>JAEEGL016713362.1_pt1 | contig 12073 bp, 9 predicted proteins | sample 9134231 | NCBI WGS metagenome assembly JAEEGL01 (sample SAMN16246548, study PRJNA631951) | gut metagenome | biome: gut microbiome; feature: rumen; material: fiber-attached | host: Bos | place: Iran: Karaj | collected 2018-10
CCGGCGTATCAACCCGGATGTGAAAAATGTTGACGAGGAGCAGCACCGTGAGCAGAAGCACGTCCAGACCAACCAGCCAAGGGATCAGTCGGGCAATTCCCTTCCGCTTCATGCCTGCGCTCCTTCCTCCAACATGGCGATGCCGGCGTCCATGCGCCGAAGCGACTCCTCCTTACCGAGAATCGTGCAGATTTCCACCGGCCCGCCGGGTGTCACCGCCTGTCCGGAAACAGAAATGCGAACCGGCCACATGACCTTGCCGATCTTCATTTCGCGCTCCTCCGCAAGACCGGAGAGCACACCGAGAACAGACTCCGGCGTCCACTCCTCCAACGCCGCGAGGCGAGGCCGAACAGCATGAAGCAGCTCCAGAGATGATTCGGGATTGAGCTTGTTTTTCTTGTTGCTGTAAAGCGAGAGATCATAGTTCGGCAGGCGCTCGAAGAACGCAACCTTCTCGGGAATTTCAGTGAGCACCTCACAGCGCTGCTGCAGCAGCGGCGCAATTGCCCTCGCGTCAATTTCCGGATTCTGCACCGCCTCGCGGATATAAGGCTCCGCGATTTCCGCAAAATGCGAAGGCTCCATCGCGCGGAGATACTCGCTGTTGAAATAGCGCAGCTTTACGATATCAAAGATGGCAGGAGATTTGGAGATGCCCTTGAGATCAAAGGCCTGCTCCAGCTCGTGCAGAGTGAAGATCTCCTGCTCCCCGCCGGGCGCCCAGCCTAGCAGCGCCACATAGTTGACGACCGCCTCTGTCACATAGCCCTGCGCGATGAGATCCTCATAGGACGGATCACCGTGACGCTTGGACATTTTATTGTGCTGATCGCGCATCACGGGCGAGCAGTGAATATATTTCGGGATCTCCCAACCGAAGCCCTCATAGAGCAAATTATACTTCGGAGTGGAAGAGAGATACTCCGAACCGCGCACAACGTGCGTGATGCCCATGAGATGGTCATCGATCACATTGGCGAAGTTATAGGTCGGGAGCCCGTCTCTCTTGATGAGCACCTGATCGTCGAGCGTATCATTGTCCACGGTGATATCACCGAAAATCTCGTCATGGAAGGTGGTCTTCCCCTCTCTCGGGATTTTCTGACGAATAACATAGGGCTTGCCGGCATCGAGATTGGCCTGAATCTCCGCCTCGCTCAAACGAGAGCAGCGGCCGTCATATTTATGAATGGCCACGCCCTCTGAGACATTCTCCTCCTCGGCATCCTCCTTATCGCAGAAGCAGCGATAGGCATGACCGCGCGCAATCAGACGCTCGGCATATTCTTTATATAATCCGCGGCGCTCCGTCTGAATATACGGCCCGACGGGCCCGCCGACATCGGGGCCTTCATCGTGCTGCAGACCGCACTCGGCCATGGTCTTATAGATCACATCAACAGCACCCTCGACGAGACGACCCTGATCGGTGTCCTCAATGCGGAGGATAAACTTTCCGCCGTGATGACGCGCAATCAGATACGTATACAGTGCAGTGCGCAAATTGCCGACGTGCATATATCCCGTGGGACTCGGTGCAAAACGCGTGCGCACCTCCCCGACAGGAATGCGCCGCTCCATCTCTTCAAACCAGGTTTCTTCTTTCATATTGGATCCTCCATCGGAAGTTCTGTTCATATTTTTACAGTTTATATCTTATTGAATCCGACTGAAAATGTCAAGAAGCAATCATTTCACAGAGCAAATGCGCTCATTCGCGAGCGCAATCAGCGCCTGCTCCGCAGCAAGCTCGCCAGAATAAGGATAATCGGAAGCGAGCTTCTCAAAATCAGACAACGCCGCTTCCGCGCTTGCTGTATCGCCGGAAACCAACGCAAGCGCATAGTTCGTCCGGCAGACGGAGAGCAGCGCACGGTAAGCCTTCAGAACCTTCTGATCTTGCTTTTCGAGCTCAGGGCATTCCCCTGCCAGCGCCTTCAAATAGAGCTTGTCCATCCGAAGAAGCGACTTCTGAATCTGCGAGGACAGATACAAATCCTGCACCGTGAGCAGATCAATCAGCTTATCAGCTTCTTCAAACTGCTGCATATCCATCCAACGGTTTTCCTTCGCAGCAAACACTGCAGCAGAAATCATAGACGTTTTCGCAGATTCCGGGTTGGCCTCAAAGAGTGCATCCGGCATATCTCTCATGCGAACGCCGTTTGCCTGCAGTGCCGTCATTTCCAGCTGCTTGTGCATATCACGTCTGACCTCCGCACTGCGGCGCAGTTCGAGCAAATTGCGGCCGTCGTTGTTCAGCTTGCCGGGCTCATTCGGGATGGCATTGGAGCATGCAAGGAAAAATCCCGCAAGCGCAAGCCCGCAGCAGATAATCCTGCCATACAATCCGGAAAACAGCAGTGACAATCCCATCAGTATCGCAGTCACAAACAAATTGGCAATCACGCCGCCGAGATGATAGAGCACATAGGGCGCATCCGACATATCTGCATATCCCTTCGGCGGGGAAAGAAGGCATTGCCCCAACGTTCCCGGAAGGGAATACTTCCGCACAATCAGTCTTCCGTCCTTCCGCACCCAAGTCCAGCGAAGCACACGGAAAGAAACAAAGCCATATCCGGTAAGCAGGCCGAAAACCATGTGACCGGCTTCATGGAAAACGGTATGGATCAGAACGCCCACGTAAAAACATAGCAGCAGAACAATCATCGACAGGAAATTTGCATCAAATCTGCCGCGAACGCGGGAAGAAAAAGTCAGCCACGCACCGAACAGGGCGCCGATCACGAAATATAAGACAAGGTTGAAAATCAGATAGAGAATGCTCCTGCTTTTCTGTTTTTTCACATCCATCACCTCATGGAAAAGCGGAGGGCCGGCGCATCCGGTCCTCCGCCGTGATTATTTGACAACCTTCATCAGTTCGGCCAGAAGCAGATCCCTTCCGGTGCCCTTTTCGGCTGAAAACGGGATTAGAACAGCGGAATCATCCAGAGAAAGTGTCTCCGCAATCAACTTCAGGTTCGGCTCGAGCTCTGATTTCTTGAGCTTATCCGTCTTATTTGCCACAACCACCAGCGGGCAGCCGGTGGAATGAAACCAGTCCGCCATCGTGACATCGTCCTTCGTAGGCTTATGACGGGAATCAACGATCATCACACCCAGATCGATGCGCTCCGGATCACTGAAGAATGCTTCCATCGTCTTTCCCCAGCGCTCGCGCTCTGTCTTGGCAACGCTGGCATAGCCGTAGCCGGGAAGATCCACGAAATATACCTTCTTATCGATGTGAAAGTAATTGACGTGAATGGTCTTTCCCGGATGTGCACCGACACGGGCAAAATTTTTACGGTTCAGGACGCGGTTAATGACGGAGGACTTTCCGACATTGGATTTCCCCGCAAAAACGATGCAGGGCTCGTCGGTTCGCAGAAAACCGTCAGGGGTGGCCGCAGACTTGATAAACTCCGCGTTATTCAGATTCAGTGACGCCATACTGCTCTCTCTTTCACTGACGAAGCTCCGCGCCGTGAGACTCGCTCTTGACGCTCTTCGTCGGTTTTTTCTTGCGTAAACGATGGGCAAACGCAACATCCAGAATCTTATCCACATGATCCGTGGTCACGATATTCAGCGCAGAACGCACGGTCTGATCGATTTCGGTGAGGTCCTTCTCGTTCTCACTCGGGATGATCACCGTTGTGATGCCCGTACGCAGGGCGGCCATGGTCTTTTCCTTCAGACCGCCGATGGGCAGGATGCGGCCGCGCAGCGTAATCTCGCCTGTCATGGCAAGATCACGGCGTACCGGCGTCTCGGTCAGCGCAGAGATGACGGCAATGCAGATCGTAATGCCTGCGCTGGGTCCGTCCTTTGGCACGGCGCCCTCCGGAAAATGGATGTGAATGTCCTTATTCTTATAAAAATCGGGATCAATACCAAGCACATCGGCGCGGCTGCGGATATAAGTGATGGCAGCGCGGGCAGATTCCTTCATCACGTCACCAAGATTGCCGGTAAGCTCGAGCTTGCCGCTTCCATCCACAACGCCGACCTCTACGTCGAGCACCTCGCCGCCAACCTGCGTCCACGCCAGACCGCGAACCATGCCGATTTCATCTTTGGCATAGAGGTGATCCTGCTGATATCGCGGCGCGCCGAGAAACGGCTCCAACCCGCCGGCCTTGACGGTGACGCTCCTGCACTCCCCCATCGCGATCTGACGCGCCGTCTTGCGGCAGACAGAAGCAAGCTCGCGTTCCAGCGTACGCACACCGGATTCGCGCGTATAAAGCGAGATGATCTCCCGGATGGCAGTATCGCTCACACGCAGCTGATTGCCGTTCAGGCCATGCTTCGCGCGCTGCTTCGGCAGCAGATGACGCTTGGCAATGCGGAGCTTCTCTTCATCCGTATAGCTCGTAAGCTCGATAACTTCCATGCGATCGAGCAGCGGGCGCGGAATGGTGGATGTTGTATTGGCCGTGGTAATGAAAAAGATATCCGAAAAATCAATCGGGATCTCAAGGAAATTATCGCGGAAGCGACTGTTCTGCTCGCCGTCGAGCACCTCGAGCAGCGCGGAGGAGGGATCTCCACGATAATCGCTGCCGAGCTTGTCGATCTCATCGAGCACCATAACCGGGTTCATGCTGCCGGCTGTAATCAGCCCGGAGACAATTCGACCGGGCATAGCACCGACGTAGGTGCGGCGATGACCGCGGATCTCCGCCTCATCATGGACGCCGCCGAGAGAAATGCGAGCAAGCTTGCGGTTCAGCGCGCGGGCGACGCTCATGGCGACGCTGGTCTTACCGGTGCCCGGAGGGCCGACGAGGCAGAGCACGGTTCCCTTTGCGTCCGGCGTAAGCTGGCGCACGGCGAGCGACTCAATGATACGCTCTTTGACTTTGTCGAGACCATAATGATCTGCGTCGAGCGTTTTCTGCGCCTGACGGATATCGAGCGTCTCTTTGGTACGGGTGTTCCAGGGAATCTCGAGGCAGACGTCAAGATAATTGCGGATGACAGAAGCCTCAGAGGAGCCAAAGGGTTGCTTTTTCAGGCGGCGAACCTCCTTGAGCAGATGCTTTTCGGAGTCCTCCGGCAGCGTGAGCGCTCGAATGCGATTGGCATAGTCCTCTTCGGAATCGTCATCGCCTTCGCCGAGCTCATTCTGAATCACCTTCATCTGCTCGCGCAGATAGTATTCCTGCTGCTGCTGGTTTACGCGCTCCTGCGCTGCCTCTTCCAGATCATGCTGAAGCTGCAGCACCTCGATCTCGCGGCCGAGCTGCCTGGACAGCAGAGAGAGACGCTTGGTCGGGCGGCGCTCCTCCAGAAGCTCCTGCTTTGCCTCCGGACGGAGGAAAACGTGCTGGGAGATGAAATCTGCGACAAAAGCGGGGTTCGTACTTCCGAGGATATTGATGATAGCCTCTGGCGCAATATGGCCGGAAGCGTGGATATACTCGTCAAACAGATTGCAGCAATGACGGATGAGCGCATCGGATTTGGCGCTGCTGCGCTCGGCAATATCCGGCAGGGGCTCCACAACCGCCTCAAAGCCGTCCATCGTGCGGCGGGCGCGGATGATCTGCGCGCGTTCAATGCCCTCTACCATGACGCGGACGGTTTTACTGCCGGGCTGCTTCATCATCTGCTTAATGCGGCAGACCGTGCCGATGGAATAAACATCCTCCACATCCGGCACATCGACGGCAATATCCTTCTGCGCCGCGAGAAAGATAATTTGGTCGTCCTTCATGGCAAGATCCAGCGCGGCGATGGAGCCGGGACGCTCCACATCAAAATTGAGAAGCATCGCCGGATATACCGTAAGCCCGCGCAGCGCCATCATAGGCAATGTACGGACAGTGTCAAATTTCAGATTGTTTTGATCCATGCAGTTCTCCTTTCAGGAAAACCGGAGCATTCGGATCACGAATGCTCCCGGTGGGTAACGCGGGGCGGCTCCTCTCCTGCAGCGCAGGCCGCCGTGATGACAACCCGCTCAATGGTAGGATCGGAGGGGACGGAATACATGATGTCTGTCATGATCTTTTCCATGACGCTGCGCAGACCACGCGCGCCGATCTCCATACTGATGGCCTTATCAGCGATTGCAGCGAGCGCCTCGGGCTCAAATTCGAGCGCGACATCGTCATAGTCCAGAAGCGCCTGATACTGCTTGGTCATGGCATTCTTCGGCTCGGTGAGGATGCGGATGAGATCCTCACGGGAAAGAGAGTTCAGACTTGTGAGCACAGGCATGCGTCCGATGAGTTCGGGGATAATGCCGAACTTCAGCAAATCATGCTGATTTACGTTTTCCATGATCTCGCTCAGATCGCGCTCCTTCGCGCTCTTGATCTCAGCGCCGAAGCCCATAGAGCGCTTATCCATGCGCTGCTCCACAATCTTATCAATCCCGTCAAATGCGCCGCCGCAGATAAAGAGGATATTCGTGGTATCCACATGAATAAACTCCTGCTGCGGATGCTTGCGTCCGCCCTGCGGCGGAACGTTTGCGATCGTGCCTTCGAGCAGCTTCAGCAGCGCCTGCTGCACGCCTTCGCCGGAGACGTCACGCGTGATAGAGGTATTTTCCCCTTTTCTCGCGATCTTATCAAGCTCGTCGATATAAATGATGCCGCGCTGCGCGAGCTCCACATTGAAGTCCGCCGCCTGCAGCAGCTTGAGGAGAATATTCTCCACGTCCTCGCCCACGTAGCCCGCTTCGGTCAGCGTCGTGGCGTCCGCGATCGCAAACGGGACATTGAGCATTTTGGCCAGCGTCTGTGCAAAGAGTGTTTTACCGCTGCCGGTGGGGCCAATGAGCAGGATATTGCTTTTCTGCAGCTCCACATCACTGTCATCGCCGTGGATGATGCGCTTGTAATGATTATACACCGCAACGGAGAGCGCAATCTTTGCGCGCTCCTGGCCGATGATATATTCATCCAGACGTGCTTTGATTTCCGCAGGCTTCGGAATCTCTCGTTCTGAGAGGCCGAAACTCACGCTGCCGGTGTCAATCTCGCCGGGATCATACGTCTCGTCGATGATATTCATGCACAGGCGGATGCAATCGTCACATATATAAGAGCCGTTTCCGGCGATCAGTCGGTTTACAAGGGACTGCGGCTTTCCGCAGAACGAGCAGCGGACATTTTTTTTATCATCGTTTCTCGCCATAAATTGATTTCACCTTTTCTGAATCGGGATAAAAGTGTTCTTTAATACTTATTTTGGGAGGGAGCAAACGCCCCCTCCCAGAACCAATAGACTGAATCAGCGCTGATAGATAACCTTGTCGATCAGGCCATAGGCCTGAGCCTCCTCGGCGGTCATGTAATTATCCCGCTCGCAGTCGGCTGCAATGGTCTCGATCGGCTTGCCGGTGTTCTCCGCAAGAATACGGTTGAGCTTTTCCTTAATCCGGAGAATGTGCGCCGCCTGAATCTGAATATCCGTCGCCTGTCCCTGGCTGCCGCCGGAGGGCTGATGGATCATAATCTCGGCGTTCGGCAATGCGATGCGCTTGCCCTTTGCACCGGAGGACAGGAGAAACGCGCCCATGGACGCTGCCATGCCGATGCAGATGGTGGAGACGTCCGCTTTGATATACTGCATCGTATCATAGATGGCGAGGCCGGCCGTCACGCTGCCGCCGGGGCTGTTGATATAGAACTGAATGTCCTTATCGGGATCCTGTGCTTCCAGATAGAGAAGCTGTGCCACGACGAGACTCGCGGTCGTGTCGTTCACTTCCTCGCAAAGCATGACGATACGGTCATTCAGCAGACGGGAGAAGATGTCATAAGAGCGCTCCCCGCGGGAGGTCTGCTCCACAACATACGGTACCAAACTCATAGATATGCTCCTTTCAATCTTATGCTTACCCAAGAGAGCATAGCCGCAATCCGGTTTCTTTATTACTCAGCGGACTTTTCTTCCTCAGCCGGAGCCGCAGGCGCCTTCTTGACAGCGTTCTCGCGAATGACCTGCGCAGCCTTGCGGCGGGCAAGATCCGTGCGGACGACATCAACATTGACGAACTGGCGAATCTGATCGGGCTCCATGTTGTAGTTCTTCGCCATATCGGCAATGGCCTCTTCAAGCTCCTCGTCGGTGGAGGTGATCTCTTCAACCTTGGCGATGGCGTCAAGCAGCAGCTCGGTGTTGAGCTCGAACATGGCCTGCGGACGCATAACGGTGCTGAAGGTCTTCTCATCGATTGACATGGCCTTGAGAATCTCTTCCTTGGTCATATCCATTGGCATCATGCCCATGGAGCTGGCATAGGTGCGAAGCTGCTCTTCGAGCTTCTCTTCGACCATGACCTCTGGAATCTCGACTTCCATCTGGTCGATGGCGGCCTCCATCAGGCGGGTGGCAAAGCTGCCTTCCTTCTCGTCCTCGAAGTTCTTGACGAGCTTCTCGCGGAGGTCGGCCTTGTATTCATCCATCGTGTCGAAGTCGGAAATGTCCTTCGCAAGCTCATCGTCCAGCTCAGGAAGCTCCTGCTCCTGCACGCCCTTCACGACAACCTTGAACACCGCGTTTTTGCCTGCGAGCTCCGGGGTGTACTCCTCGGGGAAGGTGACATTGACGTCGCGCGCATCCCCTGCGGAAGCGCCGATCAGCTGCTCCTCGAAGCCAGGGATGAACGTACCGCTGCCGAGCTCGAGATCATAGTCCTCGCCCTTGCCGCCTTCAAAAGCGACGTCATCCACAAAGCCCTCGAAGTCGATGGTCACGCGGTCGCCGTTCTGGGCGGCGCGCTCGACGTCGATCAGGCGGGCGTTGCGCTTGCGGACTTCCTCAAGCTCCTTCTCGAGAACGGCCTCGTCAAACTCAGCATCATCCGCCTCAACTTCGAGGCCCTTGTACTCGCCAAGCTTGACCTCGGGGTACAGCGTGATGTTGAAGGTATAGGTCAGAACCTTATCGTCGCTGATGTCAACATTCTCGATCGTGGGACGGCCGACCATGCGCAGATCGGTCTCGGCAAGTGCCGCCTGGAAGGTGGGGTCGGCAAGATCCTCAACCGCTTCTTCAAAGAAGATCTGCTTGCCGTACATGCCCTCGATCACCGCACGGGGCGCCTTGCCCTTGCGGAAGCCGGGAATATAGAGATCCTTCTTGTTTCTCTTATAGACCTCGTTGACCGCCTTCTCAAAATCGGCAGCCTCCACGATGGTCTGGAAGGACGCAGTGTTGTTCTCTTTCTTTTCGATGTTCTGGACGTTCATTGGTTTTGTTTCCTCCTAATCCCGCCGGAGCAGGATGTAATGTACGAATTTACACGCCCATATACTATAACAGATTGTCAGAACAAAATCAACACAATATTTAAGAATAAATCCTTTTCCCGCAAGGCTTTTCCGCGCCAAAAATGCATATCCGGCAGCAAAGAGCGCAATTGAATAATTGACAACTGTACCGTCAAAATGGTATGCTGAGAAAAAAAGAAAGGATGATAGATTATGGACAGCATCGTCTTTTATTTCAGCCCCACCGGCGGCACTCGTAAAGTCGCGGAACATATTGCGGAATATCTCGGCTGCGGCGCGGCGGATATTACGTCCGAGGCCGAAATGATCGGCTGCGACGTTGACAAGGACAGACTTGCCGTCTTCTGTGTACCGGTCTACGGCGGCCGCATTCCGAAGCCCATGCACGACCGCATGAAGCACATTGAAGGACACGGCGGCCCCGCGATCGCCGTGGCGGTTTACGGCAACCGCTCGGCCGGAGACGCGGTTCCCGAGCTGAAGGAGGCCATTGAAAAGAGCATATTCGTCGTTACGGCTGCCTGCGAAATGATTGCGCCGCACTCTCTCGCGCCGGAATACGGAAAGGGCCGTCCCGACGCGAAGGATCTCGAGCAGCTCAAGAGCTTCCTCGCCGACGTCACGAGCCGCACAAGCTTCCGCAGCGTATCCGTCCCCAAGATGTCAAAGCATCTCGTTTCGGTTCAGGCTCCGGTTCGCCCGGTCAGCGGAATCGCCTGCGTCGGCTGCGGCATGTGCTATGAAAACTGCCCCGTCGGTGCGATCAACGAAAAGCATCTGACGCGCACAAACTATCTCAAGTGCATCGGCTGCATGCGCTGCGTATCGGTATGTACCTCCGGCACACGCAAAATTCCTGCGGCAGATAAGCTTGCAGCCAAGCTGCTGCTCAAGCGTTCCGCCTCAACGCGCAAGGAACCGAAGTTCTTCCTCTGATACAAACAATCAAAAAAGCTGACGGACGCACTTATGTCCGGCAGCTTTTTTATTCGACCTTCAGCGGATAGAAATCCAGATAATCTGCGGAAACCATACGAAATACTGTGCCGTTCCGCTCACCCTGAAACGCAGCGGCATGTCCCTTTCCGTGGATGTGACCATAATAGCAGCGTTCCGCCTGATACTGCTCAAGAAGATTCAGAATCTCCGGGCACTCATAGCCCTGATAGATTGGCGGGTAATGAAGAAAGACGAGTTTCTTTCGATTGCCTGCCGCCTGGAGCGATGCTTCCAGTCGTCCAACCTCACGGAGCATGATCTTGCGGTCATGCTCATCGCCGCGCTCCTCCTCGAAGAACCAGCCGCGTGTACCACATATGGCGTACTCACCGTATTCATAGCAGTTGTTATTGAGAATCTGCATGTTCTCCATGCCGTTCTCTTCAAAGAAGCGATATGCCTTTGCGGCTGTGCTCCACCAGTAATCGTGGTTGCCTTTAATGATGATCTTTTTGCCGGGGAGCTTCGAAATGAAGAGAAAATCCTCCCGCGCCTCCACCATCGTCATGCCCCAGACGAGATCGCCGCAGAGAACGCAGACATCCTCCTCCGTCAGGAGCGAAAAGCCTCGCTCGATCTTCCGATGATAGTCCGTCCAACGGCCGCCGAAGACTTCCATGGATTTCGACCCGTCCAGCGAGAGGTGCAGATCGCCGATGGCAAAGAGCGACACGGCGCTTCCTCCTTTCCGAAAAATCCGGGAACGGTTTGTCCGTTCCCGGCTGCTTTATGCCAAGAATGCATCCACCGCCTGCGGCATGGCCTCTTTTTCAACGACGGCGGAAAAGCGTACCTTCCGCTGATCCAAACCGGCGAGCGGCTTGGGTGCAGGGACGCCGGTCGTCTCTGACAGGCGGCCGATGAGCTGAACGCCCGGTGCGTCTGCATCGCCGCCAACGGCACGGAGCACATGGTCGCAGAATTTGAACGGACTCGCCGTGGAGACCACAACGGTCGGCGTCTGATCGCCGCTCTCTGCGCGATAGTCCTCCAGCACCTGGTAAGCCACAGCGGTATGCGTATCCATGAGATAGCGGTGCTCTGCCCACACTCTGCCGATGGCATCGCGGGTGCGCACATCATCGCAGAAGCCGCAGGAAAACTCCGCCTGGAGTTTCTCCAGCAGCGCAGAAGAAACTGTATACTGTCCCTGTTCCTTCAGAGAGCGCATGTATTCATCCGTTTCCGGCGCGCTGCCGGAGAGCGTATAGAGCAGGCGCTCGAGATTGCTGGAAACCAGAATGTCCATCGAAGGCGACGCCGTAACGTGGAACGGGCGGTTTTTGTTATAAGTTCCGGTACGAATAAACTCCGTGAGCACATTATTCTCATTCGAAGCGCAGACGAAACGGCCAACCGGAACGCCCATCTGCTTTGCATACCAGCCGGCAAGAATGTTGCCGAAATTCCCGGTGGGAACAACAAAGTTGATCTTCTCTCCCATCGCGATTCGTCCGGCGTTCACCTCGTCGCAATAAGCTGAGATATAATACACGATCTGCGGGAGAAGCCGGCCCCAGTTGATCGAATTGGCCGAAGACAGGAACCATCCGCGCTCACTCAGACGCTTGGCCATGGATACATCTCCGAAAATCTGCTTCACGCCGGTCTGCGCATCATCAAAGTTGCCGTTGACAGCGCAGACATTTACATTCTGTCCCTGCTGCGTCGCCATCTGCAGACGCTGCACGTCGGACACACCGCCGTGCGGATAAAAGACCATAATCTTCGTACCGGGCACATCTGCAAACCCCTGCAGCGCAGCCTTTCCGGTATCACCTGAGGTCGCAACCAAAATGCAGACCCGG
>JAEEGL010240064.1_pt1 | contig 12072 bp, 9 predicted proteins | sample 9134231 | NCBI WGS metagenome assembly JAEEGL01 (sample SAMN16246548, study PRJNA631951) | gut metagenome | biome: gut microbiome; feature: rumen; material: fiber-attached | host: Bos | place: Iran: Karaj | collected 2018-10
GTAAAAGATATTATACTTTATTAGTTATGGGTGAAACAGGTTCAGGAAAGACTACCTTACTTGATGCATTTGTAAATTATTTAACAGGAATGAATTTTGAAGATGAATGGAGATATAAACTTGTTAATGAAAATCATATTAAAGATAGACCAAGTGGAGAAAGTCAGACATATGAAATAACCTCATATTTTGTTAATTATTCCAGAGAAGACGAAGACAATTCAAAAGAAATAAATATTAGAATTATTGATACACCAGGACTAGGAGATACTAAAGGTGTCTTACAAGATAATGCATCATCGAAAAAATTCTAATTGTGCCATAATGATTATTCAAATTATAAAAGAAAATTTTTGATTTAAAAATATTCAAATTAATATCTTAAATAAACAATAAAATTAAAAAAATTTATAAATCTCGTATTTAATGTTTACTTAAATTATCAATATAAATTTTCTTAGGTCTTCCAACTCAAGAATATGTTTTAACAGATAACAATTGAGTTGAATATAAATTTTAAAAAAAAAAAGAAACAACATTATATATATAAGCCATAACATTATTTCTATAATTAATAATCCTTATAATAAAGGAATATCATTATTATTTCTATATATACCGTTAAATATATTTCATCTAAATTTAAAGTGAATATCAAATCTCTTTACTCTCATTTTATAATCAAATCTTTTTATCTTTTTCTTTATTTTATAATTAATAATAATATTAAGAAATTATGGTAAGAAGGTGAAAATTAAATGAATATGATTTTATTTAAATAATAATATAATCCAAGTATTCCATTTAATATAAGTAAATCAAAAAAGTTTATTTAATAATAAATGGATTAATAAATGAATATCAAAATTTTAATAAAAACATTTAGATGATTTACTATTTCTAAAATTGAAATAATATAAATATAAATCAAAAATTCATTCCACTTCCAAATTTTTGTTCAAATAGTTTTTTTATAATAATTTGAATAATAAATGATATTTTTATGATAATCATTTTTTCAGTTTTTTCGATATAATAATTTAAAATTCTTTTTCTATTCTTTATTTTTTTTGTTTTTTTTTTTATTTTTGTGATGATATTTTTTATGTTTTTTGGAAAGAAAATTATATTTTTAAGATTTTCATAAGTATATTATTAATAATATATTATTATGTTACTTGAAAATATTTAAATAAAGGAAATTTAATAATTTATTTTTTTTTAAAAAAAAATTTGTTAATATTATTTACATGAAAAGTTTATGAGCTCTAAGTTTTAAAATAGTAAAATTGATTGAATTCAAATCAAATTAACTATTTATAGATAAATTATGGTAAAAAATAAATATTAATTTAAATATAAACATATAAAAAAATTTTAAAAAATCTTTCTAATATAAATAAAAAGTAAAATAATGATAAACCAGAAAGAATATAATCAAACACAAAATTATTTTTCAATTAATGATAATACATCATCTGAAGAAAATTTATCAGAAAATTTAGGTAAAGATTACTTTTCACCTAATAAAAATATAAGTTTAATTGAGGAAAATTTATCTAAAAATGATTCTTTTTCTTTTAGTTCAAAAAATGCTAATAAAAAAAATGAAAATAAAGAAGATAAGATAAAATCACATAATCTACAAATTATTTTAAAAGAACTAAATTCACAATTAACTAAAATGAATTATTGTAATATTATTCAAACCAATTCGATTCAAAGATTAGATTTATCACTTTCTTTTTTATCTTCTCAAATTAAAACTCTTCGATTTCTTAATAAAAAAAGAAAAGCGAAAATTCAAAAAAATTTAGATAAATTTAAAAATAAAGTAATTTAGAGTTTTTAAGTTAATCAAATATAATTTGTGTATATATAATTTATATTAAAAATACCATAAAGTTTATTAATAACTTAAAAATTTATAATATAGATTTCTAAAAAAAAGTAAAAAAAATCAACTTAATATGATAAAAAATAGATTTAAAAAAATAAAAAAAACAAAAATTTTTCCCAGAAAAAGAATATAAATAAAAAAAATAAATAAAAAAAAAATCTAATTCAAAAATAAAAATATTAAAACAAAAAAACAATATAAATAAATAAGACAAAATATTATTTCCTTAAAGGAAATAAGGCACAATACTTTTAGGAGGTTGACTATTAGAGCTTTCAGGGACAGCACTGAACAAATCAAATTTTCTTTCTAATTGAGCATTAAGTTTTAAAATAGAAGCTTTATTCCCACATCGATAGCAATAATTAGGAGCAGACCAAACAGTGACAAGATTTTCATCTTTAAACCAATATTTAAATCCATCATTAACTAATTGATGAGCTCTACAAACAAGTTCAATATCATTGATTCTATTAAATTCACTTACTACTTTCCATCCGAAAATATATCCTGCTCCTCTACATGACACAATCCAAGTTTCTATATCATCAGGATCACTCCACATTAAATCACAAAATGCTCCTTCATGTGGAATTTCTTGTTTTCTATTTAATAATCTTATTTGATCTATTGTACTTATGAAAGGAGATAATCCTCCATGAATACAAAATATTTTCCCTTCTATTATTGCACCTATTGGTAAATAATCAAATAAATCATTAAAGTATCTCCATGCATTTGCATTACCATATTTTCTTGTTATTTCTTCATAGAAACCATAAGAAAAACATATTTGACGTGATTCATGATTTCCTCTTAATAAAGTAATATGACCTGGGTATTTTAATTTTAAACAAAGAAGAAGTTCTAATGTTTCTACACTATTATATCCTCTATCTACATAGTCACCCATGAATACATATTTTGATGATGGAATTTGACCTCCTGTTCTAAATAATTCTAATAAATCGTAAAATTGACCATGGATATCTCCACACACTGTCACTGGAGCTGATACTGGCTGAACGTTACTCTCCTCCATTAATATCTCTTTCACCTTATCACATAGTAATTTCAAATCATGCTCTGAAAGACATTTACATTCTTTTAATGATTCTAACCATTTGTCTTCCATTTTTTCCTTATATTTTTTAATTTTTTCCCTTTAAAGATTTATTTGGATTTTTTTAATTAATTTTTTTTTTTCAAATATTTATCAATTATTTTTTTGGTTATTATATTTATATTTATAAAATAAATATAAAGTAATTAAGGAATTAAGTTTATTATTATATTTAAGAACTTTACTTTAAAAGCAAATGAATAATATTCATTGAATTAAATAACAATATTAAAAACAATTATAAAATAACAATTATTTTTAAATTACATTGAAAAAAAATTAATTTAATAAGATTTAATTAACAGGAGAATATTCTAAATTAAAATCAACTCCATCTATTCCTTTTCCATCAGCAAGTAAATAAAAATGAAGGAAAAATTCATAACTTCCACTAAGAACAATTTTTTCTACTTTATTTTTTTTTCCTCCAAAAATTAATCCTCCATTATCATTAAAAGTTAAAGAAACTTTAAAATTAATATTTCCATTGTTAACACATCCAATACTAATAATATTACTAAATTTACTTTGATATTGAATGACAGAAATTTCTTTTTTTTTTTAATTTCTTCTCCTAAACTTTTCAAAATAATTTTATCAACTTTAATATTTAAATCAGTATTTAAAGCATCTCTAACATTAACATTAATAGGAGTATCAGAATGAAAAGTAATCATAAAATTTCTAGATTTTAAAGGATATAATTCATTATCATAACCTAATAAATTTAACCAATTTCTAATTTTTTGTTCTCCATCTTCACTTTTAAAATTAGTTTCAAAAAAATCAATAAATCCTTTTTCAGTTAAACCACCTTCATAAGATTGATATTCATTTAAAATTTTTTCTTCAAATTCTTTTTCAGAAATAGAATCTTTATTAATAGCTTCGTAAAAACCTTTAAATTCAATATAACCTAATTTTCTATTTAATAACAAATCGAATTTTTTAAATATATCTTTAATAGTAATAATAAAGACATTAGAAAAGACTTTATCTTCATAATTAAATAAAGGAGTATTTTGTACTTTAGGTTTATCAAATGGTCTTCCAAAAAAACAACCACTTGTTCTTGGAAGAATAATATATTGTCCTGGAGGTAAATTTAATTCTGTTTGAATATTTGAAGTTATTGAAAAATCTAATGTTTGTAAATGAGAAATTTCATTCTTTTGAATATCTTGTTTTAATATTGTTAATGATATATCCATTAATTGCTTTCTTGTATCATAATCTTTAAATTTATCTTCATCTTGAAATAAACTTATTATTATATTTGTTGTCTTTTCTAATTGAATACAATAATACCATTTTGATAATGTTATATCTGTTAAATTATCTTGATCTTTTATTGATACAAATTTACCTCTTATTCTTACTTCATCCCAATTTTTAGCATAACAAACTGCAAATGAAGAAAATTCTTTTAAAAAATCATCAAATTTTAATATTAAAGTTCCTAAATTTAATTCATTTTCAATATATGGATTTTCCTTTACAAAATTTTCTTCATATGCTTGAACTGCTTGATCCTTTGTTCCATCATACCAAACTTTTCTTAATATAATTAAATTTTCTTTATATTTATTTTTCACATCTATAATTGTATAACCAAAATTAGGTATTGTTAACATATCATTTTCAATATTTTCATTAGTATTATTATTTTCATCTCCTTCAACATAGACAATTTTACTAATAGCAACAGTTAAATATTTTTTATCAACAACATAATTTTTTAATTTTTTAATAAGATGTTCTTTATCATTAAATCTCAATTCATCATCTATAGAAAAAAAGAGAGTAGGACATCCAGTTAATACAATAAGAAAATCAGCAATATTAATATTAGTTAAATTATAATAACAATCATATACTTTAGCCATTGCTTTTTCTAAAATTAAAATCCACAATTCATTACTTTGACTTCTACTAACAAGAGGAGGACTTAAAGGAATACAAGGAAAAAGATCATCAATAACAATAGTAATCCATTCACCAGCAACACATAATTTAATTTGATAAATACCGTAATCATTATATTTTTCATTTTTAAATAATCTCTTGATTAAATTATATTTTTCAGCTAAAGCACTAAATGCACTTGCTAAATGATTATCTGGTAATAAACCTTGATGAATATCATTTGGTTCTGGTTCTCCATTATTATTAAAAACTCTTAATTCTTTCTCATTATTTTCTATCATGTCACTTGTTATAAATTCTTCCGGTCTTCTCCAATGAATTATATAATCTAAATATTCATTCATTGTATTATCATATTTACTTATTACTATTTCATCACTTGGGAGAAAATCTAAATCTATAAATTTTATATTCTGCTTTTTTAATTCTTGATTTATTTCTTCTATTGATAAATGTTCAAAAGGGATTTTTGATAAAAAATTTCTATTATTTTTTATATTTTCTAATAATAATTTTTCATCTTTTTCTATGTAATTATGTTGAATTGATTTTTCTGGAACATTCATTGTTAATTTAAATTTACTTTTTAATTTCCAATTATTTTTTAATATTACTTTTGCAACTTCTTTAGTTTCAAAAGGTAATATTTTATTTATTGTTTTTAATTTATTATCAATTTTATTTTCTAATTCAATATTATCTGATTGATCTAAATGAACTTCAAAGTCAACTACACTCATTGTTGTTAATTCTACTTTCCATATAAATATTCCAACTATATCACTATTGTTTGATACTTTCTTATATTCTTTATATAATATTACTCCTGGAGCTAATTCTTTCTTTTCTATTTGATCTTCTAAGTCATTTTCTCTATTTTGGGATGAGGACATTTTATATTTATATATTTATTTAAATATTTTTAAAATTTAAATTTTTATTTTTTTTAGTAATTATTTTTTGGAAAGAATTAATAATATATAATACACGTTTTATCAAAAAAAATAATATATATTTAACTTATAAATTACAAATAAAAATGATAAACTCCTATTTATGAATATTTTTATTTGCAAAAAGATAAGCATATTTATTATTAGCAATTCTTCTTGAAGTAGAATTAAAATTAGATTCAGTATTAGTAATTGTTCTATTAAAAGAAATAGGAATTTCTTTAATTTGATAAGAGGAAACAATACATCCACCATTTAATTTTAAATTAACATAATTTTTATTATTATAACTATTATAATTACTAATATTATTTCCACTATTATTTAAATTTCCACTTGAATTATTATTTGAATAATTTAAAAGGAAATTTTTATTTGAATAAGATTCAATTAAAGTAGAAGAATTTCTTTGTCTTAATATATTATTATTACTATTACTGTTTAATTGATTACTTAATCTATTTCCTTTACTTAAATATATTTCTCTTCTTGGAAAAGAATTCTGAGATATTCCCTTTTCTCTTACATTATTATCTATTGATAATTTTGAGAAATTTGAATATGATTGATTATTTATTAAATTTTTTGTTATTATTGTATTATTATTTCGATAATAATATTTATTATTCTGTGAATTTATTTTTATAAATTCATTATTATTATTATTATTTGAAGGATTTTTATTATTTATATTCTTATATGATTTAAGAGAAATAGATAAATCTGAAGTTTCTTGTGAATCATGAAAATTTAATGAATTTTCCCTTGTTTTTATTGGTAATGATATATCAAAAGATCTTCTTTCATTTTTTCTTTGAAGATAATCTTTTTCTTTTTCTAAATTACTAATTTTACTTTTATAATAAATACTTTTAGAATCACTTCCAATTTCATTTCTTGAACTATTATGAATATTAACATTAGTTACTAATCTTTTAGCATTAATATTAATAATAGTTGTACTACTTGAATTACGATAAATTGTATTATCATTTTCAATTTTTTTTCTTTCTCTTCTTAATTGTTCATTTTTAGCAATTATTTTTTTTTTTTTCTTCATTAAAATTTCTTACAAAATTATAAGCTTCATTAAATTTACTTTCATAAACATTGAAAATTTTTTCAAAGACAAAATGCCATTTACTTAATTTATAATTTTCTCTTGCAAAAGCAACACAAGCACAAGCTAAATCTAAAGGATGAAATTTTAAATAATCAGCGTTTAAACTTATTAATTCACTATAAATATCATAAGGCTTCATATAAATAGAACAAGTAATATTTTTTTTTTTATTATCATTTTCATCAGTATTAAAAACAATACCATTTAATAAAAAAATATTTAAGAAATTTATTGGTTGAGGAAAAGATAAATTATGATTTAAATTTTCTAAACAAATAATTTCTATTTCTATTATTTCTTTTGCAGTTATTCTTCTATTTAAAATATATTTTATATAACTTTGCATTGAAGGAAGTTTACCATCAATTTCAATAAATTTTGTTGCTAATAATAAACATCCAAAACCTAATTTTTCTAAAGATAAATTTATTTTTTTTGCAAGTAATTGATCCATTAAATAAACACTAAAAAAATATGATGTTATATTTAAATTATGATTTTCTATAAAATTTTTAATTTGATAAACAATTTTAGAACGATTATCTTGTTCAGATAAGTTTAAATTTACTATTTTAGGCATTGAAGGAAAATATTTTTTTGAAATTAAAAGAAGGTTTTTAAATATTTGATATGGAACAACATCTTTTGGAATATTATATCTTTTTGGTTTTAAAGAATATGTTAATTGTTGTTGTCTTTGTTCTATTGAATTTGAAGAATTTCTTGCTAAACTTATATTGTTCCCTGTGTAAGTTTTCCTTTGATAATATGAGTTTTTTATTTTATTCATTTTTTTTTTTTATTTTTTTTAATTTTTTAGGTTTTTAGAAATTAAATACTTTATCTTATTCAAAATATTTATTTTTTTTTTGTTTTTGTTAATATATATGAATGATGTTGATAATAAATTGAATCCTCCTGAAGAATTTTTCCAAAGTAATATTGGGAAAGAAGTTATTGTTAAATTACAAACTAATGAAGTATATAAAGGAAGATTAATTTCTTTAGATGGAGCTATGAATGTTTATCTTCAAAATTCAGAAGAAATTTTAGATGATCCAAAAGAAAAAATAAAACATTTTAAACATTTATTTATAAGAGGAAATAATGGTAAAATTATATTTTAATTAGTTTTAGTTTTATATATTTCAAAATACAAAAAACCAAGTAAATAAAGGAGAATAATAGAATAAAATATAAACAAAAAAACATATAATTAAATATAATAAAATTATAATTAAAAAATTAAAATAAAACAATTAAATTATAAGTTCATTTAATTAATTAAATATCATTTAAAAAAGAAAAAATTTAAGTATTAATATTCAATGTAGTGAAAACACAGAATATATAACTTTTAAAGAGATTAATTCTAAAAAATTTCCATTATTTAAATTATTAAATATTATTTATTGGAAAAAATATATATTATGTATTATTAATTTATTATTTCATTAAAATATAAATAATTTAAAAAGAATAAAATTTCTTTATTAAAAATTATTTTTTAATGTTAGAAGAAATAAATAAATAATGGAATAACATAAACATTTAAAAAACGAATCTAATATAGATATTAAATATTATTATTTTCATTGAACCTCACAAGAACATAATTGATGAATTTATGATTTAGTTAATTTAAAAAAATCAAAAATTTAAAAAATAAAGAATAAAGAATAAAGAAATTTTCCTTTTTTCTTTTCTTCTGAAAAACGATAATGATAAGATTAAATTTAATGATTGAATTAAAGTATAAAAAAATTATGAAATTGATATTTGTGATTATGATATGAAAGAAACGATGATTTTTATAAATGAAGATGAAGAAAATTTAAAATTGTATTTTAAATAATAAAAAAAAATAATAATTCATTTAAAAAATAAATTTATTATACATTCATTAATATTTTTTTAAAAATATTAAAAAACTTACTATGGACAATTCGCAAATGGAAAATTACGAAAGGCAATTTCCAATAATAACAGAATCTAAAAAAGGAAATGAAATATTAGAAAAAATATTACAAAGTGAATATGCAGTAATAGGAATAGATATAGAAGCAGCAGTAGAAATGAGTAGATTTGGTTTATTATGTTTAATCCAAGTAAATAAAAAAAAAATAACTTTATTTTTATAATTAAAAATTTGAAAGATAGCATATAATGATCAAGCTTTTATTTTTGATATGTGTGCAATGAATTACAAAGAATTAAAATTAAAAGAAGTAAAAATCAAAAATTTTTTAATAAAATAAAATAATATTTTAGTTATTTTCAAGAAATAAAATAATAAAAGTATTTCATGATTGTATAGAAGATATTTCAATATTATATAATTCATGTCATATAAAAGAAATAAAAGGTATTTTTGATACTCAAATTGCACATAGGATGATATCAAATGATATATATAATTTAAATAATAAAAATAATTCATCAATTTCACTCGCAATGTTAATAAAAGAATATTGTGGAATTGAATATGAAATAAAAGGAGAAATGCATAATTTAATGTCTCATAATCCTTATTTATGGAAAGAAAGACCAATAAGTAGAAAACTAAATTTTTATGCTGGAAATGATGTGATTTATTTACCTAAAATTTATGATATTATTTGTGATAATTGTGATAGGAAAATTATTAAGAATGTTACAGTTGAAAATATTTTTGATGAATGTAAAAAATATTTAAAGTATGTTAATATTAATTTGAAGATTAAAAATTTTAATAAAACTAATATTTTAAAAGGAACTGAAATTCAAGGTTTGATTAAGTATATTATTTTTTATTTATTTATTTAGAAATTTTCAAAATTATTGTGTTTATATTCAATTAAATATTGGTTACATTGGAATTGTTATTGAACAAAAATTTGTTAATTTATTAAAAGAAAATTATTCTCTTGGAGATATTATTTTATTTAAAATTGTTGAATTAGATAAAGTTAAGAAAAGATATATTTTAGAAATTAGTCCTAATAATAATAAAAATTTATTTGAAGGATTAAATGTTGAAGAAAAATCTTTTTATCCAAAATCTTATTTAAAAATTTTAAATCAAGATAAAGAAAATTTAATAAATGATAATAGAAAAGAAGTTTCTATTTTTTCTAATAATGAAAATGAAACAATATTACGTTCAAAAACAAATCAATATTAAAAAGTATATTTAGAAAAAAAAAAATATAATAACTTTATTATCATTATCTATTAATTAAAAAAATATTTTTTTTTTATTTCCAAAAAAAGAAAAAAATTATTTTTCCACTTTTTTTTTTATTTTTTACCTTTAATTCCATTTTTTTTATTTTTTTCTTTCATTAAATTCTTATATTCACTTTCACTTAATCTAATTTTAAAAATTATTTCTTTGCATTTATTAAATTCACTTAGACTAAAAAAAAATAAAAAAAAAATAAAATTTACTCAATAGCTTTTTCAGAATTATCATTAATATGAAAATTATCATTTTGGAAAAAATTATTATTTTCAAACCTAGTATTTTTTTTATTTTTATTTAAAGGTTTCATATAATTTTCATTTTTTTCATTATTATTTTTTATTTTTTTATCCAAAGAAGAATTTTTATTTTTTTCTTTTTTTAAATTGTTTTTTTTTTTTTGATTATTAACTTTAATTTCATTTTGTCTAATTCTTTCTTTTTCAGCTTCAACTAAAGCTTGAGCTGCTTGAATTTGAGCAATTTTTTCATTGGGTAAAGAATTTTCAAAAATTTTTTTTTTCTTTTCTTCTGTTAAAGGAGGAAAAGTTTGTTCTTCACTATTTACAAATAAATTTATTTGATTTGTTGAATTTTCTATTTTATTTATGGTTTCTATATCATACATTAATAACTTCTTTAAACGTAATCTTGCTTTTTCTATATTATTCACTCTTATATCTTCTATGTTTTCTTCATAAAAATCTTCCAGTTCATTTATTCTTTTTGTGATTTCTTCTCTAAGTTCTATAAATTCTTTCTTTTCTTTTTCTATTTTTTTTTCATCACTTTCTTCTTTTTCTTTACGAAGATAATTTAATATTGTTATATATTTCTCAGTTACAAAATCTATTTCTTGGAAGATTATTGGTAACATATGCATTTTTAAGGTAATCCATTTCATTTTTTTTAAATTTTTTTAATTTTAATTAAACTAAATTGTTTTAAAATAAAATAAAATAAAATCAATAAAGAAAATATATAATAAAATGAATGAAAAAACTCCAACAAATCCTCAAAGAAAATATACTTCTCCAAACCCAATAAAAGGTTTATTATCTTTAAAACAAGTAATTCCATTTGAAAATCATCCTTCTGCAAGAGGATTAATGAAAGGAGAAAATGAAGATAGTCAATCTGAAAAAAATATAAAAAAAGAAAATAATGATAATCCTAAACCCTCAAAAAGAAAATCTGATTTCCAAATTTCTTTAAATACTATTGATGACAAAATATTTCAGAATGAAGTTTATTTTGAAAAAAATAAAAATGTTTCTCAAGACAATAATAATTGTTATTGTATTCAAATTCCAAAAAAAAATACTTTTAATGAAAAAGAAAATGAATTTGATAAAGATATTACTTCTTCAATTCAAAGAAATGAAAAATCTGATGTTATTATAAATAAATTTGAAAATTTTGCTAATATTAAAAATTCGAATGATAAGAATTGTAAAGAAAATAATTAAAGTTAAAAACATAAAATTAAATAAAAAAATAAATAAAATTATTATAAAATAATAGAATGTATATTTAAATAAATTTTTCAAAAAATATTTGTTAAAAAAATCGAAGTTTAAAATTCTTGTTAAGAAAAAAAATGTTAATTTCAATAATTAATTAAATAAACATTGAAAAAAAGTAAAAAAAAAATTATTTTTTTTGAGAAAAATGATTTTCAGTTCAATAATGTGTTTTATATTCTTTTCAAATATTCAAAACTTAATTTCATATTTTAATAAAAAATAATTTAACTTAAAAAATAAAATTCTAAATTTCAATATTTAAATAAAGAGGAATATGATCACTAGAATTATATTTAAA
>JAEEGL011424696.1_pt1 | contig 12072 bp, 8 predicted proteins | sample 9134231 | NCBI WGS metagenome assembly JAEEGL01 (sample SAMN16246548, study PRJNA631951) | gut metagenome | biome: gut microbiome; feature: rumen; material: fiber-attached | host: Bos | place: Iran: Karaj | collected 2018-10
AGTCTTAAAGACTTCGTGAAACCCTTTCCGGTGCTTATTTAGCATAAGCTTTTGTTCATCACTGTTCAATTTTCAAGGTACACGCTGTCTTCGGGGCGACAGCTTGATTAATATAACACAACCGTCTCCCCGTGTCAACAACTTTTTTCACTAATTCATAAAAAAATTTAAAAGGGCATCCGAAAGGCTCCGGATGCCCTGTATTTTCAATGCTTTGCGGGTTTATTCCCCTGCTGTTTCTGCGGGGGCTTCGACGAGGTAATCCGCTATGCTCAGACCGATTATGCTGTCGGCCAAGATGATCTCGGATGAATCCATATTCTTCTGCATCAGCTCCGAATATGCGGTATTGGCATATTCCATCCTTGCGTTGAGGGCTGTTCCTTCGTCGGAATACTCGATCACTGCGTCCGGATCGTTCGGGAGTCTTAATATGACGTGATAGCCGTAGGTGGAGAGTATGGGATCGGAGACCTCATAGTCCTTCAGGGCCTTATAGCCGTCCTCGAACTCCTGCACCATCTTGCCGCTGGTGAACACATAGCCGTCGGGATACTGGTATTTACCGGTGTCTTCGTCATATTTCGTCTTCAGTTCGGCAAACTTCTTCAGCAACTTGTCGTTCTTCTTTATCTTCTTGAGCTCTGCTGCGGTCTTCTCGGCGAGCGCGAGCTTCTCGGCGACAGTCGCCTCGTCAAGTGCTTCGCCTGTGGACAGATCTACCGTTGCGAAGAGGATGTGATTTGCCCTCATGTATCCGTTCTCTTCAAGATACTTAATGGCATCCTTATCAGATACCTTCTCTCCTTTTTCTCCGTAGATCTTCTTGAAGATCTCCTGATAAAGGTAATTAGCGTTGTTATAGCGCTTGTAGATATCCAGTGAAAGGTAGTCCGCCTCGCGAAGAAGTTTGTCGAAATCCTCCTCTGTGGCACCCTCTCCGCAGTATTCCGCTATCTGGGCCTTGAGGTCGTCCTCTAAAGCCTGTTTTGCTTCTTTTGAAAGCTCAATATTGTTGTCTTCGGCATATTTCTCAATAGCGCAGATCATGCTCATATGGTTTCCCGCGTCCTGACGTACGCTGTCAGCCAATGTCATGGTACCTTCCTCATCGGCCGGATCGGTCCACTTATAGTCCATGCCGTAGTACTTATACATATCTATATAGTACTGGATATATTCGGCATAGTATCTGATCCAGTAGAAATACTCGTTCCAGGAGACCTCACGCCCGTCAACCGTCATTACGACCTCGTCGGTATCATGACTTTTGAACAGAGCATCATAATCGATCACATACGAAGGCTCAGTTTTCTCCTCCGCAGTATCACCGGATTCTGAGGTTTCAGCATCCGCTGATACAACAGGCTCATCAATTGTATAAGTCTCTATGTTATCGGTAACAGCGTTATCGGCAATAGCGTGCAATAAATGACGAACAGCAAAGAATCCTGCCACAAAAATCACAGCAAGTAATGTTGGAATGATCCAGTATAAATGTTTCTTTCTTTGACCGCTTTTTTGTTTGTTGTCAGTTTTAACTTTTTTTTCAATTTCCGGTTTTTTGCTTCCGCAGCAAACGCATACTCCTGTATTATCTCCATTTTCTGTTTCGCAAAATTCACATTTCCACATCTCTATCTCTCCTCAACGCACAGTTATCGTATTGTCTCTTTAAATCTTTTTTGCTTTTAATATGCCTGTTTCTGCATCTCAGTTTGATAACTAAAACACGCTCAATATAGCATCATATAAGGCCTTTTTACAAGAACTATTTGTAAATTATTACTCTCTTTCCGGGTCTTTCCAATCTGCAGCGAACTTTCTGGCCTCATCTATCACGTGCGCTGCGTTGTTTATCCTCACACTGATGCATGGCTTGGATCCGGCCTCTACTCTCAGCCTCCTGTTGTAATCCGGCATGGCATATAGAAGTGATACCTTCTTCATATCGAAGTTTCTAACAGTGAATCTTATGCTCCCGTTCTTCTGTGCGATGTCCGTGATACCGGCTTCTCCCGCTTCGCCCCTCAGTAATGATACCTGCAGCAGAGTGCTCACACTTGGGGGAGGATCCCCGAACCGGTCTATAAGTTCATCCATCAGGTCATCAGCTTCGGCTTCAGTGCGTATCAAGGCTATCCTTCTGTATAGATCCATCCTCTGTTCTGAGGAACTGACGTAGCTTTCGGGAATGTTTGCCGACACGGCCAGATCCGCTGCGCAGTCCGCCCTTACCGGGACCTCTATCCCTCTTGCCTCGAGCACCGCTTCGTTAAGAAGCTTCATATACATGTCGTAGCCCACATCGATCATGTGGCCAGACTGCTCTGCACCGAGCAGATTCCCCGCGCCTCTTATCTCAAGGTCTCTCATGGCGATCTTTATACCGGAGCCGAACTGTGCGAAATCCCTGACGGCGTTGAGCCGCTTCTCCGCATCTTCAGTCAGGACCTTGTCCCTGCGGAATGTCAGGTAGGCTGAGGCTCTCCTAGAAGATCTGCCAACGCGTCCTCTTATCTGGTGAAGCTGGGCAAGCCCCAGTCTGTCGGCATCTTCTATTATAAGAGTATTCACGTTGGGTATGTCTATGCCCGTCTCAATTATTGTGGTGCATACGAGCACCTGGATCTGCCCGCTCACCACGTCATCCATCACTCTTGCGAGCATAGTTTTGTCCATCTGGCCATGGGCGATGTTTACTTCCGCCTCCGGCACAAGCTCGGATATCCTTCTTGCAGTCCTCTCGATATCCTCTATCCTGTTATGAAGATAGTAGACCTGGCCGCCTCTCTGCAGTTCTCTTCTTACTGCATCGGCAACAACGGACCAGTCATGCTCCATAACGAATGTCTGAACGGGCAGCCTGTCTCCGGGCGGCTCTTCAATGATCGACATATCCCTTATTCCGGACATCGCCATATTGAGAGTCCTCGGTATCGGAGTGGCGGAAAGTGTGAGAACGTCCACACCCTTTGCAAGCTCCTTTATGTGCTCCTTGTGGCTTACTCCGAAGCGCTGCTCCTCGTCTACAACGAGCAGGCCGAGATTCTTAAACTGTATATCCTTTGAAAGCAGCCTGTGAGTACCTATAACAAGATCGCAGGTGCCTGATCTTATATCTCTTACGGTCTTGTCCGCGGCTCCGCCGCTTTTGAATCTGCTGAGCACCTCGATATTCACCGGGAAGCCGAAAAAGCGCTGAACCGCCGTCTGATAGTGCTGCTGGGCAAGCACGGTGGTCGGCACGAGCACAGCCGCCTGTTTCCCGTCCATCACACACTTCATTATCGCCCGCATGGCTACTTCGGTCTTTCCGAAACCCACGTCACCGCACAGGAGCCTGTCCATCGGCACCTGCGATTCCATATCACGCTTTATTTCCGCCGTACACCTCAGTTGATCATCTGTCTCGGTGTAGTCGAAGTTCTCTTCAAACTCTCTCTGCCATTCTGTATCCGGAGAAAATGCGTATCCGCTTATCTTCTGCCTTTCTGCGTAGAGCGCTATCAGCTTCTTTGCCATCTCCTTGGCGGCGCCTTTTGCGCGGCTGCGCTTTTTCATCCAGTCCACGCCGTCCATTTTCGACAGCTTCACGACCCTGTCCTCGCCCGCACCGGTATACTTGGATACCGTGTCCAGCTGTGTAACAGGGACATAGAGGCAGTCGGTCCCGGCATAGTTTATCTTCACATAGTCCTTGTCGTACCCGTCCACTTTCATGCGGACTATACCGGCAAAGCGCCCTATACCGTGGCTTTCATGAACAACATAGTCTCCCGCGGAAAGATCCGCGTATGATTCTATGCGCTCCCTGTCAGCGCTTATCCTTCTCTCAGCACGGCTTCTGTCCTTCCTGCGTATCAGCTGGGAGTCGGTAAGTATGACAAGCTTCAGACCGGGATACTCAAGTCCCGAGGAAACAGCGCCCGTAAGCACAAGACACTCACCGGGTGCCGGCATCTCGCTGTCCTTTCCTCTTCTCGCTTTTACGGAGTTGTTGCTGAGGAACTCTGTGAGGACTCCGGCTCTTCTTTCGTCTCCGGCAAGGACCGCCGTCCCGAAGCCTTGTTTCAGATAGGCTGCAACGTCATCTGCCGCTGCTCTCGCATTTCCCGCATAGCTCGGAAGCTGCTTTGCAGATATGCTGGTGAGCGTTTTCGGAGGCAGCGGACTGCGGCTTACCGTGAAAGCATCCGCCATATAAACGGGAAATCCCGACAAGGCCTTTAGCAATCCGTCCGATGTGACATAATATGAATCCGCGCTTACAGCCATAAGGCCTCTGCGGTTCAGTTCCTGAATGTCTTCCGTGAGCTGCTTTATATAATCCCTTGCCCTTTCAATACAGGTATTAGGTCTGTCAAAGAAAACAACGGCATCCTCAGGGATATAGTCGATCCCGCTCGCCATATCATATATGAGCGGCATATATTTATCCGCGTCATGGATCTCGATCTCGCCTCTGATCCTTTCGGCGTCAGTCCTCAGAGTTGCAGCCACCTGCCTTGCAAGCTCGCTCTTTCTGCGTTTTTCATAGCTGTCTGCGAATTTTTCAAGGCCGTCCGCCAGAGTATCATGCCCGCCGGCATAAAGAGTAACGAGAGTTTCCGCTGCCGGCAGTATGACTGCTTTTTCTATGTTTTCGTTCCTTCTCTGGTCTGAAACGCTGAAACTTGCCATCGTGTCGATCTCATCACCCCAGAACTCCAGCCTTACCGGTTCCGGCATTGTAGGTGTGAAGAAATCAAGTATGCCGCCTCTGATTGAATACTGTCCCGGTCCCTCTACCTGCTCCGTACGGACATATCCGCAGCAGATAAGGGCGGCTTCTAGCTCTTCCTGAGCAACTCTGCCATCAGGGCTAAGCTCGAAAGCTGAGGCCATCAGTTTTTCTTTTGGTATGGTCCTTTGTATAAGCCCCGTGACTGATGCCACAGTTATCCTGGTTTTCCCGCTTCCTGCGGCATATAGTGCTGATATCCTGCTCTGCTCGGCTGTTCTTGAAACCGCCTCCACATGCCTGAAGACAAATTCCTTCATTCCCAGCACCGTTACATCTTCTTCGAGCATCGAACGAAGATCCGCCGCAAAGCTTTCAGCCGCCGTGTCGTCAGTGGTGATAACAAAGAGCGGTCTGCCGAGGCTTTCACATAAAGTGGCGGCAAGATTTGCCCTGTGAACTGCGGAAAGGCCTGAAACGAACGCAGGGAGCCGTCCGCTCTCCAGCAGGGAGGGGAGGGCGGAGGCTTCCTTATTATTAAGTATCTCTCTGAATATCTGCTTCATCCGGACCTCGTGAAAAGGATACGCTCCTCTTCCTCATTCCTGGATAATATGAAACGTGCCATTTGGATGATCAATGTGCTTATCCTGTATACCTGTCGCGTTCTGCAACGGCGAGTTTGTCGCAGCGGTTGTTGAACTCGTTGTCGGCATGGCCCTTGACCCAGTGATATCTCATCTCGTGCTTTTCCGCGAGTTCAAGGAGCTTTTCCCAGAGATCAGGATTAAGCGCCGGCTTCTTATCGGCCTTTTTCCATCCCTTCTGCCGCCATGACTCCGCCCAGCCCTTTGAGAGCGCATCGATAACGTATTTGGAATCTGAATAAAGCTCTACTGTGCAGGGTTCCTTCAGCGCAGTCAGCGCCGATATAACTCCCGTGAGCTCCATTCTGTTGTTAGTGGTCTGGGCTTCGCCTCCGGAAAGCTCTTTTTCTTTCCCGTTATACCTGAGAATGGCCCCCCATCCTCCCGGTCCGGGATTTCCGCTGCAGGCACCGTCAGTATATATCTCAACTGTTTTCATCTTCCGGTATCTCTTCAGCGATCTCTTCCATGATCTCTTCGTCAGTTACCTCGTCGGGCACTTCAATGTTTTCAGGTTCCACAGCCTCTTCCTGGGAATGCTCCGTCTTCTCAACGGATATCAGACGGCTGCCCGGAGTAAGCCTCATCAGACGAACCCCCTGAGTGCTGCGGCTCAGCGGCCTTATGCCGTTAACAGCCATGCGGATTATCGTGCCGTCATCGGAGATAAGGAGCAGGTCCTCATCACCCGTAACAGCCTTCACTCCAACCAGCTTGCCTGTCTTTTCGGTGACCTTGTAGTTCCTCATGCCTATGCCGCCTCTGTTGTGCAGCGTGTATTCGCCCATCTCGGTACGCTTTCCATATCCGTTCTCTGTAACGCTAAGGATATGTGTGCCCTCGGAATCGCTGGAAGCGCCTATAACACAGTCTCCGTCCTTGAGCCTTATGCCCCTTACGCCTCTTGCGGTACGTCCCATAGGTCTGAGCTGCTGCTCATTGAAGCAGTTGCAAAGGCCGTCTCTGGTAGAGATCAGTATGTTCTCGTCTCCGCTCGTGGGGAGTACGGTAACGATCTGATCGCCCTCATCGAGGGTGATAGCCCTGATGCCGCTGCTCCTTATATTTTTGAGCTCGGACTGCGCCATTCTCTTCACCGTGCCCATTCTGGTGACGAATACGAGGTAGCTGTCCTCTTCGATGCCTCTGCCGCGGATCATAGCGCTTACCTTTTCGGCGTTCTCACCCGCCTCGGTCCTGAGGATATTTACTATATTAGTGCCTCTGGCGTTTCTTCCTGCCTCGGGTATCATATAACCCTTCTTTATGAATACGCGGCCTCTGTCGGTGAAGAAGAGGATATTGTCGTGGGTCGAGGCATTGAAAACAGTCTCAACGTAGTCCTCATCCTTCGTGCTCATGGCGCGAACGCCCTTGCCGCCTCTGGCCTGTGCCCTGTATTCAGAAACAGGCAGACGCTTTATGTAGCCGCCGTGGGTCAGCGTGAATACGCTAAGCTTCTCCTCTATGAGGTCCTCGTCGGCAATGTCATCCACAACGTCAATTATCTCAGTGCGGCGTTTGTCGCCGTACTTATCTCTGATAGCTGTCAGCTCGTCCTTCAGCACGCCCTTGATTTTCTCAGGATCGGAAAGCAGCTCGTTGTAATACTTTATCTTTTCCTCAAGTTCGGCATATTCCTGCTCCAGCTTCTCCCGGTTGAGTCCCTGCAGCTGAATGAGCCGCATATCGCAGATCGCCTGAGCCTGTGCATCAGAAAGGTCAAAGCGCTCCATGAGGTTCTGCTTTGCGTTATCATAGCTGTTACGGATTATGCTTATGACTTCGTCTATGTTGTCCTGAGCTATGAGCAGGCCTTCCAACAGATGGGCGCGTTCCTCTGCCTTTTTAAGATCGTACTTCGTCCTGCGGACAATCAGTTCTTCCTGGAAGCTGAGGTACTCATCGAGGATGTGCCTGAGGGAGAGTATCTTCGGCTGGGTCTGATTGTTGACGAGTGCCAGCATGTTAATTGAGAATGTGCTTTGCATCGCCGTCTGAGCGAAGAGTCTGTTCAGAACGATCTGCGGGTTGGCATCGCGTTTTAGTTCTATCACTACGCGCATGCCTTCTCGGTCGGTCTCGTCGCGCAGATCCGATATGCCCTCGATCTTCTTTTCTCTCACCTGATCCGCGAGGTTCTTTATGAGCTGGCGCTTGTTTACCTGATAGGGGAGTTCGGTGACGATTATCCTCGTCCTGTGCTCTCTTCCATACTCCTCGAACTCCGTCCTCGCGCGAACTGTTATCTTGCCACGGCCTGTGGCATAGGCCTGGCGGATTCCGCTCCTTCCCATGATCATTCCTCTGGTTGGGAAGTCCGGGCCGGATATATAGCGCATGAGATCGTTCAAAGTTGCGTCCGGGTCGTCCAGAACACAGATGCAGGCATCTATCACCTCCGCAAGGTTGTGCGGAGGTATGTTGGTCGCCATGCCTACTGCTATTCCGCTTGATCCGTTCACCAGCAGATTCGGGAATCTCGAGGGAAGCACTCTCGGTTCTTTTCTGCTCTCATCGAAGTTCGGATCCCAGTCAACGGTATCCTTGTCTATATCACGGAGCATCTCGTTAGAGATTCTGGAGAGTCTTGCTTCTGTATACCTGTATGCAGCAGGGGGATCGCCATCTACGGAACCGAAGTTTCCGTGTCCATCCACCAGCATATAGCGCATGGAGAAATCCTGTGCGAGCCTTACAAGCGAATCATAAACGGAGCTGTCGCCGTGAGGATGGTAGCGGCCCAGCACGTCGCCCACGCAGGTCGCGGACTTCTTGAAAGCCTTGTCGCTGGTAAGTCCGTCTTCAAACATTGCGTATAGTATGCGACGGTGCACAGGCTTCAGTCCGTCACGAACGTCCGGCAGTGCTCTGCCGACAATAACGCTCATCGCATAGTCTATGTAACTCGTCTGCATCTCCTGCACGAGCTCTGATTCCGTTATGACCTGATCCGGAAAAGCGATATCCTCAGGCCTGTATTCTCTTTTTTTCGCCATTAGATCCGCCTCCTCATATATCCAGATTCACAACGTATTTAGCATTCTCTTCGATCCATTCGCGCCTAGGATCGACGTCTTCTCCCATAAGCACGGAGAAGACCTTATCCGCAACTATCGCGTCATTGAGGGTGATACGACGCAGAGTGCGCTGCTCCGGATCCATAGTGGTTTCCCACAACTCGTGCGGGTCCATTTCGCCGAGACCCTTGAAACGAGAGATATCCACTTTAGCGTTCAGATTGTCTTCCCGCATTTCGGCGCTTATCGCGTCTCTCTGCTCGTCAGAGTAGGCGACTCTCTGCTTCTTTCCCCGTGTCAGCTTGTAAAGCGGCGGGACTGCAGAATAGACATAGCCGTTTTCAATCAGCGGCCTCATATAGCGGAAGAAGAAAGTCAGCAGCAGCGTTCTTATATGTGCACCGTCCACATCAGCATCAGCCATTATGATTATCTTGTGGTAGCGGAGTTTTTCCATGTTGAACTCCTCTCCGATGCCGCATCCGAGCGCAACGATCAGCGGAGCGAGTTTGTCGTTTCCGTATATTTTGTCCGCGCGTGCTTTCTCCACATTGAGCATCTTACCCCACATGGCCAGGATCGCCTGAAAGCGGGAATCTCTGCCCTGGATGGCGGAGCCTGCGGCGGAGTCGCCCTCTACTATATATATCTCACAAAGGCTCGGATCTCTCTCATTGCAGTCCTGCAGCTTGTCGGGCATCTGTCCGGATTCAAGTCCGGTCTTGCGCCTGACGGATTCTCTCGCCTTCCTCGCTTCAAGTCTCGCGCGGTTGGCAAGCATCGCCTTGGCAAGGATAGCCTTGGCTGTGGCTGGGTGCTCTTCAAGGTAGGTAGTAAGCTGATCGGTAACTATATTCCCAACGAGTGTCCTCACGTAAGCATTGCCGAGTTTCTGCTTCGTCTGTCCTTCAAACTGCGGCTCTTCGAGTTTGACGGAAATTATCGTTGTAAGTCCTTCTCTTACATCCTCTCCTGTGAGCTTATCCTCGTCCTTCTTTATAAGGCCGTATTTCTTTCCGTAGTTATTTATAACGGCTGTAAGCGCTCTCTTGAATCCGTCTTCGTGCATTCCTCCCTCGGGAGTCTTCACGTCGTTTGCGAATGAAACGATGTTCTCGTGGTATTCCTCATTATACTGGAGAGCGACCTCCGCGAAGGTGCCGTCCTCCTCGCCGCCGAGGTAGATCACATCCTCATGCACGAGCTGCTTACCGTTGTTTATATATGCAACATATTCACGTATACCGCCGTCATAGTAGAGCACGTCGGTATTGTCCTCCATGCCTTCCCTGAGGTCGGTAACGGATATGGTGACTCCTGCATTCAGAAATGCCTGCTGACGCATACGGTCATGTATTGTCTCATAGTTATATACCGTGTCGTCGAACATCTCGGGATCCGGTTTGAAGCGCACAACAGTGCCTCTCTTCTTCGTTTTCCCGATAACGTGTATAGATTCCGCGATGTTGCCGCGCTCGAACTTCATGGCGTAGATATTCCCGTCCCTGTGGACGTTTACCTCCAGCCACTCGCTCAGAGCATTGACGACTGATGCGCCTACTCCGTGCAGGCCTCCGGATACTTTATATCCTCCGCCCCCGAACTTGCCGCCTGCGTGCAGCACCGTAAAGACGACCTCAAGAGCAGACTTCCCGGTCTGCTCCTGTATGTCAACGGGGATTCCCCTTCCGTTATCCGTAACGCATATGATATCGCCCGGCTCTATCACGACGTCCACTCTGTCGCAGTAGCCGGCCAGCGATTCATCTATCGCATTGTCAACGATCTCATACACAAGATGATGAAGACCTGTGGTGGATGTGGAGCCTATATACATTCCGGGGCGTTTTCTTACCGCCTCGAGCCCCTCCAGCACCTGGATCTGCGAAGCATCATATTCCTGAGCCGCTATGTTCTTATCTGTTTCTGCCATTGTTTTTTCCTTCGATCTGTTTTATAAAGTGTTGCTCTCTGCTCTTTTCAGCAGTGTTGCTGCAGCGGGCTGACTCAGATATACCGTATCCTTCCCGCCGCTGCTGCATAATATGAAAGTTTTAGGGATGTCTTCAGCAGCATTCTCAACGATCCCGCGTTTTTCCGAGTTTCTCAGAAAAGCTCTGGTAATGTGCGACTGGGATGTAATATCCAGATCGAATATCCCCACTATATCCTCGGCAAGTATGACCGAGCCCTGTCCTATATGGATATACATCAGCGGATCCTTCCCTCTGATACCATGAATACCCGTCCTCCGGTCCTTGAAGATATGTCAGCATCTTCGCAGCAGCTTATAAGCGTCTGTCCGCCGCCGATGCTGTTGAGGACGAAGGTCTGCCTCTTTTCGTCAAGCTCCGACAGCACATCATCCAGCAAAAGCACAGGATATTCCCCGGTTTCAGCAAGGAATATCTCCCTTTCCGCAAGTTTTATCGAAAGAGCCGCCGTTCTGGTCTGCCCCTGTGAAGCAAAGTTCCTCGCGTTCTTCCCGTTAATACGTATCTCAAGGTCATCCTTGTGCGCCCCCGTAAGGCACTGGGCGCTGTCTATCTCCGCCTGCCTGTGCTTTTCCTGATGTTCGCATATCTCATAGTATATTTCTTTTGCAGAGGCGGAAGGATCAGTTACCGTACTTACTGTAGAATAAAAAATGTCAAGCTTTTCACCGCTGCCGGAGAAATCGCTGTGTATCGGAGCAGCCTCATTTTTCAGTCTTTCCGTGAAAGCCGCCCTGTAACGGATAAGCTGCGCCGAAGTCCTGCAGATGCCGTCAGAGAATTCGTCCAGTGTGTCAAGCAGTGCCGGTTTATCCCGCCAGTCTTTCAGGATCCTTGTCTTATTTTCATAATATCTGTTGAACTCGGTAAGGATCTCTGCATATCTCGGCCTTATCTGGGATATGGCATTGTCCAGCAGCTTTCTTCTGCTTGCCGCTCCCTCTTTTATTATATTAAGGTCATCCGGACAGAATAGAACAACATTGAAACTTTCCGCAAGCTCTCCCGCTGTCTTCCTAACTCCGTTCACAAGTATCTTTTTCGGAAGACCGTTTCTGAGTCGGATATTGATAGTCTGATCTCTGCCGTGACTGAATACATCGGCAAGGATGTCCGCTTCGCTGAAATCGAATCCTATCAGTTCCCTGTCGAATCTTGTTCTGAAGCTCCTTCCGCAGGACAGCATATAAACGGCTTCGAGAAGATTCGTCTTCCCCTGGGCATTCGGTCCGGCTATAACATTGGTATCGGGTGAAAATTCAACTGTTTCCCATTCATAGTTCCTCCAACCGGAGAGAGCTATTTTTTTTATTATCATCTTGCCTCATTCAGCGGAGGTTACTTCGATCACATTCCCCGAAAATTCAACTTTGTCCCCGGGACGGATCTTTTTGCCTCTCATAGTGCATACTTCTCCGTTTACCTTTACCATACCCTCGGATATAACGTATTTAGCCTCCCCGCCGGTTCCAGTGAAGCCGGCAAATTTAAGGAGAGAATCAAGCTTGATGAAATCTGTCCTTATCTCCGCTCTTTCCATGTCATTCTCCTGCTTTCAGACGGACCGGCAGGATCATATAAGTGAAATTTTCGGTTCCGTCCGCCGCACGGATTATTGCAGGCGAGGAGGGAGTATTCAGGCAGATCTGAAGTTTATCCTTTCCGGAAGCCTTCAGTGCCTCCATAAA
>JAEEGL011933742.1_pt1 | contig 12072 bp, 10 predicted proteins | sample 9134231 | NCBI WGS metagenome assembly JAEEGL01 (sample SAMN16246548, study PRJNA631951) | gut metagenome | biome: gut microbiome; feature: rumen; material: fiber-attached | host: Bos | place: Iran: Karaj | collected 2018-10
ATCCGTGGCCGTGGTGATGACCGCTTCGCTCTCCAAGCCTTCAGCCAGGACCCTGGAAATACCGTTGGCCCCTCCTATGTGGCCTGATAGCACCGGTATAACATGCTGCCCCAGTTCATCGATCACTATGACAGCAGGATCTGTCACCTTGGACTTGGCATAGGGCGCCACGTGGCGCACGCAGATACCTACTGAACCCACAGATATCAGGAGATCCTTGGAATCGAAGTGTTCTCCGTAGAAATTGCCACTAGGTCTGGGAATACCGCTGAAGGCAGGATCCAACACCTCACCATCATGACCTGGCTCGAATTCCAGCACGTCTCTGCCATATCCGCCACCCTCGTCCGCTATACGCGAAGGCGAGAAGCATTCCACCTCAGCTCCATATTCTTTTGTGATTATATCGTACACCCTGCGGGCAGTATCCTTGCCCTTCAGACTGTAACAAAAAATGCTGGCTTTCATTTTATTTGGTCTCAGGCTTAGCTTGTCTGAATTCAGTTGTGAAGTGCGGATGGTATAAAAGGGATCTCATATATTCGTCACCCATGCATCCTCCAACGATAATGAGTGAAGTCTTGGTAAGGCCGTTCTCCGTAACAGTCTTGTGGAGATCCTTAAGTGTGCATCTGAAGATCCTTTCTTCCGGCCATGTAGCCTTGTAAACTATGGCTGCCGGCGTATCTTCAGGATAGCCTCCTTCAATCAGGTCTGCCTGAAGTTTCTCAGTAAGAGAAGTGCTCAGGAAAAGTACCATGGTTGCTCTGTGCTGAGCAAGAGACTTGATGCTCTCCTTATCGGGAACAGGAGTCTTGCCCTCAGCTCTGGTGATGATCACAGTCTGGCTCACTCCGGGAAGTGTGTATTCAGCCTTAAGAGAGCTTGCCGCACCGCAGAAAGCGGAAACGCCCGGGGTCACGTCATATTCGAATCCCAGTTTGTCCAGCTCATCGAACTGCTCTCTTACAGCGCCGTAGATACTGGAGTCACCCGTGTGAAGTCTTACTGTAGTAAGGCCAAGCTCCTCAGCCTCCTTGATAGCGTCGATGACCTCTTCCAAAGTCATCTCTGCGGAGTTTAATATTTTGCAGTCTTCTCTGGTGTACTTAAGAAGTTCGGGGTTAACGAGAGAGCCTGCATAGATCACCTGATCTGCTGACTGAAGCAGGTTGGCTCCTCTTACGGTTATGAGATCTGTTGCGCCTGAACCGGCACCTACGAAATGTATCATGTTTTCCCTCCTGTTATGGATTTTTTTATAAGGTGATTATTTATTTTAAATGTGGTGACTGCCGTCAGCTAAATGTTAACTGTGGGCAGTCAGCTAAATCAGCAAGAATTATCTGTCTTAGCTGAAAAAAATGCAATTTGACGGACATTTTCAGGCTGAATGTCAGCTAAAAGTGAGCTGAATTATGCATTTAGCTGAAAAAAGTCCTTATGAAATGCTTAGAATACGTGTTTTTTCCGCTAAATTCATGTGCTTTGATGGATTTAGCTGACATACGAAAATTAATGCGATCGTGATCAGTCCTGCTCGATGATCTTTTGCAAAAGATCCCTTGCGCCTGACGTTTCTCCCAGCACGCCGTATTCTTTGCTGAACATTATGGCGCCTGTCTCGAAAGTCTGACCGATCTTGCACGCCTTGTATGCGCGGTTGTCCAGGTTATGAGCGATGCGCATGGACACCAGGTCCAGAGTCTCACGGTCTATGCCCTCCTCCCGGAGCACCCGGACTACTTCATCGCAGGCCGCGCAGCCCAGAATATATTCTGCAGACTCTTTTGATACCCCGTATACCGCAGCGGCAGATCCCAGGATCTCCATCCTGCAGTCGCCGTATTTGGAGTGGGTGTTCATCATGTTTCCGGCGATCTTCACAAGTTTACCGATGTGACCGATGAGAAGAGCTCCCTTGAAGCCGAGGCTTACACAGTAGTCAAGGCTGTCCCCTATGAAGTTCGATGTCTGTACTGCCTTTTCCGGATCCAAGCCCATACCGTCTCTGATAAAGTCTGAACCATAATTTCCGGGAGTAAGCAAAACGTATTCATATCCCAGTTCACGCTTCTGAGTCAGTTCTACGTGGATAGTATCGATCAAAGCTTTCTCGCTCATGGGTTCTACTATACCGGTGGTTCCAATTACTGAGATCCCGCCTTCTATGCCCAGTCTGGGATTGAAGGTCTTCCTGGCGAGCTCGATTCCGTCAGGGATACTGATAATTACGCTGAAACCGCCATGATAATCGTTAGCGTTGGCGACCTCTTCCAGATTCTCGCGTATCATGCGGCGAGGTGTGGAGTTTATGGCTGCGTTTCCCGGCGGTTGGTCCAGTCCGGGCTTGGTCACGCGACCCACGCCGAGCCCGCCGTCGATCAGTATGACACGTTCGGGTCCACAGGCGGAAGGCTCATTGATCAGACTGACCTCTGAATACACAAGAGTGCCGTTAGTAACGTCAGGATCGTCACCGCTGTCCTTACGGATGGCGCACTTGACTTTCAATGGTTCGCCTGCTTGATCGTCATATGTGATTGTAATTTCTTCAACAGCAAGATCAAGTTCGATCCCCTTGGGAGTCAGCAGCTTGATGCGGTCCAGGCGGCGGCCTGTAAGAAGCATGTAGGCCGCAGCCTTCGAGGCCGCCGCCGCGCAGCTTCCCGTAGTATAGCCAAGCCTGAGCTCCTTGCCGTCTACAGTTACGAATTCTTTCATTTTTATCTTTTGATCTTGTATAACAAAGCGTTGATTATGGCGGCTGCAACGTTGGATCCGCCCTTTCTGCCTTGGGCAACGATATAAGGTATATCGTCAACCATTATCAATTCCTTTGATTCCACTACATTTACGAATCCGACAGGCACTCCGATAACTAAAGCAGGCTTTAATTCCCCTGTCCCTATCATTTCATGTATGCGGATGAGCGCTGTCGGAGCGTTTCCGATGGCGAAGATCACCGGTTTATTCAGGCGTGCTGCCTTTTCCATGGAAACTATCGCCCTTGTAACGCCCCTTTCCTTAGCTTCTGCTGCTACGTCGGGATCTGCCATGAAGCAGTGCACCTCACCGCCTAACGATCCCAGTATCGTCTTGTTGATGCCGGCTTTGGCCATGTTCGTATCGGTGACGATATCACAGCCCGCTCTTAAGACTTCCAGTCCCTTCTCTACTGCATCCGCGCTGAACTTGAGATTATCTGCATAATCGAAATCAGCTGAAGTATGGATGACTCGCTTGATTATGCTTTCCTGCTCCTCAGGAAACTTCCTGTCGCCCAGGATCTCGGTGATTATCTCAAAGCTTCTTTTTTCTATGTCCATAGGTTTGATATTCTCTATCATTTTCTCTCCTTTTATCTTTCACTATATTTCCTGCAAGCTTCTAAGAAATTTTTTGCAAGGCTCATGTCAGTGTAGAAATTGAAATGCGGAAATCCTGCATAAAGCGTATCTGTAGCGGTCACCGCCTGCCACGTCCTGCCGTTTCTTTTGATCGCGGTGAAGTCTAAGCCGTTCTCGGTGCAGTCCCAGTGATGGAACTCATGAGCCGATATCTCATGCCCTGCCTTCATCAGCATATTATCCTTCTCTGCCCTGATCTTCACATATCCGAAGCGCATGAGTTTACTCTTATCCGAGCACTCACCGGGAAGCAGTCCAACCATGGGATATCCGGCAATAGCTTCAGTCAGATACATGAATCCTCCGCATTCAGCTATCGTGGGAAGCCCACCGCTTACCGCTTCTCTGACAGACTCTCTCATCGAAAGATTGCCGCTTAAGCGTTCACAATATAGTTCAGGGTAGCCTCCTCCAAGATACAATCCGCTCAGACCTTCCGGCAGCTTATCATCATCCAAAGGACTGAAATCCACAAGTTCCGCCCCCATCTTAGTGAGTAGTTCCAGACTGTCCTCATAATAGAAACAGAATGCTTTATCTCTGGCGACTCCGATCCTGATGGGAACGTTCTTTGCTGTAGGCTCAGATGCATCTTTTTCACTGTCAGAATATACTCGCTCCTCTGCGATCTTTGGGATCTCAGGTACGTTGAATTCCAGCTCCTGTGCTGCTTCCGCTATCTCCATCAAACCTTCCATGTCGATGCTCTGGAGCGCCTGCTCTTTAAGTCTCTCAAGCCTGTCGTTCAGATCCTCTATCTCCCGAGCCGTCACCAGACCCAGATGCCTGCTTTCTATACTGCAGTCAGCCATCCTGGGCATGAATCCCAAAGGTTTGACTTTACCTTTGAATTCCTTCTCGATCACGTCCTTAAGAACATCATAGGTGGAAGCTGTGCAGTTATTCAGGATCACGCCGCAAATTCCGCTGTCTGCTCTGAATTCCAGAAAACCTTTGATAGTTGCCAGTACCGACAGCGCGGCTCCTCTGGAGTTCACCACCAACACCACGGGAGTCTTAGTAACTGTTGCAACATGATAACTGCTGGACTCCGTGGAATCTATCCCCAGGCCGTCATAGTAACCCATGACGCCTTCGATCACGGTAATATCTCCCTGAGCCGCATTCTCAGCCAAAAGATATTTTGCGGTATCGTCATCAAAAAAATACAGATCCAGATTAGTTGAAGGCGTTCCAAGTACGCTGGAATGGAACATGGTATCGATGTAATCCGGCCCGCATTTACATGAGGTCGGACGCTTACCCATTTCCTTCAGCGCCTTAAGTATCGCACAGGTGATCGTGGTCTTTCCGGACCCGCTTCCTGATGCCGCTATCAATAATCTGGAGATTTTGTTTCTCATTATATTTCCTTCCGTCGGGGCATTTTACCCGTAAATTATATTATATCTTAATTCTACCCGTTCCGCAACGACTCAAAACAAAAACCGCACTGCTGTGCGGCCGTATTTTGCACGATTAATCTGTCCGGATCTCACCGTCTCCAGACAGTCAAGTTGATGAGCAGGTCTCCTGGCTCGTGGTTCATCGGTCCTTTTGCGGCCTTCTCAGCAGATCCCTGCCAATGGCATCCCGCAAAAGCCTCCCCACCTACAGTGGCGGCTCCGCTCCGGCATCTCACCGGATTCCCTATTATCCCTCATGACAGCCTTTAAAAGCATCTTCACAAGGGCACTCACCCGCTATTAAGTCTCCTGCAAAATCATACGATTTTTTGCCGTAATTGTCAAGTTTTAACGGAGTATTCAGGAAGCCTGAGGAAAGAATAAAAACGCTTATCTTTTGTGAAAAAACATTCATAAAACAACTTTAGTGTGTTATAATAGTATAAAGAAACAATTAACACGAAAGGAGAACTACTATGAAACCCGGTGAAATATTATTTTTGAACAGAAATGAAGTGGCTGAGCTTATCTCTCCGGAAGAAGTTTTGGAACTTACCGAAAAAGCTCTTGTGGAGTTTTCCTTGGGGAATGCCATCAATCCCAGCAAACTGATCCTCCCCACTAATCCTTATCATAACGGGCATATCAATTCCATGCCCTCATATATGCAGTACGGCGATGTAGCAGGAGTAAAAATAGTATCCGTCTATAATGACAACAAAAAGAAATACGGTCTGCCTACCACCATCGGAACCATAATCCTCTATGATCCCGAGACCGGCATGCCCAAGTGCATCATGGACGGCACCCATATAACCGACATGCGCACAGGAGCCGTAAGCGGCGTAAACGCCAAGTACTTGGCACGCAAGAATTCCGAGACCCTGGCCATCATCGGTGCGGGCGTCACAGGCTATACCAGCATGCAGATGATCCTCCTGGCCTGTCCTAATATCAAGGAAGTCGTAGTCTGCAACCGTACTCCGGAGCGCCGCGAGAACTTCATCAAAAAGGCACAGGCGGCCTATCCTGACCTTAAGTTCCGCGGTCTGGAAGATCACAAGGTAGCCTTAAGAGAATGCGATATCGTCGTATATGCTACCACAGGAGACATTCCGCTTGTGGAATATGGTGAACCCGCTCCAGGCGTTACAGTCATCACCGTCTGCGAATTCCTGACCAAAAAAGCCATCTGGCACTTTGATCACTGGTTTGCAGACTTTGCGGAATGCGCCATCGAGAGATACAATGACGGCGGTCGTATGGGCGCCGAGATCCTGGGCTTCGAGTGGGAAGATCTGGATCTGGATGATATCTCGGGAGAGATCGGCGACGTCATCACAGGCAAGCTTGCAGGTCGTACCGACGATGAAGAGAAGATCCTGGCCGGAGCTGTAGGTATCAGCGTTGAAGACGTGATCTGCGCTGAACACGTATTCAAGAGGGCTATGGAGCAAGGTAAAGGAATCTTCCTGGATCTTCAGAATCTGTAAGTACCCTGATCACTTTTAAAATGAAAAAACGGAGCAGTAAACTTCTGCTCCGCTTTTTATTTTTTGTCCGGTCTTACTATTTATAGTTGTTTCTCGAGAAAAGGAAGGCTTTGCCGTTTTCCTCAAGTTTGACACAGTTATCGAAGGCTGTGTCCAGATCAGCCCCAACAGCGGCCATTCCGTGATGGGACATGATGACTCCGAAGTTATCACCCAAAGCATCAGCTGTGTTCTTCGAAAGCTTGTCTGAGCCGGGAAGCCCGTAGGCTGCCAAAGCCACCTTGGATCCAAAGATCTCCTGATACTCCTTGAGTACCGGCATATCCTCTTCTGCCGCAGCAAAGACGCTTAGATACTTGGAATGAGTATGCACCACAGCCCCCACATCCGGGCGACGCTTATATACTTCCGCATGGAGTCCTTTCTCTGAAGTGGGCTTGATGTTTCCCTCATGCTTCATGGTGGCGATCTCTACTTTGACCATATCGTCGGGAGTCAGCCTGAGATAATCCAGTCCCGAAGGCGTCACCAGCATGTATTTATCATCCAGTCTTACGGAGATATTTCCCCAGGTCCCCTGGACCAGTCCGGTCTTGACCAGGCGGATGCCGCAGTCCACCAGAGCCTGCCTGAGCTGGGCTTCCTCGGGGCTGTAAGCCGGTTTCTTCTCTTCTGTCCTTTGACTGGCTGGAACGGCTTCATCAGAAGCACCTTTTGCCTCATCTTCCCTGACCTTGGCTTCCTGCTTGGAATACTTTTTGATGTATACTCTTCGCATGAGGGCTGCTTCTATTCTGTTGAGAGGCTTGGCTCCGCCGATCCTGTCGGCCAGCACAGTAACTTCAGCGTTTTTCTCCAGGACCGTCATGGCCGTTATGGCTTCAAAGAGATTTCGTCCCAGAGTCACGGTGTATCCCTGGCCTGTCCCGCTTTCTCCGAAGGAAGTCAGCACCAGGCAGCCCACGTTAGATCTCAAAGCCTTCATGAGTGATCTGCCATTTGAAGTAGCTGATCTCCTTCCATCGGCGATCTTAACCGATGGTCCGATGATCTGTGCCATATCGTCCAGGCTGGCCTGAAAGCCCCTGCCTTCCTTAAGACAGATCTGAGCATAGGGCGTCTGGGAATAGATCATGGCCTTCATATCCCTCTGGGGGACCGGAAGTTTGGGAAGATTTATCTCCGCTATGTCCTCCGGTTTAAGATCACTCAGATCTGCACCGTCCACAGTGGCAAATATGCCCTCTTCCGTCTCCAGGACCATTTTGGCGTGTTCTCCAACGGTATACTCCTGAGAAGTCAGGAGCTTACCATATTTCTGCATTATTTCGAAAACTTCTGTCATCTTGTCACCTCTGGTCCTCTCCTTTGAATCTCTTGCCATTAGCCTTGATATATGCATCCTTAAGAGAGTTGTATATGTCTTTATATGAGGCGAAGAGCTCGTCATAGATCTCCTTGTTGGATGGATCAGGCTTGTAGGAACGCTCGATCTGAACGAAGTCCTTGGCAGCGCTGAAATCCGGAAGTTCGCCGAGGCCGATGAGGGCAACGATGGCAGCTCCAACCGCTCCGGCATTTCTCGGATCGCGCACTACGTCGAAAGATCTTCCAGTGATATCCGCGATCATCTGCATCCAGCAATCATCCAGGGCGCCACCTCCGATTATCCTGAAGTTCTCACAGACGAAGCCGTAATCCGCTTCGTAGTTTTCCCTGATCCAGCGGAGGTTATAGCCGATGCCCTCGTAGACAGCTCTCATAAGATGCTCTCTCGTGTGCACCATGCTTATGTTGAACAAAGTAGCCCTTGTGGTAGTCGACGATACCGGACATCTTTCACCCAGCATCCAAGGGGTGCAGATCAGGTGATCCGATCCGGGAGGTATCTTCCTTACTACTTCATCCATGTAATCGAAGATCTTATCTCCGTATTCTTCTTTTTCCTTTGCAAAAAACTGTTCCTGCAGCCATTGTATATTAGCTCCTGCGGATTCAGTTATTCCTGCGATCAGGTTCATCTCGGGATCAGCAGTTTGGATCGCAGCAGCTCCATGCATGAACTTGTCATGATCTCTGCTGGCCGCCGCCACCCAAGCCGAAGTCCCCAGATAGATGTGAACGTCTCCGTCCCCCACCATGCCGGATCCGACGGCGGCGGCCTGGACGTCGTCGCAGCCGCCAAGTACAGGAGTGCCTTCCTCGAGCCCCATTTCGGCGGCTGCGGTCGGGGTAAGCCAACCTACCACATCCGTACTCTTGACAAGGGGCGGTAATTTCTTCATATTGACTCCTGCGAGTTTCATCACGCTGAGCCAGTCTTTTTTCTTAAGATCCAGGCCGTAGGACGATGCACCTGAAAGTTCCGTCACCATCCTGCCGGTAAGTCTGAATTTCAGATAACCGTTCACGTCGAGGATCTTGTAAGTCTTCTTATAGATATCCTTTCGTTCTTCTTTGAGCCAAAGGATCTTCGGAATGCAGTCCTTACCCATGACGGGCGTGCCTGCTACCAGAGTGAAGATCCCCTTTCCCCCCAGCTTTTTCATAAGTTTCTGGGCTTGCTTCTCGGCACGCCCGTCCACCCAGGTTATATTGTTATATAGGGGTTTTCCCGCTTTATCCACAGGGATGACGCCCTGTGCCTGAGTCGAGAAAACTATTCCTTTTATCGTCTTCGGATCTATCCCTGTTTTCTCAACTATGGCATAACTTGACTTTGCCACTGCCTGATAATAATCTTCAGGGTCTTGCTCGACCCATGCCGGTTCCGGATAATACGTGGGATAAGGCTCTACCGCGGTGGCAATTATGTTTCCGCTATAATCCACCAGCACTGCCTTGTCGGAGCTGGTGCCCATGTCGTGTGCCAGAATATATCTTTCTTCTTTCGCTTCCATTTTAAAGCCTTCTTTCTGAAAACCTGCTGTTGTTTATCGGGGTCAGCCGGAGCTTGAGCCTTGCAGATCGTTAAATCGCTTCCCGGCTCATCGCGCCTCCGGCGCCTTAGTCCGATTCTATTTCGCGCACTTGGCAGTCTTTACAACCTGAGCAAATACGTTATCAAAGCGGTTAAGTGCTTCATCGATAACTTCATCTGTATCAGCCATGGAAGTGTACAGACGGCTTCCTGCCAGGGTCACCAGGCCGTTGGCCATATAGGCCGCTCCCATACGCTCCATTGAATCTTTACGCTCATACATCATTTCCTTGTTTTTGAGAAGGCCAACGGCCGACTTCACAAGGTTGAATGAGGAGAAATCGAAGCTCATGGCTCCCGTGCACTCCAGATGGACGATGCTTCCCTGGTTGTACACTACGAACGGAAGGCCGCGCCGCTCTACGCTCTCCTTCAGGCCATCCGCCAGTCTGTCGCCGGCGCGGCCCGCGATCTCGCAGGCATTGGTCCTGGCTATCTCTTTGATGGCCGTATATCCCGCAAGAGCGGACAGCGGATTCGCTGCCAGTGTTCCTCCTACGTAAGCTCTGTGCTTGCCGGTAGCAAGGCCGGCGGCCATCAACTCTGTATATTCGCGCTTACCTCCCACGCCGCCGGCCTGGGGGTATCCGCCTGCCACGATCTTGCCGAATACAGTAAGATCAGGCACAACGTCAAAGTATTCCTGTGCTCCTCCTAAGGCAACACGGAAGCCAGTGACAACTTCATCGAATATCAGGAGTGCGCCGTACTTATCGCAGAGAGCTCTCACTCCCTTGTTATATTCTTTTGCGACAGGTCTGGTACCGCTCTCCGGACCTACAGGTTCCACGAGAACTGCAGCAGTGCCTCCTCTTAAACGATTTCTCTTCAGCATGCTTTCCAGCATATTCAGGTCATTCGGTCTTACCTCATCGGTCTTGGAATATGCTGAACCCGGGATGCCGTGGGACTCCAGAAGTCCGCGGGATCCGGGGATCTTAAGGCCGTAGACCATCTGATCCGACCAGCCGTGGTATGCTCCGCCGATCTTGATGATCCGCTTCTTGCCCGTGGCGATACGTGCTATACGCTGAGCTGCTATCACTGACTCAGTGCCGGAACCCAGCATTCTGAACATCTCCACATTAGGCATATGGCTGTTGATCTCCTTGGCGATCATGAGCTCAGCCTTATGAAGAAGACCTGTGACAGGACCGCATTCCTCCAGAAGTTCGAATACTGCCTTTCTTATTGGTTCATAATTGCTTCCAAGGATCGTAGGGCCTCCGGCCTGGAGGAAATCGATATATTCGTTTCCGTCCTCATCGTAAAGGTAAGCTCCTCTTGCAGCTTTGAAAGCTACAGGGAAAGGCTTGTTGAAAGCCAGATTATGCTGCACGCCTCCGGGGATGAAGTTTTTTGCTTCATCATATATAGCCTTGGAATTTTTGCATTTCTCGTCGTAATATTTAAGTATTACATTTTCGTAATAATCATCATTTACTTCCCATATGGGTTCTTCTGTCAATGCCTTGAGCTTGGCATTTATCTTGTCCGGATCGTCCCATCTGCTGATCCCGCAGTTCGTCATCTTATATGGCCTCCTGTTTCAAAATATTGTTTACGAGCTTCCTGAATTGGGCTTTCAGTTCTTTTGCATCGAATTTACGGTTATATACGTGGGTATGATTGACGATCCCGTAATATGCGCCTTCTACCTGGATCGCGGTATTTTCCGGATCGCTGCACCCTGCTTCGGCAAGGCCTTTCACTGTCATCTCCTCCAGTATCTTCACAGGATTGTCGTCGTCTTTGGAAAGTATGGCGTTGTTTATAAGAGTGCTGGTGAGAGCAGGATAATATGAGGTATCTTCGATCAATTTCTCATAAAGGGCGATGATCAGATCTTCACCTTTGAATTCGTTGCCTTCACAGTATTCTTTGATATCGTCGATCTCCTGAACGCTTAATGCCAGAAGAAGCTCGCTTAAGTTAGCAAAGTGATTGAATACCGTAGTGCGGCACATATTCGCTTCGTCGGCGATCATCTGGAACGTGACGTTCTCCACTCCGTATTCCTCGAAAAGCACCTTAGCAGAATGCATTATGATTATTTTCGAACGGAGCTTTTTCGGAAGTCTGGCTGTGTTGTTTCCCTGATTTTCTTTGGCCTTCATGTTATTCATCCTCCTTCTGGTCATTCATTTTCGAGTCTCTTTCGGCCGCTTTTTCTGCTTCTCTTTCAGCTTCTTTCTGTGCTCTCTTGTTGGTGTTCATAGTACCTCTGAAAACGAAAAATCTGTCGTAGAGGAACTCCGTGGTCAAGTTGACCGCCATTGTCCCGAAAAGCACTATATATTCATTCCATCCGGCATTCGTGAGAGCGGTGCCCCACCAGGTTGACAGCGGAGTGAAAACAAGATAGAAGCACGCCACTTTAAGCATTGCCAGCGGAACATTATTTGCGGATTTAAACGTGAACTCCCTGTTCAGAGTAAAGTTCCAAAGTACTGACAGTATCAGCGCCGTAAGGTAGCATGGCATATACGGAAGTTTGAATACCTCATTAAGAAGCGTGAACGTCAGCGTCTCGATTATACCGGCAGATATGGAGAACAGCGTGAACTTGATCACCTGCGCGGTGTTTTCTTTTTTGGAGAGTTTCTGATCAGGCACTCTGGTCTCTTCGCTCTTTATCTCTTCATTTTTAGTCAAATTATCAGCCATAAGGAGCTCCTTTCGAAAAGTAGTGAATATTGACTTGATTTAGTGTATAATGTTTACAGAATTATAATAACAGCTATTTTTATAAGTGTACTTGATGTCATTTTTAATCCGTGGGG
>JAEEGL012051657.1_pt1 | contig 12072 bp, 2 predicted proteins | sample 9134231 | NCBI WGS metagenome assembly JAEEGL01 (sample SAMN16246548, study PRJNA631951) | gut metagenome | biome: gut microbiome; feature: rumen; material: fiber-attached | host: Bos | place: Iran: Karaj | collected 2018-10
CCGAGGGCGCTCTGCCGAAGTACAAGGACGGCCTGGAGATCCGCTACACCTGGACCGAGAAGCTGGAAGGCGAGGCGGCGGGTGAGTACGAGTCCACCGTGACTGTGACGCTGAACTCCGACGGCCTGGAAGTGCCCGGCAGCACGACGATCACGAACAAGCACATCCCCGAGACGACCGGGATCGAGATCACCAAGGAGTGGGACGACGACGGCAACAACGACGACTACCGTCCGACCGCCGCGGAGTACGCGCAGAGCGTGCACCTGCTGGCTGACGGCACCGAAGTCGAGGCCGTGGCTCCGATCACGAAGACGGTGACCGACAACGGTGACAACACCTACACCGTGACCTTCGAAGGTATGCCGAAGTACAAGGAAGGCACCGAGATCGCCTACACGGTGAAGGAAGACAAGATCGACGCCTACACGGCCAAGGACGGCAAGGACGAGGCGGCAGATGGCGAGACCATCACGAACACGCACGAGCCCGACCTGACCGAGACCAAGGTCACGAAGATCTGGGACGACAGCGAGTACCAGGAGATCGAGCGTCCGAAGTCCGTGAAGATGATCCTGCTGGCGAACAACGTGGAGTACGCGACCTTCGATATCGGCCCGAACTACGAGGACGAGAAGACCGACGCGTACGAGACGGCGTTCACGATGGAGGACGACGACACCTGGACGCTGGAGGTCACGAACCTGCCGAAGTACGACGCGGGCGTTGAACTGACCTACAGCTGGGTCGAGGTGATCCCCGAGGGCTACACCATCAGCGAGTATGAGGTGAAGACCACGGGCGAGACCACCATCACCAACACCTACGACAGCGAGCGGTTCTGCCTGACTGTGCTGAAGGTGTGGGACGACGCGAACGATCAGGACGGCCTGCGTCCCGAGAAGCTCACGGTTGGCCTGTTCAAGGTCGACAAGGATGCACTGACGCCGAAGGCCGCGGGCGAGACGACGGACGACCTGGTGCTCGTCCGTGACGAGAACGGCACAGCGTACGTCTTCGAGCTGAGCGCGGAGAACAACTGGTCCGCTCTGGCGATGGGCCTGCCGATCTACGAGAACGGCGAACCCATTGAGTACTACTGGGTCGAGGAGCTCGGCGACGTGTACGAGCTCGAAGACGGCACCTACGAGGAAGACTTCGGCTGGATCCTGCCGGCTGACCTTGAGACCCGCATCACGACCCTGAAGAACACCTACGAGCCGGAGACCACCGAGATCGCGGAGGAGAAGGCGTGGGACGACAACGACGATCAGGACGGCATCCGTCCCGACGAGATCACCGTGTACCTGCTGGCCGACGGCAAGCCCGTGGACAAGGTCACGCTGAGCGAAGAGATCGGCTGGACGTACCTGTTCGAAGACCTGCCTGTCTACAAGACCGAGACGAACGAAGACGGCACGAAGACGACGACCGAGATCGAGTACACCTTCGACGAGGTGAAGGTCCCGGGCTACGAGTCTGAGGTCGGCAAGATCGAGCTGGTCGAGGTGGACGGCGAAGAGATCGCGAAGATCACGATCACCAACAAGCACGAGCCCGAGACCGTGGAGGTCACCGTGCTGAAGGTGTGGGACGACGCGGAGGATCAGGACGGCATCCGTCCGGACGAGATCACCGTGTACCTGCTCAGGAACGGCGAGAAGCTGGGCCTTGTGCCGGATGACATGGCTGCGGCCGAACCCGAGTACCTGAGCGTGACGCTGAGCGAGGACAACAACTGGACCGCCGGCATCGACGAACTGCCGAAGTACGAGAACGGCGAGCTTGTGAAGTACAGCTGGTCCGAGGAGGACGTGCCGGAGGGCTATGAGCTCGTCAGCACCGAGACCGAGGGCTACCTGACCACGATCACCAACAAGCACGAGCCCGTGACGATCCAGATCGATATCCGGAAGGCCTGGGACGACGCGGAGGATCAGGACGGCATCCGTCCGGACCACATCGACGTGAAGCTGCTGGCCGACGACGAGTTCGTGAAGACGATCCGCATCGAGCCGAACAGCGAAGGCAAGTGGATCTGGATCGAGAACGGCCTGGCGAAGTACGCGGAGGGCAAGGAGATCAAGTACACCTTCAAGGAGTACGAGATCGAAGGCTACGAGCTTGCGAACGAGCCCGAACTGAAGGAGACCGAAGAGAACGTCTGGGAGATCGAGTTCGAGAACAAGCACGAACCCGAAAAGATCGACATCGCGGTCGAGAAGTTCTGGCACGACGAGGACGACCAGGACGGCATCCGTCCCGGGAACATCACGGTCAAGCTGCTGGCCGACGGCACCAAGGTCGATGAGATCACCCTGGACGAAGACAACGGCTGGACCTACCTGTTCGAGGGCCTTGATGCCAACAAGGTCGTGGACGGCAAGTCCACGGCGATCAAGTACACGGTCGAAGAGTTCGAGGTCGAGGGCTACGAGACCGAGATCGGCGACATCTACGCGATCGAAGTGGACGGTGAGACGATCTGGAAGATCGATATCACCAACACCCATATCCCGGAGACCACAGACATCGAGGTCAAGAAGGTCTGGGTCGACGCCGACGATCAGGACGGCAAGCGTCCCGGCAGCATCACCGTGGTGCTGAAGGCGAACGACGACGAGGTCGAGACCGTGATCCTGAGCGCGGAGAACAAGTGGGAGTGGATCTGGAGCGGAATGCCCGTGAACGCTGCGGGCGCGGCCATCACCTACACGCTGGAAGAGATCGAGGTGACGGATTACGACACCGAGATCGAGATGACCGGCGACGCGGAGAACGGCTACAGCTTCACCGTGACCAACACCCACAAGACCGAACTGACCGAGGTCGAGGTCGAGAAGACCTGGGACGACGACGACGACCGCGACGGCAAGCGTCCGGCCAAGGTCACCATGGTCCTCTACAAGAACAATGTCGCCACCGAGACGAAGGTCGAGCTGACCAAGGACAACGGCTGGAAGGCCAAGCTCGAGAAGCTCGACAAGTACGAGAACGGCGACGAGATCGTGTACTTCTTCATGGAGGAAGCCGTCGAGGATTACTCCATCAGCGAATACACGATCGACGGCAGCAAGACCAGCGTCGAGAACACCTACACGCCCGGCAGGTTCTGCCTGACCGTGCTGAAGGTCTGGGACGACGCGAATGACCAGGATGGCCTGCGTCCCGACAGCGTGACCGTGCGGCTCTTCGCCAACGCCTCCGCCGCGAAGTTCGCGGACGGCACGGTCGTGCCCGATGTGGTCCTGAACGAAGGCAACCACTGGACCGGCATGGTGATGGGCCTGCCCATCATGGCCGGCGGCGAGGCGATCGAGTACACCTGGTACGAAGTCTCGGTGCCCGAGGGCTACACGATCGAGGAGAATCAGGTCAAGGTCGACACCGCGACCCGCATCACCTCCATCACCAACATCCACACGCCCGAGGAGACCCAGGTCACCGTCAAGAAGGTCTGGGCCGACGAGGACGATCAGGACGGCATCCGCGCGGCGGCCGTCACGGTGGAACTGCTCGCCAACGGCGTGCCCACCGCTGAGGCTGTGCTGAACGAAGGCAACACCTGGAGCTACACCTTCGAGAAACTGCCCGTGAAGGAAGACGGCGCGGACATCACCTACACCGTGCGCGAGATCAACGCGCCCGAGGGCTACACCGTGGAGGTCAACGGCGACGCCGAGAGCGGCTTCGTCGTCACCAACACCCACGAGCCCGAGACCGTTGAGGTCACCGTGCTGAAGGTCTGGGATGACAACGAGGACCAGGACGGCATCCGTCCGAAGGCCATCACCGTCAAGCTCACCGGCGGCGATATCGAGAAGACCGTGCAGCTGACCGCGGCGGACGGCTGGACAGCCACCGTCAAGGATCTGCCGAAGTTCAAGGCGGGCGAGGAGATCACCTACACCTGGACCGAAGACGACGCCAAGGATTACGACTATGAACTGACGAGCGTCGAGACCACGGGCTATGTGACCACCCTCACCAACACCCACGAACCCGAAGAGACCGTCACCACGGTCAAGAAGGTCTGGGACGACAACGACGACAAGCACGGCAAGCGGCCCGAAAGCATCGTGGTGGTGCTGAAGGCGGACGATGTCGCGATCGGCACCGAGACCCTGAGCGAGGCCAACGGCTGGACGGCCACCCGTGAGCACCTGCCGCTGAAGAAGGCCGGCAAGGCCATCGTCTACAGCTGGGAGGAGGCCGCGGTTCCCGCCGGCTACACCATGAACCTCAGCATCGAGGGAGACGTCACGACCATCACCAACACCTACCGTGTGGGCAAGCTGGTCATCACCAAGACCTTCTCCGACAACGTGGCCGACAAGGACGAACTCGACAGCCTCGAGTTCACCGTCACCGGCCCGGACGACTACAAGCTCGAACTCAACTACAGCCAGTTCACCGACGGCAAGTTCGAGATCAAGGACCTGGTGCCCGGCCTGTACGCCGTCACCGAGGAGAACGCCTTCGGCCTGATCACCAACTACACCCTGAACGTGAACGACAGCGAGATCAGCGGCAGCGCAACGGTCACCGCCGACGCCACCGCCACGATCGAGCTGAAGAACAGCTACGACGAAGACCTGGGCGACCTGGTCATCGCCAAGGAATGGTGCTTCTCTCCCAACACCGCGGTGGATATGGAAGAGACGAAGAACCTGAAGGTCACGGTCACCAACAGCGACGGCAAGTATGTGAACGCGGACGGCACCTTCAGTGACGAGAAGGTCGAGCTGACCATCAGCGACGGCAAGCGCCTCGTCATCAGGAACCTGCCCATCGACACCTACACCGTCACCGAGACCAACCATGAGGGTCTGATCAGCACCTACCACTTCACCACAGGCACCACCAGCGGCAGCGCGGACGTTGTCAAGGACGCGGAAGTGACCGTGGTCCTGAAGAACAACTACGAGCAGGATCTGGGCAGCCTCGTGCTGAAGAAGACCTGGACGATCACCGGCGTGACCGAGGTGCCGGAGATCGCGAAGAGCGGCCTCCGCTTCGTGATCACCTCCGAGGACGCCAGGGACTTCGAGACCATCACGGTCTACTACGCACAGTTCGCGGGCGAAGACAGCTACACCGTCAAGGATCTGCCTGTCGGAACCTACACCGTGAAGGAGTATGACCACGATACGCTCCTGGCCAGCTATGGCTACGAGTTCACCGGCGGTATCACCGAGGACGAGGCGACCCTGACCAGGGACGCCGAGGTCGAAGTGCCCCTGGAGAACGAGTACAAGGAGAAGCTGGGCGGCCTGACCATCGTCAAGACCTTCACCGGCGCTCCCGAGGATGCGGATCTGAGCGAGCTGACCTTCGTCATCAGCGGCCCGAACGGCTACACCAGAGGCGTGAAGTACAGCGAGTTCGTCAGCGGCGCGTTCCACATCGATGATCTGCCCGAGGGCACCTACACCGTGGTGGAGCAGGGCGCTGAGACGCTGATCGATCACTACCACCTGGTGGTGACGCCCGGGAAGCAGACTGCCGAGGTCACCAAGAACACCGCCGCATCGGTCGAGTTCGAGAACAAGTATGAGCCTGACGAGGGTGCCCTGACGATCTACAAGGTCTTCGGCGGCAATCCCGAGGACGCGGATCTGAGCGGTCTGACCTTCAAGGTCACCGGCCCCGACGGCTATGAGCTGACCCTGACCTACGATCAGTTCACCGACGGCGCCTACACCGTCAGCCCGCTGACGCCCGGCACCTACAAAGTGACCGAGACCAACGCGGATACCCTCATCGCCGACTACACGCTCCTGACCAGCAGCGTCACCGAGGCCGAGACCGAGGTGCACCTGAACGAGACGGCCAGCGTGCTGCTCCTGAACCTGTATGAGCAGGACAAGGGTGAGATCGAGATCGTCAAGACCTTCACCGGTACGGACGAGATCGACGAGTCGGTGAAGGGCAGCCTGACCTTCCGCATCGTGGGCCCGAACGGCTTCAACCGCACCGTGACCTACGCGGAGTTCACCGATGGCAAGTACACGGTGAAGGATGTGCCGGTGGGCATCTACGTGGTGATGGAGACCAACGCCGGAACGCTGATCGCCAACTACACGCTGGAGAGCGACAGCATGACCCGCGTGCGGGCTGAGGTCACCAAGGGCGAGACCGTAACGGCCGAACTCACCAACATCTACACCAAGGACCTGGGCAGCCTGAAGATCGAGAAGACCTTCAGCGGCCTGAACCCGAGCGACAACGTGGACGGCCTCGTGTTCCGCGTCATCGGTCCCGAGAACTTCGACAAGACCGTGTATTACAGCGAGTTTGAGGAAGACGGCACCTACACCTTCCCGAACATCCCGGTGGGCAAGTACCTGGTGTACGAGATGAACGCCAACTTCCTCGCTGCGAACCTGACGCTGCTCGACACCTCCGTCACCATGGGCTACGCCGATGTGGTGAAGGGAGAGACTGCCACTGTCGCGCTGGTGAACAACTATGACAACGCCAACACCTCGGTGATGGTTGCGAAGATCTGGAACGACATGGACGACCTGGACGGTTCTCGCCCGACGTCCCTCCTCGTGACACTCTGGGCCGACGGAACCGAAGTCACCACCAGGGAGCTGAGCGAAGCCAACAACTGGACGGTTGAGATCGATGGCCTGCCGATGTATGACGGTACGAAGCTCATCGAATACAGCTGGACCGAGGAGTTCGTCACCGGATACCTGATGACCGATCAGCTGGTCCTGGGCAATGTGACCGTGTTCACCAACATGCACATGCCTGAACTGGTCAATGTGAGGGTCCAGAAGATCTGGGACGACAACAACAACGAGTACAGGACCCGTCCGACTAGCGTCGTCATGACCCTGTCCAACGGCATGGTGGTCGTGCTGAACGAAGCCAACAACTGGACCGAAGTGATCGAGGGCCTGCCGAAGTACGATGAAAACGGCGAAGAGATCGCCTACACCTGGACCGAGGCTGAAGTGCTCGGCTACACGCTGACCTCCGTGGTCGTGAACGGTGATACCACCACCTTCACCAACCGCTACAGGAGGCGCAGGCCCGAGACGCCCATCGAAGAGTACGAGACGCCGCTGGCGGTGGAAGTCATCATCAACCACGTCGGTGACTGCTTCGACTAAGCACCAGCTCTCGCCAAACCCATCCTCCCGCACACCGCGGGAGGATGGGGGAGGGGAGAATGACAAGAAAGGAGATAGCGTATCATGCTGAAAATGATCAAAAAGTACCTGTCCCTTCTGCTGGCGCTGGTACTGCTTCTGTCCAGCTTCACCCTTCCGGCCTTCGCCGAGGGTGAAACGGAGAGCGAGCTCCCCGAAGAGGAAGAGATCGAGTATCCCGACGAACTGATCGTCGGCCATCCCACCATCACGAAGGGCGACTTCTTCACCGAGATGTTTGGCAACGATACCGCCGACATCGACGTGCGCGCCCTGCTCCATGGGTACAACCTGGTCAACTGGGATCAGAACCAGGGCGTGTACCTGATCGACCCCTCCGTCGTGACCGCGGTGGAGGTGTTCGATGACGAGCTCGGCAACCGCACTTACTACATGGCGCTGGCTGACGACCTTTACTACTGCGACGGCACGCCCATCACCGCGTGGGACTATGCCTTCTCCCTGCTGCTGATGATGGCTCCCGAGATCGAGGAGATCGGCGGCAAGGTGTACCGCTGCGAACACATCCTGGGCTACCGGGAGTACATGAGCGGCAAGGAAAAGACCCTGATGGGCGTCCGGGTGCTGAGCGATCACCAGCTGGCGATCACCCTGGACCACAACTTCCTCCCGTACTTCTTCGAGACCGGCCTGCTGCTGTGCGTGCCCTATCCCATCCAGGTCATCGCTCCCGGCTGCAAGGTCTATGCCAACGAATACGGCGAGGTATACATCGGCAACGAGGATCTCTCCATCGAAGAACCCATCTTCACGGCGGATCTCCTGCGGCAGACCATCCTCGACCCCGATACCGGCTACAACAGTCATCCCACGGTCACCAGCGGTCCCTACAAGCTGGTGTCCTACGACTACAAGACCGCGCACTTCGAGATCAATGACTACTACAAAGGCGCGTGGATCTATAACACGCTCCCGGATGACTTCCACTTCGACGTGAAGGACTATGCGGGCGTAGGCAGCGGTACGCTGATCCACAACAACCACAAGGGCCCCAACATCTACAAAGTGGAGAAGTACGACGCGGACGGAAAGGATGTATCCTTCTACCTGGTAAAGCCCACCATCGAGCGCATCCAGTTCACCGTGGCGGATAACGACACGATGGCGCAGGATCTGGTCGAGGGCCGGCTGCACCTGGTGAACAAGGTGGTGTACGGCCCGACGATCCAGGAGTGCCTGGGCATCGGCACGGTCGGCTCCATCACTCCCGTGCCGGATCATGAGGCGGAAGAACGCGAAGCGCCCGCCGAAGAGACGGCGTCCGGCATTGAGTTCCAGAACTATCCCCGCATTGGTCTCGCCTTCGTGACCTTCACCTATGAGCGGCCCGCCGTGCATGAGAAGGAAGTCCGTCAGGCCATGGCCTGGTGCATGGACCGCGAAGCGATCACCCGGGAATACACCTCCGGCTACGGCCAGGTGGTCAACGGCTACTACGGCATCGAGCAGTGGGAGTATCTGATCTGCACCGGCCAGCTGGACTATCCCGTGAACTTCATCAACGACGAGCTCCATATCGATGAGGAGACGGCCAGGCGCTACCGCAACATGTACGCTTCCTCAGCGGAAGAGTACGAGAACATGATCCACGCGTGGGAAGAGCTGAACCTTGACCAGCTGACGGTCTACACCGTGGATGTCGACAAGGCCAACGCCATCCTCGACAATGCGGGCTGGACCCTGAACCTGGACGGCGGCACCTACGATCCCGAGGTGGACGAGGTCCGCTGCAAGATGATCGACGGCGAACTGGTGTCGCTGGATCTGACCATGATGTATCCCCGCGGGAACCACATCGTGGACCATCTCCAGGAGTACTGGATCGACAACCTGAATGCCTGCGGCATCAAGCTGACGCTGGTCCCCATGGACATGGAGGAACTGCTCAAGAGCTATTACCGCGAGAGCGAGCGTACCACGGACATGATCTACCTGGCCACCAACTTCCATGTGATCGTGGATCCGTCCATCACCTACTCCACCGACACCACGGCGGGGCACCTGATCTGGAACAATACCTACTCCGATGACGAGGATCTGTACTGGCGCGCCGTGAACATGCGCATGACCGATCCCAAGGACATCTACGAGTACGTATCCAAGTGGATCGGCTTCCAGGAGCGCTACAACGAAGTGCTGCCCTGCATCCCGATCTACTCCAACATCTACTTCGACTTCTATACTCCGCAGCTGCAGAACTACTCCATCACCGGCCATGTGACCTGGTCGCAGGCCATTCTGGAGGCATACTTCGGCGAGGGGGACGGATCGGCCGTCACGACAGTGCAGTCCATGGACGGCGATGTCATCAGATTCGACGACTGACCCAAATGAAAAGCCTGCGCCATAGCGGCGCAGGTTTTTCGATGGGATTCCGGCTGACGACGCTCCGGATCGGAACGGATCAGTCTGCCTCATGCAGCTTCACAAAGGCGGCGGATCCCGGTGCGATGATCCACTGACCGTTGAGCTGACCCGCGCCTTCACCGCAGGCGTAGAAAATCTCGTCCATCGGATGGGCAGGGGCGACCACGCCGGGTCCGTCACAGGGGTTCAGCATCACCAGCACCCGCTCGCCCTCCGTCTCCCGCATATAGACCAGCGGCTGTCCGGGCTTTCCGTCGCACAGGAAACGGACCGGCGGCCTGCTCTGCAGGGCCGGATGCGCCATGCGGACAGCGATGAGCTTCCGCACCTCGTGCCAGAGGGATGTTTCGTCCCGCATCTGCGCCTCCACGGTGGGGCGGTCGGCCGCGGGGTCCTGGGGGATGTACAGCTTCTCCGGATCCGCGGTGGAGAAGCCCGCGTTGGCGCTGCCGTCCCACTGCATGGGGGAGCGGGAACCGGTGCGCTGATATCCGCCCTCCACCGAGGGGAGGTTTTCCACGTAGCGCATGCCGATCTCGTCGCCGTAGTAGACAAACGGTGCGCCGGGCATGCTCATCAGGAACGCGAAGGAGAGCCGCAGGGCCTCCGTGTCCAGCTGACGGGCGATGCGGTCGATGTCGTGGTTGCCGGAAGGAATGCAGATCAGTCCCTTGCCGTCGGTGGGATCATACGCCTCCCGGTAGGAGGCAACGAACTGCGAGGCGTCGCCGTGCCCGCCGAAGAATGGCGCATCGGTGCGGAACAGGTCCACATAGTGGGTGGTGGCCCAAGGAAGCAGAAAGTCCATGTGGAAGCCGCCCGCCAGGCTCTCCACCGGCTGGCTCCACTCCGAGACCATGGCTGCCTCGGGGAACTCCCGGTCCAGGAAAGCACGGACATCCTGCCACAGAGCGATGGTGCCCTTGTGGCCGGGGTCGTTCTTCACCAGGGAAGCGGCCATGTCCACCCGGAAACCGTCGCAGCCCATGGACAGCCAGAAGCGCATGACATCCTTCATCGCTTCCCGGGTGGCGAGGGGACCGGGGGCATCCATGGCCTGCTGCCAGGGCTTCTCCGGCTTGTAATAGCCGTAGTTCAGGGCGGGCTGGTGGGTGAAGAAGTTCACGGCGGCCGTTCCGTTGCGCTCGGAGATACCCCTCAGATTGTTGTAGCCCGTGGGCTCCTCCCACACGCTGTCCGTCCACACATAGCGGTCGGTGAACTCGTTCCGCGACGCCTTCATGCTTTCTTTGAACCAGGGGTGCTCCCAGGAGGTGTGCCCGGGGACCAGGTCCAGCAGCACATGCAGGCCGCGCCTGTGCGCTTCGGCGAACAGGCGCTTCGCGTCTTCGTTGGTGCCGTAGCGGGGTGCGATCATGCAGTAGTCGGACACGTCGTAGCCCGCGTCGAGAAAGGGGGAGGCGAAGCAGGGATTCAGCCAGATGGCCGTGCAGCCCAGTTCCCTGATGTAATCCAGCTTTTCGATGACGCCGGGCAGGTCGCCGATGCCGTCGCCGTTGGTGTCGTTGAAGGACTGGGGATAGATCTCGTAGAAGACGGCGCTGTCCAGCCAGGCCGGGGTGCTGCTCATACAGGTACCTCCTTTGTTTGGCGGTGATGGTGTGCTCGTCCGCTGCCTTCCCGGATTCTGTCACAGGACGGGTCCGCGGGCAGGAAGGGATCGTCGCATATAAGCAAAAACCCGGCGGGCATGCCGGGTATGAGCGCGTTACTTGCTGCCGCGCATCAGCTTGACCATGTCCGGGACGCGGGAAAAGAGCGCGGCGTTGTCCGGCGTCATCGCAAACAGATCCAGCAGCTGCCTGACGATGGCGGCGTCGGACAGGGGATCCAGCTCCTGCCGCAGCAGGCGCATGCCCTCCTTGCGGGATTCGTCGAGGAAGAGCCCGCAGCGGTGGGTGCCGGACTGATGCCACGAGACGCTGGGGGAGATCCCGGCCTTGGCCAGGGAGGCGTCCAGCGTCACCACGCTGTTGGAGGCCTCGCGGAATTCCTCGATGATGGTGTCGTCCACCCGGTTGCCGGTGGCGGTGTTCAGACAGCCGAAGACCGTCAGACTGCCGCCGCTGCGCAGGGCGCGGGCGGCGCCCAGCAGCTTGCGGGCCCGGTACAGGCTGGTGGGATTGATGGTGCCGGGGGTGGCGCGCCCCTGCTGCGCGGCGGCCAGGGTATAGGTCTTGGAGAGCTTGGTCAGGCTGTCCACCAGCAGGACCACGTCCTGCCCCAGTTCGACCAGGCGTTCCGCGCGTTCCAGCGCCAGGTCCGTCAGACGCAGGTGGTTGTCGGGGCTTTGGTCAAAGGTGGTGGCGTACACCGGGCATTTCACCTGGTCCCGCAGCAGCGTCACGTCCTCCGGCGCCGCGTCCAGAAGCACGATGAAGACCTTCGCGTCCGGATGGTTCTCGCTGATGGCGTTGGCGAGGTCCCGCAGGAGGGAGGTCTTGCCCGCCTCCGGCTGACAGAGCAGCAGGGCCCGCTGGCCGAAGCCCATGGGCGC
>JAEEGL012089439.1_pt1 | contig 12072 bp, 9 predicted proteins | sample 9134231 | NCBI WGS metagenome assembly JAEEGL01 (sample SAMN16246548, study PRJNA631951) | gut metagenome | biome: gut microbiome; feature: rumen; material: fiber-attached | host: Bos | place: Iran: Karaj | collected 2018-10
ATCATTGTGGGGAACAAGGGAAAAGCTGTTCATCTTAAGATGATCCTTGCTCTCAAAGAACTCAAGATACATTCTTCTCAGTTCGTTAACGCCATACTTCTCCATTACAGAAAAACCTCCTTAAATATGGCCGTCCACAAAGGTGAACGGCCGTTGCATTTTTAAAATTCTTAATTTTTATTAAATTATTTCCTCACGTCGTCAGATCACCTGACAGGAGAAATTTTAAAACAAAAGCATTATTTTGCCCAGATGGTATCGATATATACAAGACCTTCTCTTGGATCTGCAAGATCGATAACTCTTCCCCAGTGCACACTTGAGTTGAAATTTGCCTCGGTAACGGTTACCGTGTGTCCGTCGGCATGTACTTCCGTTATAACCACTGTATGCTGGTCATTGTTTGTACGAGGGCTGTCACCCACATGAAGTACCGGCAGATTATTCCAGGATGCAGGAACCTTCACTATGGGACACTGATAGTCAGTAGCATACTCAAGCATATCCATCATGTATCCATAGCAACCCATTCCGAGGAAATGTCCGGGGCCGTAGCCTTCGCATGAAACAGTATTATAATACCTTGTTCCGTTTGTATAATATGTACCTTCGGTATATCCCGGAACATTCTTTCTTCCCATTATCTTATTATAAACATATTCTTCAGGAAGATATGTGCCTGCTGTTGTAAGCAATCCTGCGGGCTGTACTACTGCTGCAGAAGTACCTGCAGGTCCTGCAGCATTGGGCCATCTGCCCTCTGCCTTTCCGCAGAGCAGATAATGCTGATAAAGAAGAGCCGCATCAGTTCCGAAAGCAGCTTTTACATCCGGATACTTGTTTGCATAGAATACAGGATCAAAACCATCTATATAGTCTGTTGATGCTGCAGCAGAAGTACCTGCAGGTCCTGCAGCATTGGGCCATCTGCCCTCTGCCTTTCCGCAGAGCAGATAATGCTGATAAAGAAGAGCCGCATCAGTTCCGAAAGCCGCCTTTACATCAGGATACTTGTTGGCATAGAATACCGGATCAAAACCGTCTATGTAATCCTCCCCGCCACGGACCATGATCTGCTCGTCTGCCGCAGCATTTTCAGCAGCCTGCACAGGCATTACCAGGAATGCGGACAGCGACAGAGCTACTGCTGTCATAATGATCTTCTTAAATGATTTCATCGCCATAAACCAACCCTCCTACATATTATAGTTAGAAAAAAGTACCAAGAATTATTTTATCACATTATGCTTACAAAATGTAATGATTTAACAGTGCAGATTTACTGCATAATAAAAGCCGTCCGTTACAGACGGCTATTCAGCTGAAAAAGGGACTCGAACCCTCGACCCCTTCATTACGAGTGAAGTGCTCTACCGACTGAGCTATTTCAGCAACATTAGAAATTATAAACATTAATGGCTTATTTTACAAGTAAAAATTTTATTGCTTACTTCACTCCTTCTCCTCTTTGATATGCACATCAAGCTGGTTAAAGGGAATGGATATGCCGTTCATATCAAAGCTCTTCTTTATCGCTTCCGTAAAGTACCATTTTGCCTCGAAATAATCTTCATTCTTTACAAAAGCCCTGACTCCAAGTGTCACTGCAGACTCATCAAGAGAGTCCACATAGACTTTCTTCTGAAGATCCTTAAGTATCAGGTCACTGCCTTTTAAGACCTCAAGTATAAGTTCCCTGGCCTTATCTATATCCGAATCATAGGATATGCCCACAGTCAGGATAAGCTGGCGCATAGGTGCCATATTGACATTTATCAGTGACGTGTTGGCCAAAGGTCCGTTAGGAAGTACCACGGTCCTTCCGTCCAGAGTATGAAGCTTCGTATAGAAAAGTCCTATCTCCTTTACCACGCCTTCATTGCCTTTGTTATCCTCATGGATATAGTCACCGAGTTTAAACGGCTTAAGCAGCAGTATCAGCACTCCGCCGGTGATATTCGATAAGCTCCCCTGTATGGCAAGTGCTATGGTCACACCCGCACTTCCTAACAGTGCAACCAGGCTGGTAGTCTCCACGCCGAAATATGAAGCTATATAGATCAAAAGCAACGCAAAAAGGGAGACCTTTACCAATGAGTCGATGAAATGGCGTATGCTAAGATCCACCCTTGCTTTTTCAAGGGATTTTCTAAGGATTAGCCTTACTATCTTGATCAGGTAACAGCCGCCCACAAGAATGATCAGCGCAAAGGTCGCTTTTATGGCAAAAGCTGTTGCCCTTGTAGGCAGTGTCTGCATAAACTGCTGGAAAGCGCTTAAATTTTCCGTGATCTCAGCTACGCTTTCCGCTGCTGCTTCCGATATGGTAGCAGCATTGGCAGATGCTGTATCTCCGGAAACAGAATTTGCAGAGACCGCATCCGCGCTTAGTGCAATACCCTCCGAAACACTTCCGGCACTAACAGGTCCCCTGAAAAACCATCTCTGTCCCACAGCCGCAGCTTCATTGGATGACACAGATGACGGGATATCTCTAATGGTAAACAACCCTCCTAAAAAATTTATCAGATCATTAATAAACATATCTTATTTCTTCTTTTTTGTGCTCTTATACTCACTGCCTGAAGCTATCTTTGCCTCAGCTTCTGCGATCTTTTTCTCAAGCTCAGACTTTAAGTCTTCTCTTATCTTCACCTTTGCATCGGATATCATGAGCTTTTTCTGTTCTTCTTCTTTCTTTATCCGTATCTTTTCTGCCTTACGCTTTTCGATAATACTCTGTTCTTCCTTCGTATATGGAATATATGCGAATACAGATACGGACAGCGGCTTTAAGTGCACACAGATGGAGTTATCAAAGCCGTTGCATTTTTCATCCCTTGCAAGGATCAGATTTGGATTAGCTGACTCACTTCCTCCGTATGCTTCATCTGCGGAACAGAGTATTTCCTGATATTTACCATCTTCAGGAACACCGGTCTCATATTTCGGATAATCAGCATTTGCGAAATTGAACAGAACCAGAAGCTCATCATTCCCATTCTTTCTTACAAATGAAAGAACATTGCGCTCAGCCGCATTCTCATCCACCCACTTGAATCCCTCTTCCGAAGTGTCGGAAGACAATGACGGATGTTTTGTATAGAACCGGTTTAAATCCCTGATGAAATTCTTGAAATACTGCTGGCTCTCGCTGTAGGTATTAAGATCTATACGCTTACCTCCCTCAAAAGAATCAGGTGTTCCTATTTCCTGCCCCATAAATGTGGACATCTTTCCTACATGGAAAAGCTGATATGCAAAGAGAAGCTTTAAATTCTCCCACTTTGTCAGCTCATTACCGTTCACCCTTGAATACAGGCCGCCCTGACCAAAATCCAAATGTGAATGTGTAACCGGAAGTATATAATTCTCACAGTATTGATAAAGAGTACTGTCAGTAAGTTCCTGATGATAATGCTTCCTCTCTATGGGATCCTTGGAAAGGTAATCAGCCAGCTCATTTGTAAAATTCGGATCAGACTTATAATCAAAACCGAGGGAATGCTCCCCTGAGCCGGTAACAGTGCTGTATCCGCTGGATTCTTCCGCAATGGTAAATATGCCGGTATTCATATCATGGAGCATACGGTTTGCTTCCTTAAGAAAATCTATAGTATCAAGATTTTCCACACCACCATACATATTCGGTGTCCACTCTCCCGGATTCCTGTAATAATCAAGGTAAAGCATACCCGTAACATCAGAAAATACAAATGCATCCATATGATAAGCTTCAGCCCAGAATCTTAGAGATGAAAGTAAGTACTCCCTTACCTCAGGACGTTTTTTATCAAAAATGAACATCCCGGTTCTGGGATCCATTCCCATACGGTAATCACCATATTCATAGATACTGGTTCCGTCATAACCGCCGAGGCCGGACTCTATGTTGCTAAAGTCCGTGATAGTCCACTGCATGATGACACCGATGCCTGCCCTGTGCATCTTGTCAACGAACAGTTTATAATCATCCGGCTTTCCGTAACGCCATGTGGGCGCAAAGAAAAGCGCCGGGTGGTATCCGCAGGTATTGTCATCCGGATATTCCATAAAAGGCATAAGCGAAACATGGGAATAGCCCATATTTTTTACATACTTTGCAAGTCCGTCGGCAAGCTCCGCGATATTTACATTTTTTCCGTCCGCGCCGCAGGATGAAAGCGGCACCTCATAGATGTTTAAAGGTATAGCCTTATCCGAATCTTTTTCGCCCTGTTCCTTCGGGATATAAGCTGCTTTTTTACGTTCCTTCATCCACTTGGCATCATCCCAGTCATATGAAGACTCATAGGTCACCCGGCTTGCGCCGTCCCTCTTTGCCTCCTGCATAAAGCAGTAGGGATCAGCCTTCATTGTCTTAGCCCCGCCATGCATGACTATTTCAAATTTGTAATTATCTCCTTCTTCGATACCCGGAACAAAAAGCTCAAATATCCCGCTGCGTTCACGCCTGTTCATCGGCGTTTCCAGACCGTTCCAGTCATTGAAATCGCCCACAACACTTACCCTGATGGCATTAGGCGCCCATACCCTGAACATACAGCCCCGGACATTTTTTACACTCTTTTTATGCGCCCCCATATAAAGATAGGTCTTACTGTCCGCACCGGATAAAAACCTGTCCTCGTCGCTTTCTGCAATCTCCTGACGGAAATTGTAAATATCCCTGACATCCCTTACACGGTACTTTTTAGGTTTTCTCTTTTTTAAAGAAGCGGTCTTTTTTTCATCGGAAACATCTTCCGTGATGGATTCTTCATTTTTTTCTTCTATCGGATATTCAATATGATACTTATAATCAAAGCGGTCATTTCCGGAAAGTACTGCAGCAAAGAATCCGGCCTCATCAGCCATTTCCATCTTCACTTCTTCCTTTACGGTCCGGCCCCGGGTTCCCTTTGTATCATCCACATAGACATATACATTTTCAGCTCCCGGAAAAAAGCACTGTATAAGTGACTGCCTGCCCGCATTATGGGATCCTAAGAATTCATCCGGCGCATCACACTCACCATACACCACTTCTTCAATTTTTGCCCAGTCCATCATGTTGTAAAGTTTTTTGTTCATCAGCTGACCCCTTCTCTTTTTTATTGTTCATTTACATTCCATTATGCAGTTGTTCATAGTCTGCTGTTTAATCAGCATCATAAAAATGATTAAAATCCAAAAAATGAAATTCTTCCATTCATTTTCACTTTGTACAAAGACAAATTGATTATATCCCGTTTGCTTTTCATCACCATTTTCTGTATACAATATCTCTGTATCTATTCTAATCCTTTTCATCAGATAAAATCCGATATGTGCGTCGTATGTCATTTATTATCATTATATGATATCAGTACTATAGTATGGTTGAGCAACAACATCAAACCATCTCTGATTGTGGATGCTTTATTTACTTTCTTATAGTCACATCAAAAATGGCTCGGTCATCATCTCTTTTAAGTTCAACGACTTCGCCATCACTGCATGACACATACTCCTTTAGGATTCCATCCTCATAATAGAAATGAACATCCACATTATTCTTCCATGATTCATTGATTCCATCATTAATGTTTTCAAACCGAAAATAACCATATACAATTTCACCATCTACATAAAACTGTACAGGATACATGTATCGAGACCCACTTTCATTATTAATCTTTATATCCATTGTTAATAAAGTGTTTCCCTTGGGTTTCATATAACACCTATACAGCTTAGCTTCACCGGGCACATCGCTTTTGAAATACTCATATTTACCATAAACTTTTTCCAAGGGTTCGCCCTCAAGGTCCGCAGTAATTTTAAAGCTAACATATTTGGTATTAACAAGTATAATAGCGAGTATCGAACTAATAAGAATTATTGGTACGATGATCAATAACTTGTTTTTTTTCATATGAAATCCGATATGTACATCGTACATCATTTTTAATTATGAACTCTCATCCTCAGATCAGGTGTATAAATATGCCGCTCCTGAGTTTCGGCTCAAACCATGTGGATTTCGGAGGCATGAGACGGCCTGCGTCGGCAACTGCAAAAAGCTCAGCTATGGAAGTGGGATACATTGAGAATGCCACACCGTTTTCAAAGCTGTCCGCTCTTTTCTTAAGCTCGTCCAGTCCTCTTATTCCACCTACGAACTCTATCCTATTGTCAGTCTTAGGATCCTTTATGCCAAGGATATCATCCAGAACATACTTCTGAAGAATCGCAACGTCCAGGCCGTCTACGGGATCGTCACTTCTGTACCCATTCTTTATGGTAAGGCTATACCACTTGCCTGCAAGATACATTCCGAAATTACCTTTTGCAACAGGCTTATATGCACTGTCAGCCGGCTCCCCGATTTCAAAGAGGCCTGACATCTTTTCCATGAACTGTTCTGCATTCAGACCGTTTAAGTCATGGACCACCCTGTTGTAATCCATGATCATCAGTTCCTTATCCGGGAAGATTACTGACATAAAGAAATTAAATTCTTCATCTCCTGTATATCCGGGATTCTCAGCTCTGCGCTTAAGTCCAACCTTAACGGCTGATGCGCATCTGTGATGGCCATCAGCAATATAGATGGAATCAATACCTGCAAAAGCATCACCTATTGCCTTAATATCTGCATCATTATCTATGATAAATACCCTATGCCTGATTCCATCATCGGAAACGAAATCATAGAGCGCATCATTTTTCTTTGTCCGCTCAACCACTTCATTTATAACTGCATTCTCACGATATGCAAGGAATATGGGACCGGTCTGTGCAGAACATGTATCCACATGGCGTATCCTGTCTTCTTCCTTGTCAGCCCTGGTATTTTCATGCTTTTTTATTACCGCATTCTGATAATCATCAATTGATGCGCAGGCTGCGATACCTGTCTGTGTACGACCGTCCATGGTAAGCTCGTATATGTAATATACAGCCTTTTCTTCCTGTATGAACCGTCCGTCAGCAATCCTTTCCTTAAGCATCTGTGATGCCTTTTCATAAACTTCAGGTGCATAGGTATCCACATTATCGTCAAACTGAGTCTCTGCCCTGTCGATTGCCAGGAATGATTCCGGATTTGCATCCACTACCACCTTAGCTTCCTTCCTGCTATATACATCGTACGGAAGGGCAGCTATCCTGCTCTCCATACCCTTGCCCGGTCTTACTGCCTTAAACGGTCTGATGACTGCCATTATCATATCCTCCGATATTTTATGTATTTCGTGCACGCCTTCTTACAGGCCGCAGATTCTGTATAATTATACTCCAAAAGTCCTTTTTTCTCCATATATTCTTTCAATCAGCCGATTTCCACTACTTTTCATGTATAAGCAACTAAAAATCCCCGTTCCATCGAACGGGGATTTTCTGTCGGTTCATCGCGTTTAAGCTTAACTATCAAAACGAATCAAGAAGCTGCTTTAGGGATTCCTCCACATCTTCTGTCACATCAGTCATCATGCTGATGGATGATGCTGTTTCCTCAGAAGAAGCCACAAGGTTCCCTGCCCTTGAATTGACATTCTTTACAATCTCTGCCAGCCGGTCTGATTCCTCTATAAGTTTGGATATAGTCTCCTTGATATCCTGATTATTCCGGTTTGAATCATTTGCGGTTTTGTTGGAATTGTCGGCAAGCTTTTTAATCTCATCCGCAACAACGGCAAATCCCCTTCCTGCTTCACCGGCACGTGCTGCTTCTATGGACGCATTCAGTGCCAGAAGATTTGTCTGGCTGGATATTGCAATGACATCCGCATTATTTGATTCAAGCCTATCAAGATATCCGTCTATTGTCGAAAGCACTTTTCTCAGATTCTCGGCAAACTCGTCAACTTCCGCCATATACTCGGATATCTTTCCTGTCTGCTGTGCATTATCATCGCTTATCTTTCGTATCTGCTCAATTGAATTGAGAATATTGTTAAAGTTCTCATTAATCCCGGCACCAAGCGAATCTTTCTTTTCAACCAGTTCGTCATGCGCTTTCTGAACTTCCGCATTAAGTTCTACGGCTTTGTCCTTCTCTTCATAAGCTCTGTCCTTGATATAATGTAAACAGTTAAGGCGATGGCTGAATCCGTTTGCGATAGCTATTGCCATATCACGACAGGAATCGTATCCGCAGCAAGTGCAGTCAATATGGCGCTTTTCTTCCGTATCCTTGCGCATCTGGTTAAAGATCTGATTGATCTCTGATTCTGAAGGTATCCTGTAAGCACAGTCTCTGCTTCTGTCTGTATATTTCCTGATGAAATCGCTAAGCTTAAGCTTTGCAAACTGTTTATTAAGAGCTGCTAACCGCTTTTCCGGAGTAATATTCCTGCCCCATGCAGAATTCTTGGATTGATTTTTGCTTTTCGCCTTTACTTTCTGTATGGTCTCAAATACGTCTTCATCCAGGGTCTTACGGTTATCCACACCGGTTCCGTAAAGACAGCCGTTTGTGCAGTTGAGAGCATCAATAAAAAGATAACCGGTCCTGCCGTTCTTGATCCGGTCCTTATTACGACAAAGATACTCATACATATGATGCTCGCCCTCCATCTGGCGAACAAGCGCATCTTCACCTAACAGCCAGTAAACGTTCTCCTTGAGACCACCGGGCATGGGATAAATAGAACCAAGTCCATACTCGATCTCGTCTTTATAAGGCTGCGCTCCATTAACCGGGTGAGCTTTAAGATATGCTACAAGCTTCGAGAAAGTAAGATTATAAGAGATATATCCCTGATTATTTGGATCGTCTATCTCATTTTTTTTCGCAATACAAGGGCTTATGAATGCCAATTTATCGTTAAGCCCCATATATTTCTTTGCATAAACAGCCGTACACATCATAGGACTGTGGACAGGCATGAGCTTCGGAAGGAGCTCAGGGAGGTACTTTTCTATGTATCCCACTACAGCCGGACACGGCTGGGATATTCCACCATAGAATTTATTCTCAGTTATGTATTTTATATAAGCCCAGGTGGTGATATCGGCGCCAAAGGAAACACTGATAAAACGGTTTACTCCAAGCTTTTTGAGCATACCGAGATATTTCTCATAATCTCTGGGATAATTGGCAAGGAATGCAGGTGCAATTATAACAGAAATCCGCTGGCCTTTCTGAAGATCCGCAAAAAAGCTTTCCACGTCATCTTCATATTCTCTTGCATTATGTTCACATGCATCCAGACAGGCACCACAGGCGATACACTTTTTAGGATCAACTTCTATTACATTACCTCGGTCTTTTTCAACCGCAACATTTGCACCGATGCAGCTGCATACTCTGATACATTTGTTGCATCCGATACAGTTTTCATTCGTTTTGATCAGCCCCATATCCTTCCTCCGATAATAAAAGAGTTTTCCGCCTCCCCTCGGATTATTTTATCACAATTTCGGAAATTATCCATTTATATTAATTAAAACTCCTCACACCGTCTGACGGCATTTATGTGAGCAGTAGAACGCAACGGAACAAAAAAAGCTGTGCACCGGTCGTCCGGTACACAGCTTTCCTGTCACTAATATAAAGCTTTTTATTTTATAACCCTAACTCTGATCACATCATCAATAGCATTCAGCTTTGCAATGATATCGTCATTTGCAGGTGAATCAACATCGATAAGAGTATATGCATAATCACCTTTGGACTTATTGACCATGTTTGAAATGTTAATTCCCTGGTCACCGAACAGAGCAGTGAACTTGGTGATCATGTTTGCCAGGTTCTTATGGCAGATTGTGATCCTGCCTGCAGTCTGACATACGCCGGAATCTACATTGGGATAGTTCACAGAGTTAACGATATTACCATTCTCCAGGAAGTTCTGTAACTCATCAACAGCCATGACAGCGCAGTTATCCTCTGCTTCTGCAGTAGATGCCCCAAGGTGAGGAAGAAGGATAACCCCCTCCTTGCCGGCCGTTACAGGATTAGCGAAATCGGAAACATACTTACGGATCTTACCTGAGGCAATGCCGTCAAGAACAGCCTGCTCATCAGCCAGAAGGTCACGTGCAAAATTAAGAATGATAACGCCTTCCTTCATCTGGTCTATGGCATCCTTGTTGATCATCCCCTTTGTTGCATCCATAAGAGGTACATGGATAGTGATAAAATCGCACTGCTTGTAAATATCATTTACGTCAGATACATGATGAACGCCTGACTCAAGGCTCCATGCTGCCTTAACAGACAGATAGGGATCATAACCATATACATCCATACCCAGGCTCATTGCTGCATTTGCAACCTTTACGCCGATTGCACCAAGACCGATGATACCGAGCTTCTTGCCAAGTATCTCAGTACCTGCAAATTTCTTCTTTTCCTTCTCTGCAACCTTTGCGATGTTCTCATCGGAAGCATCACTCTTTACCCACTCGATACCTCCCACGATATCTCTGGATGCGATAAGCATTCCGGCAAGCACCAGCTCCTTAACAGCATTTGCATTTGCACCGGGAGTATTGAATACCACGATTCCCTTCTCAGCGCACTTGTCCAGGGGAATATTATTTACACCTGCGCCGGCTCTTGCAACTGCAAGGAGCTTATCCGAAAGCTCCATATCATGCATTGCTGCGCTTCTTACAAGAATGGCATCAGCCTCATTTACATCATCAGTTTTTACATAATCGCTTGAAAAGTTATCCAATCCGATATTGGCAATTGGATTGAGACAATTGTATTTATAAGCCATTTTAACTTACCTCTCTTAATTTTCGAAATTATTTATTCTCAGTTTCAAACTTCTTCATGAATTCCACAAGTGCCTTTACGCCCTCAATAGGCATAGCATTGTAAATGGAAGCCCTCATGCCGCCCACAGATCTGTGACCCTTGAGGTTCTCAAATCCTGCAGCCTTAGCCTCGGCGATGAACTTGGCATTGAGCTCCTCGCTGTCTGTTACGAAAGGAACGTTCATAAGCGATCTGTCTTCTTTGCGTACAGTACCCTTGAACATTTCAGACTCATCCAGGTAATCATAAAGTATTGCAGCCTTTTCTTCATTGATCTGCTTCATTGCATCCAGGCCGCCCATCTTCTGAATCCACTTGAACACCTTGCCGCAGATATAGATTCCGTAGCAGGGAGGAGTGTTGTAGAGCGACTCTGCATCAACCTGTGTCTTATACTTCATGATGGTAGGTGTTCCGGGAAGTACATCATCTGTAACAAGATCTTCCCTGATGATAACGATAACAACACCTGCAGGACCGATATTTTTCTGTACACCGCCATATATAAGGCCGTACTTTGTAACATCCATAGGCTCTGACAGGAAGCATGAAGATACATCCGAAACAAGAGTCTTGCCCTTAGTGTTAGGCAGAGTCTTGAACTTTGTTCCGTAGATAGTATTGTTCTCACAGATATATACATAGTCTGCATCAGGTGATATAGGAAGATCTGAGCAGTCGGGAATATATGAGAATGTCTTATCCTCGGAAGACGCGATCTTGTTTGCAGTACCATAAAGCTTAGCTTCATTGTAAGCCTTCTTTGCCCACTGACCTGTAACAATATAATCGGCAACCTTATTCTTCATAAGGTTCATGGGAATCTGTGCAAACTGAAGGTGTGCTCCACCCTGAAGAAAAAGCACCTTATAATTATCGGGAACATTTAAAAGCGAACGAAGGTCAGCCTCTGCTGTCTTGATTATCTCGTCGAATACCTTTGACCTGTGGCTCATCTCCATAACGGACATTCCACATCCGCGGTAATCCAGCATCTCCTCTGCAGCTTCTTTTAATACTTCCTCGGGTAATACTGCCGGTCCGGCCGAGAAATTGTACACTCTGCTCACTTCTTTTTCCTCCTTGTAGGTAAATGATATATAACTATTCAGGACAGTCCGAAACAAATTCAAGTCACGGACGTACTGAAGAGTATTTGTCTTTTCAGTAAAGACTATAAAAGTTTACTACCAAACATATTATTAAGTCAATTAAGATTTCGTTTAACCTTTTTCTTTTGCCAGATCATCTGCATCAAAGGCAGTATCAAGCGGCTTTCCACCGGGAACCATAGGAAATACCTTGTCGTCTTTCTCTATCTGGCAGTCGATGACAAA
>JAEEGL012298758.1_pt1 | contig 12072 bp, 13 predicted proteins | sample 9134231 | NCBI WGS metagenome assembly JAEEGL01 (sample SAMN16246548, study PRJNA631951) | gut metagenome | biome: gut microbiome; feature: rumen; material: fiber-attached | host: Bos | place: Iran: Karaj | collected 2018-10
GATTATACTATCGAAGCTTACGATTGTACTATCGAAGCTTACGATTGGAAGTTGCGTTTTTGGGGCGGAAATCCGTGGGCTTCCCACAACAACATCCTTTTCAACTACAAATATACAACTTTTTTTCGAGATTTCCAAATAATTCATGCCCATTCGTGTATTTAGCGATAATAAATGAACAATCTTTGAAAAAGATTTCGTAACTTTGTGGCTGTAAAACCAAACAACAGATTATGGCAACTTATACTATCACATTGAACGAGCGCGCCGCCAGGGGCAAGGCTTTGGTGGACTACCTGCAGGCACTGGGCGTACAGATGCACAAGGTGTCGCCAAAAAGATCTGCCACCAAGACCCGCATCTACGACCCCGAGACGGGTTGCTACTTGAAGGACAGCGTAGTGAAATCCATTGAGCAGACCCATGAGGACATGAAGCACGGCAGGCTGAAGGCTTACGAGTCTGTAGATGAGCTATTTCAGGATTTAGGCATCAACGTATGAAGTACAAGATTATACCATCAAAACGCTTCGAAAAGGATATGAAGCGTTGCCAGAAGCGTGGCTACAACATGCAGCTTATCAAAGATGCCATTATATTGCTTGCCAAGACGGGCACATTGCCCTCGGAATACAAGCCACATCAGCTGCACGGCGACCGCAAGGGGCAGTGGGAGTGCCACATCCAGCCCGACTGGCTCCTTATCTGGGAGCAGCGCGACCAGGAGCTTATTCTCGTTATGCTTAACACGGGTACGCATTCCGACCTGTTCAGTAAGAAATATAAGAAGTAAACCACCTCACGAACTAACCACTGAATAACTGCGAGAGAGAATTTTATGTACCACCGAGACGGACATATAAACTTTGTTAACGGCCAGCAAATTGTTGGCCGGATGTTTGGTGGTGTCGGAAATTTGTTTACTCTCTCTCTCAGGCGCTCGCCTACAAAAGAATAGTACCACATCTTATTATACGCGCGGTTCGCGCGCGTCAAGATACGGCTTTTCTTGCTTTCACGCAAGGGAGGCCGCGTTGTTTTTTGTACCCTGCGACAAAGATTTCTACAAGCATATTTCAAGCAATATTTTACAAACAATTAAAAACCCCAAAAATTTATGAAGAAGAAAAAAATCCTATTCATTCTCGCGCTTCTGCTCACGATAGTGACGCAGGGGGCATGGGCACAGACGAATTGGAACGTGACCCACAACGATGCGTCGGACAAGACGGGCTGGACAATCGACCCGACTTCGACAACAGCAGGCTCGACGGTGAGCGTCAGCTACTCCGGCCCACACAAGGTGAAGAACGTAACGGTAGAGAAGAAGTGGCGCACGCCAGTAGTGACCGCTCCGACGGCCAACAACCGCACTTACGACGGCACGACGCAGGCGCTTTTAACGGGCGGCTCCACCACGGGCGGCACACTACAGTACAGCCTCACCTCGGGCACGGACTACTCGACCACGGTGCCCACGGCCACCAACGCTGGCTCGTACACCGTCTATTACAAAGTGGAGGGTAACGAGGCATACAGCGACGTGGCAGAGCAGTCGGTGGACGTGACCATCAGCAAGGCCGCTGCCACGCTGACATGCAACAACAGCGCCATCAGCTTCAGTGCATCCGAAGACAAGAACAGCACAAAGACTAAAACCCGTGTCAGCTGCACAGGCGGTACCATCAGCGTCGCCAGTGCCAATACTGGCAACTGCACGGTGAGCTACTCTAATGGTACCATCACCATTACGCGAAAGACCAATAGCGCGTTCTCAAATATCAAGGTGACCGTCAGCGTCACGCCCGATGCCAACCATACAGCGCCGTCGAACGTGACATTCAACGTCTCGGCCACGGAGGCATACACCGACCTCTCTAAGATAGACTGCGCTGGCAACGACCGCAGCAGTATGTGGACGGCCAACTGCTATATGATTCAAAAGGCGGGCAAGTACAAGCTGCCCTTGGTCTATGGCAACGCCATCAAGAACGGCGCAGACAACACGACAGCCTATAAACCTGGCGGTACGACATCTGCTAATTATTGTGCCAATTTCGTCAACCACGCGAACAAGGCCATCTCTGCCCCGTGGATTACGAAGCCCACCAACGGCTCGGGCGTGAATAAGGGCATGGGCTACACAGCCAAGACAGCCGAGCTGCTCTGGCAGGGTGCCCAAGGACTGGTTACTGCCGTGGGCATCGACGGCCACTACCTGACGCTGACCGTAGGCAAAAACGCCAGCAGTCAGCAAGGCAATGCCCTCATCGCCGTCAAGGACAACAACGGCACCATCCTCTGGTCGTGGCACATCTGGGTGACGAAGCAGACATTCGCTACATCTACACTGTCCACTTTGAACACTGGCAGCCGTACCTACAAAGTGGCGCCCGTCAACGTCGGATGGGTAGGTGAAGCCAAAGGTCAGGGCTATACCCCCTTCTTCCAGTGGGGGCGCAAGGATCCTTTCATCCCCTCCAAAGGTGCAAGCCCCCAAGATCACACTGTCTATAACATCAACAACCAGACAGTGACGCGCCTGACCTATACAGAGAACGATAACGTCAGCATTGCCGACAACATCAAGAACCCAACGACACATTATTACTGTTACAACTATGCTAAAAGCATGGCTCCCTGTAAAACCATGTATCGCAATATGTGGGATGCGAAGCAGACGGGTGGCGGCCCAAATGTCTCGTCGGCAACGAATAAGACAGTATATGACCCATGTCCCCCAGGCTTCTGTGTGCCCACGTCCAACCTGTATTATTACATCCAGACTGGTAAAGATTCATACTCATCATATGATGGAACGAATAAGGGGCGCAATGTGACCAAAGCCAGTCCCGCCGTGTTCTTCCCCGCCGCCGGTTGTCGTGGCAGTAGCACTGGTACCCCCTATCAAGTCCAAGAAAATGGCTACTATTGGTCTGCATCGGTCTCCACTGAATTAGTATCCGCTTATTACTTAAAATTCCTTACAGATGGCTGGCCACTTGCAGATCTCGATGAACGAGCCTACGGTTGCCCTATTCGGGCGGTGGCCGAATAAATAGCGTTTCAAGTTACCCGTTATGTCAGCGGCTGGGTCTTCAAAGGCCAGCCGCCCCGACATAAAAGAAACTAAAACAAATTTAAAAGTAAATAAACAACAATGAAAAAAATAATTCTTAGTTTGCTCGTCGCGCTCACAGCGACGACGGGTGCAACGGCACAGATTGCCGTGAACGGTACGGGCAACGAGCGCACGTTCAACATGCCCGCCTACGACGTGGAAGTAACGACGGAACTGTGGTATAAACTGAGTGAGACCGCCACCGACAACGAGGCCAACTATGGTACTAAGAACGATGTGTTCCTGGAGCGCATCCTACAGCCCAACGGCTGGAACACCTTCTGTGCTCCCTTTGCCATCTCTGACCCAGCAGGCGTCTTCGGCGAAGGCGTAAAGGTGAAGGCTTTCACTGGCTCTTCGTTCAGCGGCAACACGTTGACAATCAACTTCACGAGTGCTTCAACCATCGCCGCTGGTACACCCTATCTCATCAAGCTCCCCGGTGCATCCAACGTGGATTTGACCGCCGACGGCAAGGAGTTCGAAGGCGTCACCCAGAACTGGACCGTCAACACCGTCACCCCCACTGGCAGCGAAGTCTCCTTCGTCCCCGTCCTCGTTCCAACGAACATGACCGCTAACGATAAGACCAAGCTCTTCGTAACCGAAGGCAACAAACTGACCTATCCCGCTGCCGACGGCAACATCTATGCCTTCCGCGCTTACTTCCAGCTCTCCCAAGTCATGGAAGCTCGTGCTTTCGCCATGGACTTTGGCGACGAGGAAGTGACGGGCATCATCGGTCTCTCGGCTGACGAGCGCAGCACAGACGGTGCTATCTACACATTGGATGGCCGCCGCGTCAATGGCAAGCCGACGCAGAAGGGCATCTATATCCAGAACGGAAAGAAAGTAATCATCAAGTAAAACAACGAATTTAACGAATTGCACGAATTATGGAAAAGAAAGAATATATGGTGCCCACGGCACAAATCTTCATGGTCGATCTGAAGCATCAGATAACGAACGCTTCGTCGAAGAACGTGACCAGCGCTGGTCTCGACGATGACCCCGACGACGGAAAAGACGATGACCTCCACTACAACAATAGTGGTGCCAGCCAATGGTTGGCTTGGTAAATCATCCTCCAGCCCTCACCTTCACCCCCGAGTGGTCGGGGGTGCTGTTATTGCCTCTACAAAACCCCTATTTGTTCCAATAATTTAAGTTTTTTATTGCGACAGGCTTATAAATCAATATTTTTATGTAGCTTTGCATCCAGAATCATTAAAGCAACGAGAATTATGGCTACAGAAGAGAAACGAGAAGCTAAGAACCGCATCGCCTACACGGTGATGATAGTCCGCGACTTCGGCGATGCTCACAACCTGACGCCGCGTCAGGCACACAGCTACCTGCGCCGTCACAAGGCGATGGACTATCTCGACGAGTTCTACGACGTGGAGCACACCCTGTCGCCCGCCGACACGCTGGAATCACTCGACATCATCAGCAAACGCAACGGAGGACATGTAGCATGACGAGACTCTATCACGGTTCTAACCAGGAGATAGGCGAGATAGACCTCTCGCTCGGACTACCCGACAAAGACTTCGGGCAGGGCTTCTACCTCACCCACCTGCGCCACCAGGCCGAGCGCATGGCACTCTCGAAGTGCAGCCGCTCGCAGGGCAAGACACCCACGGTGACCGTCTATGAGTTCGACGAGGAGGAGGCGCGGCGACAGAAGCTTCGTATAAAAGTGTTCGACAAGCCCACCGAGGCTTGGGCGAAGTTCGTCAACGACAACCGCCACGCCAGCCGCACCGGTTTCACCCACCAGTACGACATCGTGATAGGTCCCGTGGCCAACGACAGCATGGCCACGCAGTTCCGCCTCTTCGAGGAGGGCTACATCACCCTGCGCCAGCTGGCCAGTAAGATCACCTTCCCGAAGGACAATAGCCAGCACTTCTTCGCCACCGAGCGGGCCGTCAGCCTGCTCAGAAAGGTGGAAGTCATCACTCTATAAAAACGACACGACTATGCGCGAACCCGAAACCAAAGAACAGAAGTTCCTTATCGACTGCATCATCGCCGACCTGGCTTTCTACCTCATGGAGGACGAGGGTATGACTGTGAACGAGGCTCTGGGCACCGTCTATGACTCCGAGTACTACAACCTGCTCAACAACCTCGACACGGAACTCTACCTCCGTGGCTCGCTGAACAACTACCACTACCTGCGCCGCGAACTGGACTACGGTAAGCCGTAGCATCCCCCATGCGTGTCGTCATCGAACAATTTCGTGTAGGAAAGGATTGTCTGTATTCCCCTCCCCCCACCATGATTTTGTTTTTTCTCCGTTGCCTTTCACTTTTCTGTGAAAATATTTGGTGGGTTCGCAGAAAACGCTTACCTTTGCAATTGAAATGATGCGGTAGTGGCTCAGTTGGTAGAGCATTGGCTTCCCAAGCCGAGGGTCGCGGGTTCGAGTCCCGTCTACCGCTCAACGTGTTTTACGGTCTTGCGGTTTTACGGTTGTACGGTTATACGGTCAAGTGACCTCACCGTAAAAACAGTAAAACCGCAAGACCGTAAAGAATATAAAAACCGTATAACCACAAAACCGGAAAAAGACTTATGTTGTTGATGACATTGATTATAGTGGCAGTGCTGTTCGTCGGGTTTGTCCTGATGAGTACGGAGCAGGTGCATCACGTCAACCGTGCAACGGTGGCGATGGTATGTGGTGTGATTGCGTGGGTGATGTATCTTCTTCGGGGTGGGGAATATGTGGAGCTGATGCACAATACCGAATATCAGGCGTTTTTGGGTGGAGAGGCATCCACCACGACGGCTTTGAAGTATTTCGTGGCAGAAAATGTCATTACGAAGTACATCATCGAAGCATGTTCCGTCATTCTTTTCCTGATTGCCACCAACACCATCGTGGAGGTGCTGCACAACAATGGCGTGTTTGACTCGCTTATCTCTTGGCTACGCATGCGGAGCAGCCGTATGTTCCTGTGGGTCATCTCGTTGTTGACTTTTGCCATTTCGGCCAATGTGGACAATCTCACGACGGTGGTGTTGATGATGAGCATCATCACGCAGATTGTCCGCAATCACCATCAACGGGTCATCTATGCCTGTACCATCATGATGGCGGCATGTCTGGGCGGATGTTTCACCGCCATTGGCGACATGACGTCGGTGATGCTTTGGGTGCGTGGCCTGATTACTCCGTCGGCCTACGCAGCTGGGTTGTTCTTGCCCTCCTTCGTTAGCCTGTGTGTGTTCAACTTGTTGATTGGCATGAAACTTCATGGGCGCGTGGAGCTGTTTTCCATCCTGTCTCGTTACAATGGTGATGACTCCTTGTTGCCCGCTTGGCAGAAGGTGATGCTCTTGGTGTTGGGTATTGCGGGGTTGTGGTTCATCCCTTCGTTCCACTACATCACCAAGTTGCCCCCTTTCCTTGGGGCGTTGTCGGTGCTGGCACTCATCTGGGCGGTGGAAGGACTGTGCAATCTGGAACGCAACGGTAATGTGCTGATGGTGCAGCGCCATTACTTCCGTACCACCGAGTTCATCGGTATGCGTCTAATCCTCTACTTCTTGGGCATCACCCTTTGTATTGGTGCCATCGCAGAGTGTGGGGCATTGGACTTCGTGGGTCACTGGCTGGAGACATATATAAATAATGTATATGTGTATGGTATTGCACTGGGACTTCTTTCTACCGTGATGGACAATGTGCCGCTGATGATGACGGGCATGAATCTATTTCCGCTCGACACGGTGGTCGATTCTACCTCTGCGTTCGTGCAGAATGGTGTCTATTGGCAGTTGCTCTCCTTCTGTTGTGCCTGTGGCGGTTGTCTGCTGTTCATTGGTACGATGGCAGGTCAGGCGGTGTTGGAAGTGGAGCGTATTCGTTTCAAGTGGTATATCCGGCATTACCTCTGGCGTGCCCTTGTGGCGTGGTTAGTGGGACTCGGTGTGTTTTGGCTCACACATTGAAGCTCCTTATTCTTTTATTATCCATGAAAAAACAAACAAAAACAAAGAGATATGGCGAAGATTAATTGTATCGGTATTCTCACGTCGGGGGGTGACTCTCCTGGCATGAATGCGGCCATCCGTGCCGTCACTCGTACTGCCATTTGCAAGGGTTTCACGGTGAAGGGCATCTATCGTGGTTATGATGGTTTGGTGAATGGAGAAGTCAAGACATTCACCACCGAGAGTGTGAGCAACATTGTCGCACGGGGAGGCACTATCTTGAGGAGTGCCCGCAGTAAGGCGTTTATGACTCCCGAAGGACGTAAACAGGCATACGAAACGATGCAACGGGAAGGCATCGATGCCTTGGTGGTCATCGGTGGTAATGGGTCGCTGACGGGTGCCCGCATCTTTGCGCAAGAGTATGATGTGCCCTGCATTGGTCTTCCTGGCACCATCGACAACGACCTCTATGGCACCGATCTGACGATTGGCTATGACACTACGTTGAACACCATCGTGGAGTGTGTGGACAAGATTCGTGACACCGCCAACTCTCACGAACGAATCTTCTTTGTGGAGGTGATGGGGCGTGACGCAGGATTTCTGGCACAGAACAGTGCTATCGCCAGTGGTGCTGAGGCGGCCATCATTCCCGAAGACAGCACCGATGCTGACCAGCTGGAGCACTTTATCGGTCGTGGCATTCGCAAAAGCAAGAACTCCAGCATCGTCATTGTGAGTGAAAGTCCTAAGTGTGGTGCTATGTTCTATGCCGACCGTGTGAAGAAGGAATACCCTCAGTATGATGTGCGTGTGTCCATTCTTGGCCACTTGCAGCGTGGTGGTTCCCCATCTGCCCGCGACCGCATTCTGGCGAGCCGACTGGGTGCTGGAGTCATTGATGCCATCTTGGACGGTCAGCGTAATGTGATGATAGGCATCCGCAATGACGAGGTTGTGTACATACCTTTTTCCGATGCCATCCGTTCAGACAAAGCCATGAACAAAACACTCATTCGGGTGCTTGATGAGTTGTCGATTTAACTTTCTAAGTTCTTGAGTTTTTAAGTTTGGCGATTTGAAAGACCTGCTCGTTATATTAGGACCAACAGCGTGTGGCAAAACAACTTTTGCCGCATACTTGGCGTATGACATGGACGGCGAGATTATCAGTGCTGACAGTCGGCAGGTGTATAGGGGCATGGACATAGGGACGGGAAAGGATTTGGTTGATTATCATGTGAAGGAGAAGGACATCCCTTACCATCTGATTGATGTGGCTGACGCTGGTACGCGATATAATGTGTATGAATGGCGAAAGGGTTTTCTCGATGTGTATGCCGATATTCAGGGGAGGGGCAAATTGCCCATTCTCTGTGGCGGTACGGGTATGTATATCGAGAGCGTGGTGAAGGCATACGAGTTTGATGAAGGGAAATTTCCGGAGTTCCGTTCGCTCATCATTGGATTGGACATCAGCCGAGATGCACGACGCGAGAAAATCAGCCGACGACTAAGGGCACGTTTGGAAGAAGGCATGGTGGAGGAAGTGCGAGGCTTGATAGATAGGGGAGTTTCGACGGAACGTCTTATCCGTTACGGACTTGAATATAAATATGTGACCCTCTATCTGCTCGGACAGCTCCAGTATGAAGAGATGGTTTCACTCCTCGAAATAGCCATCCATCAGTTTGCCAAGCGGCAGATGACGTGGTTTCGGGGGATGGAAGAACGTCGGGGTATCAAGATTCATTGGCTGAGTGTGGATACTCCTGTTGAAGAACGTATAGAAAAAGTGAAAGAATTATGGCAGAAACAAACCGCATTGGCGTAATATATAGCCCTCATGTAGGATTGGACCATTCGCAGAAACGTTGGACACTCATTCGCAAGTACATGGAGCAGAAGGGTGTGCTGTATGACTTTGTACAGGCGGAGGCGTTTGGTTCGGTGGAACGATTGACGAAGATGTTGTGTGAGAATGGGTATCACACCATTGCGGTGGTGGGAGGAGACGGTTCGCTCAACTGTGCAGTCAATGCTTTGATGGAGCAACGTGCATCGTTGCCTGAAGATTTTGCCTTTGCGTTGATACCGAATGGCATAGGAAACGATTTTTCTCGTTTCTGGGGTGTATCGGTGAATGACTATAAAATGGTGATAGACGGCATCATCGCTCACAATGTTCGTAAAGTGGATGTGGGGGTATGTACCTATCAAGACGATAACATTCCGCAACGTCGTTACTTCCTTAATTGTGTGAATATTGGTTTAGGTGCCCGACTCATCAAGACGACCAACGATGCAGTGCAGATTATCGGTTCAAGGAAACTGTCCGTGATACCAGCTTTGATTAGCCGTATTTTTGAGCGTAAACAGTTTAATTTGTCTTTCCAGATTGAAACGGAAGAAGTGACGGGGAAATATATGTCGGCATGTATCGGTAACTGTCATGGCTACGGACAGACCCCCAATGCTGTTCCTTACAATGGGTTGCTTGACATGTCACTCATTACCCGTCCGAAATGGTGGCAATTATTCGAAGGCTTTTGGTTGTTGGGTAAAGGACGCTTTCTCAACTACAAAAATGTTTATCCCTATCGTGCCCGCCAAATCATGGTGAAAGATGTGGATAAGGCACTTGTCTCTTTGGATGGCATGGTGTTACAGGCAAAGCAGCTTGCACCCATGCGTCTCAGCATCGAAGCTGATGCCCTCAACTTCATCGTGCCGCTTATCCATTGACAATCGTCAACTATCCAATTTTATTGATTTTCTCCAAGCTTTCGCCATCGATAATCTTTATTTTCTTTCCATCGATGGCGATAATTTTTTCCTGTGCAAAAGCAGACAGCGTGCGTATGGCATTCGACGTGGTCATATTAGACATATTGGCCAAGTCTTCTCTGGATAAGTAAATGGAGAGGGTCGCGCCGTCTTCTTCCAATCCATAATTGTCGCGCAAGAAAATGAGTGATTCAGCTAAACGGCCACGGATATGCTTTTGGGTGAGATTGACGGTGCGTTGGTCAGAGTTTCCCACTTCCACAGCCAAAAGCTTGATGATGTATAGTGCCAAATCACTGTTTTCCATCACCCATTTTTCCATCAGTTCATTGGGAATCAAGCATACGGTGCTTGTCTCGAATGCAGCCGCCGAAGTGACATAATTTTGGTTGGCGAAATAAGCGCGGTAGCCAAAGTATTCCACAGGCTTCACCACACGGATAATCTGTGTTCTTCCCCCTATGCCATCTTTATAGATTTTTACCTTCCCACTAATGAGGCAATGGAACATCTGTGGCACTTCTCCTTCCTGATATAGCGTTTCGTTTTTTTTGAACAGTTGAACCGACATGTTCCTCCTCAATTCCTCCTGCTGTTTGGTTGTCAGCAACTGCAAAATATCGTGAAGGCTGTCCATATTTTCAGCCAAAAACTTGGAATCCTTTCTTTTCATTAATCTTATTGAGTTTTCGGGATGCAAAGTTACACACAAGTTGCAAATTAAACAAAACTTTTCTCCGATTTTCTGCTTTTTAGCATGTTTTTGGCCTTTTAAGGGGCGTTTCGTGAAATTTTTCGAAAAAAAATCCCTTAAAGGTTGGTCACAAAAAAAATAATCCCTAAATTTGGCAAATTAAATACTAACAACTAAATCCGGAAAAGCAATAATACCTTAAAATACAACTATGAGTTATTTACGTTTTGACAAAACCCTGATGTCTAACCTGCAGGAGTCTTTGCCCAAAGAGATACTGCGTACAAACAGATCAGGTGCGTATTCTTGCTCGTCTATTGTTGACTGCAATACGCGTAAATATCACGGTTTATTGGTTGTTCCTGTTCCACAGCTTGATGATGAAAACCATGTGCTTCTCTCATCACTGGATGAAACAGTCATTCAGCATGGTGCCCAGTTCAATCTGGGGCTTCACAAGTATTCGGGCAATGTCTATAGTCCTAATGGGCATAAGTACATTCGTTCGTGTGAATGGGATAGGATTCCGACAACCATCTACCGTGTGGGCGGTGTGATACTGAAAAAGGAGAAGGTTTTCCAACACTTCGAGAACCGCATCCTCATTCGTTACACGCTTCTTGATGCTCATTCAGTGACCACCTTGCGTCTGCGTCCCTTCCTCGCTTTCCGTAGTGTGGGACAATGCACACACGAAAATTCGGGTGCAAACCGTGAGTACCAGGTAATTGACAACGGCATCAAGACAAGCATGTACGAGGGCTATCCCGAACTGATGATGCAGCTTAACAAGAAGAATGAATTCATCTTCGAGCCAAACTGGTATCACGGTATCGAGTACTATCAAGAGCAAGAGTTGGGTTACGACTATATCGAAGACCTCTACGTGCCAGGCTACTTTGAGTTCAACATCAAGAAAGGCGAAAGCGTAGTCTTTGCAGCAGGTCTGAGCGAGTTGAAGACCAACCAACTCAAGAAAATCTTCGATCATGAGTACGAAGTGCATGTGCCGCGCACCAATTTCCAGTCATGTCTGGTCAATGCAGCACATCAGTTCCACTACGAGAAAGATGGCGAGACCTACATTATTGCTGGCTATCCTTGGTTCAAGTGCCGTGCCCGCGATATGTTCGTATCTCTGCCTGGCCTCACACTGGCCATCGACGAAGTGGAATATTACGAGAAAGTGATGAAGACTGCCGAACGAGCCATCTACGACTTCATCGGCGGTAAGGAATCTTCTGTCATGATGTACGAGATGGACAAGCCCGATGTGCTACTTTGGGCTGTGTGGTGCATCCACCAGTACGCTCGACTGGTCAACCCCGATGCCGCTCGTGAGAAATACGGCCAATTGGTCAACCGAATATTGTGTTACATCAAGGAGGGAAAACATCCCAACTTGACGTTGCATGACAATGGACTCCTTTATACCGACGGACGCAACCATGCTGTGACATGGATGAACTCAGAAGTGAACGGTCGTCCAGTTGTGCCTCGTTCTGGTTACGTTGTTGA
>JAEEGL013155382.1_pt1 | contig 12072 bp, 6 predicted proteins | sample 9134231 | NCBI WGS metagenome assembly JAEEGL01 (sample SAMN16246548, study PRJNA631951) | gut metagenome | biome: gut microbiome; feature: rumen; material: fiber-attached | host: Bos | place: Iran: Karaj | collected 2018-10
ACATTTTCCAAATCAAATGCACGCTATACTCTGAAAAGATTTTATAATCCCTGTGACATCATATGTCACAAATAACGTAGAAAAAATTCAGAATCAATACCGCGAAGAAATAGCAAATGCAGAAGATGACGAAAAATTTAAGCTATCTCCATACTATATTCTCTACAAAATCATCGATGCCATGTACGATAAAGTCCTAACTGGAATGACCAAATTCAACCAAGATTTGGTAAAACTAGAAGATAGTACAATGGATGAAAAGCTGACACAAGAGATTCTTTCAGAATTATTGATCAAAAAAAGAAGTGCTGTTTTGATGAAGCACATAATCACTCCCCATAGTGAAATCTTAAGCGAGCTACAAACTGCCACAATGAATTTCTATGAATGAGATTTGGATGTGTATTTCGAAGATCTTCAATATAAAACTGATAAAATATTATCTCTCGTATCTATCGCATACGAAAATACAGAATCTCTATTCGATATGTCTGATACACTCACTACCATTAGAACCAATAAGACAATTTCAATTCTGACTATATTCACAGTATTACTATGAATTCTGACATGGATTAGTGGACTATATGGAATGAATGTAGATTTACCTGCACAGCATGTATTTGGAGTATTTTGGTGGCTACTAGGATGAATGATAGCTATAGCTCTAGGGACTATGCTGTACTTCAAAATCAAGAAACGATACTAAAAATAAATTCTAAATTCCAAAAAATCCCCTAACTAGGGGATTTTTGTATTAAGATACCAATTTAGTTTGCATGTATTGGGTAACAATATGGATGCGTATATCATGATGGACTAAGTGTTCACCCATTGCAAGTAACTGTTTTTTTATTACTTGAAGCGTCACAATTCGTTGAATATGGTTTTTGATAAGCAACCGCTGTATCTCAATCCCACAATATTGTATTTCCAAATTCACAATAACTAGCTGTAGTAGTTGGGAATGCCACACATTCATTATTCTTATTCTTATCATTTCATCTATTCATTACATGCCACTTACTTCCATCATATCAATAGAAACATCCACCTACATATCTAATCTCTCACTTCACTCAAGCATCAATAGTATTTCACTCCACCTGAACAGCACCTGCTACTACTAGATTAACTCAAGCGATTGAAGTAGTAGTACCAACCAATGTTCATTTAGATGCATTAATATAAACAGAATCATCTCATGCATTTGAATTCCGAGCAAAAGAACCTTCATTAGATGTAGCGTTTTGTCATAATGCTAAGCTATTTGAATGTGAAGTATTATTCCTTCATCATAGAACCACTCATCCATCTTCAGCCTTATTTAACTGTCATCACACTACTACACTTCATCCAGCTGCTGTATTATTATTTCATCCTACAACCACTGCATTTTGTCAATTAGCTTTATTTCCATTTCCTCATCAAACTATTGCATAATTAGCTTTAGCTTCATTTGCCTGTCATCATCCAACGGCTGCATAATTAGCATCTACTGTATTATTTCATCCTCAACCAATGACAGCATGACCATTGTTGCCCACGCCTACAGTATGACTATCTCATACAATCAATCCATTAGAAAACTTCAATTTTCAATCAGCTGTATATAAAGTTGCCGTTGTTCATCATAAATTTCATAAATTTAATGTATGCAATACTGATCTATACCACACCCTAGCAGGATATGTAGGATCCATTCTTACGCCAGAATCTGCTGCATTTACGATAGATCTTATAGCAAAAACACTTAATAATAAACACAATCATAACAATCAGAATTTATTCACTGTGTATTTCATTCCTCTATAATATTAAAGAGTAAAATATTCTCTATGAATAATTATAATCAAAAAATTTTCTCTGTCAAAAAATACCAGACTTTTTTCACGAAAAGAAAAAGCAGAACGAATAATTCGCTCTGCTTCTTATCTAAAATTTAAACATTAATAACAATTCATATATCAATTACTTAAACTACATCTAGTATCACAACATCCAACAGGATAACATGTCACTCATACCTCATCTACCCATGTATACATGTTTTTACACGTTTGATACTCAGCATCTGTCATATGTGTATCAGGACAATAACCTGCCGCTACACAAGTAGTCTCCTCTTGTTCAGAAGGAGTTCCACTTTCTCTTACACAATAATCACCATTTTCCCTCGGAATATAATCAGTATCTCCCTCCGAAAGGCCATGTGCACATATATATTCTGCAGGACAATTTTGAGCACTATAACATGAGAATTGTCATCAACATCAATCACTTACTGATGTTTTCATAGCACACGTATATCTAATTGTATCGTATGGGAAACCAGGTATTCAAGCACAAGAAGTTACTTTTTTGTTTTCACAATCTGCATAAATAGTTTTATTCCATTTTCCATTACTTTGACATGTTGCAGTTGTAGTAGAACATGCCGCCGAACAGTTATTCTGTGCAGTATATCATTGAACTGTAGCTCATACAGCATACGTACTTCCATTAAACGTACATGTTGTTTGTGGTATTGCTTCACATACACCATTACCTTTGTCTGTATATCCATCCTTACACTTATAACATCACGTTTCCATAGTAGTTCAGTCTATTGAACAGTTCCATGTATACTTTGTTGAATTTGAACTACTTGCATTAGTAGCACTCGCTGGACTTGCACATCCATTTACTACATCTTTATTACACCAATCAGAATTAGGTGTACATGTTCAAACATTATAATAATAACCTCTAGATAAATCACACAAGTATGCACACTTCTTTCATGCTGCCGCTGACGAACTAGAATATAATGTCCTATTTACATTTGATGACAAGTTTTGATCACTTCATGCTACCAATGTTGCATTCGATGGTGCTGATCACTGACAGCTATAACTACAATTCTGATTTGCTGATGAATATGCTCATGGCGTCGTATTCCAGCTTCCATCAGTACATGTCGATGTTATCTTTGTAGAACTACACTCAGCATATGATTCACATGTTCAATCATGTGCTACCGATGTTTTTCCTGGACATCATGTACACGGTCTATATTTTTGTGTACAGCTTGAATTACTATAAGTTCAAGTTGGAGTTCCATTATTACATCGTCTTACCTCTGAAGCACACATAGTTGGACTTGTAGGTGATGAATAATTCCAACATGTTCTAGAATTTCCATCCGCCACAGTCGCTCCACATATTGTACATGAAGCTCAAGTTCAATCTCAACAGCTAGCTGGTGCACTACAACTTCAGTAAGTATATGGTGTACTAGACCAGTCTCCATTATTACATCTCGATACTCTTTGATATGAACCACACTCACATGACGAATTAGTACTATAAGATGTACATGTTCAATTATGTGCCGTAGTTGGGCATCAACCTGATGCAGAACATGAGCTACATCACTGATTTGCTGATAAATAATCATATGGATCTCCACCTTCCCAGCTTCCATTATTACATGTTATAGTTTTCGACACCGTACTACACTTAGCATATGTTTTACATGTTCATCCATCCGCTGTGGCTGGACACACTCATATCGCATCACATCCATTTGAACATCACTGATTTGGTGATGAATAACTTCACATCTGTCCACTCCATCTTCAATCATCACATGTAGCAGACTTCGGCGTTGAACTACATTGATCATATGATGTACATGATCATCCATCTGATACATATGTCTTTCATGGACATCACGTACATGAACTACATCTGGAATTTGGAGACAGCTCGCTTCACTGCTCTCCCACCATTTGTCCATCCTCACATGTCGCCGTCAGTTTTGTAGAATCGCATCTATCATATGATTCACAAATATCTCAATCATCTAAAGGCCCACACACAGAAGAACATCATTCTGGCACATATACACATTCATCTCCTACTCTAACATATCTGTCATCACAGAACCATTCACAGTCTTGTACTTTTTTCATTTGTCATGAATCCCAAGTTCCAAACCATTCCCATACTTCAGTACTAGTACCCCAATGAGAATTGGCTGGCTTGTAACATGAGTATGTTTCTGTATTGTACGAACAGCTACCTCAGTCTAAATGATAACCATTATTACAATACCAATCACAATCTCCATAAGTATGAACCCAACTTCATGCATTCCATGTTCCATTCCAAACATAGTCTCTGTATGCATAATAATATGTTGAATTAGATGGTTTTCCTGAACAACTCACACTCTTCTCATTACTTACACAGTACTTATTATTTTCTGTATGATACTGATCAGTTGGATTACAACCAATCAAATCAAATTTATCTGTCTGTGCTACACACAAGAATCTACCACTTGGATTATATGGAGTACAGGCTTCATATACAGAATGTGGGAATGAACTCTGTCGACCATTTTTATTCGCCTGACTTATGTCAAATCTAGCATTACATACATAAGCATTAAGTTTACAATCATTATATAAATACTGAGTATTTTCTGGTCCTGCTTTAGTTCCCATCTTCCATACTCCATCATCACATATAATTTTGGCTTCTTGACACTTACCATTTCCATAAACAGTACAGTCTACTGAATTAATTTTATATCATGTGATGACTGTATTATGTTTGTATTCTCTTCAATTATTATCTGTTCGAGTTTCATTTCATGCTAAATTCTTGATACTACAGCTCTTTTTACATTCGTACGGATTATTATCTGTTCCTGTACTATAATGAGTATTACATTTAACTAATTGATAATGATAGTTGTTTGCAATAGTTCCGTTTGCTCCATTAAGTCCCACTTTACATTCAGAATTTCCTACAGATGGAGTCCAGTCTTGACACAGTTTATATTGTCATCTAGTTCACATACTTGTAGATCTATCAGTATTATTTCGAGTAACAGTATCTTTTGCTATAGAATTAGTAGTAATATAACTCTGAGTAAGATTATATACACTTGTTGGACATTTATAATCTTTGGTAGTACATGTATCATAACCATACCAAGCTCCTGTATTTCCAAGAGCCTTTGTATTAGTCTTTGTTCCATTAGTATTTGCTATATACAATTCACCATCATAACATACCAAAGTCTTTTTATGAGTATAATTTGTACAGGATTCATAACTATGTCACTCTTTTGTTCCATTTCAAACTCTAGCTTTTACCATTCCATTTATAGTTAGTCATAATGTATATTCAGATGTAGGTACATTTACAATAGCTGTAGTAAGAGGGAAAACCCACTCTGTATTAGAACATGTTACACTCTTGGTATTATATGCATCTACTTTAACATTATGCTTAATCTTTTCTCCATTCCATGGCAAAGTACAATCCTTATAACATTTCTTGGTTGCAGAACTTCCTCCGGCAATATTTCATGTTAAATGATAATCTTTGTCACACTTAAATATACATTTATTCTGATGTGTATTATAATTAGCACAGTCATCATCAGAATCTATCAAAAATGTTTCAAACATTACATTTTCATATACATCCAATCTATTTGCAGCACACTGTGTAGAATGATTGGTATCTACTCATCCAACAGTACATGCAGATGGATAATCTGCTGGTGGAGTAGGTTCGATAGGATTAACCATACATTTGTCTTCAGCATCACAAAGTCCTTCACAAATATCTCCATGATCTATCATCTCCCACTTATTACTTGCTGACGATACCTGTGTACATCATACCAAACATCCATTCCAATTTCACTCTACTCATACATCAGTACTTGTACAAGATTGAGTTCAAATATTTATTGATCAGAAGCTCACAGCTCACGCAGAATCTACTCATTTGTTTTGCGCAGCCTTATTCAATCATAAACCATGTTGCGTATTTAGATAAAAGGCATTTCATCACTGTGGAGTGAATGAAGATTCTCCATCGTTAAATACAAACACATTTGATTCATTCGCTGTTACCTTTGCTCATCATATGATTACATTATCACCATTGATATTATTATTACTTCATCCAATAATAAAATCATACTGACCAGCATTTGAAATAGTATTATTATTTCATCATACTATAGCATTACCTACCTGGTTTGTCCCAATAGTATTAGCCTGTCATCACAACATAACCGCTGGCACTGAATTACCTCCCTGAGAAATTGTAGTACCATTTCATCACAAACTAGTTGCATTATCATTTCACTCATGAACTTTGACTCCATTTCATCATATTACTGCGATATTATTAGAGGCTAGATTTATTTGTGTTGAACTACTATTTCATCATAAATAGTTAATATACGCATCTCCACGAATACTAGCACTATTATCTTCAACAGAAATTCATTTATTTCCCTCCTGCATATAAAACGTAGTCCCGTCAAATTCCATCTCATTAACAGTTGCACTTCCACCATTAGGGGCAAACTTCAAATTAAGCAGAACTTCTTTATTATCTGCTATTCAGTTTTCATACTCAAAAGCATCTCATTCACCCTCTGCAGACGCTACTCACACTGAAGATGTAAATAAAGCTACTGCTCAAAAAACTAAAACTCATCAAAGCAAAAATAACAACGTACTAAGCAATACGCTATTATTACTTTCTGATGAAATTAGGCTTTTTACCTTTCGTTTTTGTTTCATTTGGTCATGTTAATGATAAAATTATCTATACTAATTATAATCGTAACGGTAAATTTTGTCAAATTTTTGAAGACTTTTTTAGTATGAAATTATTTACAATAAAAATTTATTGTAAAACAAAAAATGTCATTCTGAACGTTAGCGAAGAATCCAAAAATATTTTCGATGTTTTTCTAGATTCTTCGGCTCATAAATGAGCCTCTGAATGACATACTATCGCTATATTATTATTCTAATGCCCTAGCAAAATTTATTCATTATCTACAAACATACTCCTACTACGATACTGGATAGCTTCAGCCAAATGCTGCACAGAAATTTCATCTTTATCTTGCATATCAGCGATAGTTCTAGCTAATTTGATAGTTCTATGAACTACCCTTCATGAAAGATTGAGCTTATCTGCTGCCTGTGAGAGGAAATCTTTGCACTCACTAGAAAATGAAATTAAATTCTGAATGTCTTTGGCTCACATATGTGCATTTGCAGACAGAGAAATTCATTTAAAACGCTCCTGCTGAATCTCTCGTGCATGAATTACTTTTTGGCGAATGGTTGCAGAATTTTCTGAAAGGTTATTATCCAGTATTGTATCAATATTTTCTCTAGGCACTTCCAAAATCACATCTATACGATCGAGTAACGGTCATGAAATCTTGGATTGATAACGCTTAATATCCATTGGAGAGCATGTACATGCTTTGTGTTTATCCTTGTAATATCAGCATTTACATGGATTCATCGAAGCAATAAACATAAAATTTGCAGGATATTCCACACTTCACGCTACTCTCGAGATATTTACCGAGCGATCTTCGAGCGGCTGACGAAGAACTTCCAAAGTTTCACGTGGAAATTCAGTTAATTCATCAAAGAATAAGATTCCTTTGTGTGCGAGAGAAACTTCTCATGGAGTCAGGTGAGTTCATCATCCAACTATGCTAAATCTCGATGCTGTATGATGCACCTGACGAAAAGGCCTCTGAGTAATTAGTGGTAACTCTTTGTTTAATTTTCACACTACTGAATAAATCTGACTCACCTCCAATATCTCATCAAAAGTGAGTGGAGGAAATATACTTTTCATCGCTTTGGACATCATCGTTTTTCAGCTTCATGGAGCTCAAATCATCAAAACATTGTGGAATCCGGCCATAGCAATAGATAACGCTCTTTTGGCTACGAGTTGTCATTTTATATGCTCAAAATCTACCTCAAAACTCTGATTTTCACTCAAAGTCGATATATCCTTTCATCACTCGATACACTCCAATTCTTTTCATTCACAGAAATAATTAATTAGCTGACCAAAATGCTGTAGTGGATAAATCTTGATTCATGGTACATATTCCAGTTCATACAAATTTTCTGCAGGAATAAAAAACTCCTTTCGTCATTTCTTTTTGGCAGAAAGAACCGAAGGGAGTAAACCGTTTATTCTCTTGATACTACCATCTAGTCAAAGTTCTCCGAAAAAAAGTGAACTCTGAATCTTTTGATGATGCAGTAGAGTACCTGACCAAATACGCAGCAGTAACGCCAAAGCCATAGGAAGATCAAATCAGGTTCAAATTTTTTTGGTATCTGATGGGGCTAAATTTAGTACAAATTTTCTCTTGGGCAACTCAATTCCACTATTACGAAATGTACCCCTGATACGTTCCTTGGACTCCTTGACTGTCATATCTGGAAGTCCAATTATTTCAATGGTCGGCAGAGCTTTCACACTATCTGCCTCAATATAAATCTCATGTCATACCAATCCAATATTCGCGAATGTCTTTACAATTTCTACCATTTCATATTATTTATCAAAGTAAATCAAAGTTGTTATTCTAAACATCATGCTCGTCATTCTGAGGCTTTGCCGAAGAATCCAGGATTAATAAATAGAGTTTTCTGGATTCTTCATTTCCCCATTCATTTCACTCAGGATTCATTCAGAATGACATACTTACACTAAATTCTTTTCATATACACATTTAATTATAATTTTTGTTTTTGAAAAATCAAGTCAAAATTTGACATTATTCATTTGTCAAAAAATAACTATACTTTGTCAAAATTTTTACATTCAAAATTATCTTGTCACTTGCATTTATAAATAAAAATCGTATTCTGAATCATAGGTGTTGCAAAACATTTTATATTTTTTGTGAATCAATGGAAACTGGTGAATTAGCTCAAGCAGCAATCAATCTAATAGAATCAAGCTGAAATACAATCAACTATGTCCGACTATGAGGTGCTATCATTATATTTTTATTACGGCTATCAGCTTTAATCTGGGTAGTTAAAGATGCAAATGCTCGCAGTTCATCGTTCTGGTTTCCGGTTTTGGCTGCAATCATCGTAATACTATTTACTCCAATTTTGTGACTCATACTATATATTGCTATTCGTCCTCAATGACGAAGATGGGACAAAACTGCACGGAGGGACACTCTATTTCAGACTACCCAAATCTGTGAAAACTGCTGAGAATTCAATAGTATAGAAAACTTATACTGCACAACATGCTGAGAAAGCCTATGCACCACTTGTCGCGAATGTGAAACCAAATATTCCAAAAATTATGCGTATTGCCCTCACTGTGGAGCTCCCAGCTTAGAAGAATAATTTTATTCCAATTCGATATATAAGTAATGCTACTCACTCTAGTCATAATACTTGTACTAATATGATCTGCTGTAGTCTGATCAATATATTCGAATTTTTTGGTTTTTTACGAAAACTTTACGGAAACAGAAAATTATCATAAAGCTCGTTATGCTTCAACTGCCGCTATCGAAAGGGCAGAATTAGTAATAAAACAACGTGAACCATGATACATATGAAGTTGATGATGGATACTATCCGATGACCAACCAGGCTCCAATTCAGATAAAATGCCAGATGGAACTGGATTCTCCTATTTATCAAAAGATAATATGACTCCATCTAGTGTTTTTCGAGAAATAAATTCAAGAACAAACAGAATACCTGCAGTCGGGAATGGAAATGTAGACAAACTACTTGCTACAGATGATTCTCCTGATTACAATATGATGGACTATGAAAATGCTGAAATTTTCCTACTCTATTATGATAAACTATTCGACGGACCTTATGTTAAAAAAGACTGCTCTAATGATTATGATTGTAAAAAAACGACACCAAATACAATCTTAGGAAGAATTAGATTACCACAGCGTATTTACCAAAGATTCTCCGCATTAGATACTTGAGAATCGCTTTTTCCATTATGATATACAGATGATGCACTTGTAGACTGGCAATTAAGATGAAATTTCAACAATTGAATTCAATCAATACCATTTACGATATTCGCTACCCAAAGTGCCGCATGAGGTTGATCTACATCTAACGATTCTGCCATCAGAGAAAGCAATTTAAACAACTGAGACTGAACATGAATAGATTTACAATTTTACAACAATCGAGATCCTAGAGGAATAAAAAATCCATCACAACCAACAATAATTAGCCAATCAAGCAATGAAATTATTAATGCGGTCCGCGACAACAATTTTAATGATATTTTTAGTAATCCAAATTTCTCCAATCTTCAATTGAGATTTAGTCTACTAAATCTTGTTTTATGATGATGACACCTAGCCAATAGATATCCATTTTTGGAATACTATGTAGATTTTTGACCAACAAATATCGTATCAGATAAATATTTTACTATCCAAACTGAATGAAATTTCTGAGATTACAAAGTTGATACAATTATATATAAACCTACCATCACAGAATCTATCCTAAGAAGTTTTACTACTATATTCTAATATCATACCATGAAAAAAGAGACTTTCTTAATTTTGGTTATGATGGTATGATGACTAGCTTTAATTATTTGGTCATTTTTTGGTGGATGAGGCAACAAAACTCAAATAATAGAATCTGGAATCCCTCAGTCCTCAGATACATGATTTGTAAACACTTTAACCAATACTTGAGAAATACAAGAGCCCATATACAATCCACAAGAACCAACGTCTACATCGACATCTGGAGAAAATAATATTATACAAAAAGATTACTCAGAAATAAGACTCATGATGCCAAAATATTTCTACACTCCCGCATGGAAAGATTTTGCAAAAGATCTCTACAGCTGAGAAAAAGTACACATAAATTTCATTTTTATAGATGATTTGAATCAGTATAGAGATAATCTCTCCAATCCAAACTTTTTGGGTGCTGACATAATTTTATTTCCATATGACTGGCACGAGTTTGTTAAAGTTCAAACTTTTTCTTTCCAAAAAAGTCTAAAACCAGTATTCGATGATTTTACAGATGATATTATCGAAGATACAGATACTTCATTCCTACCATTTGCCGCGGATCCTATGATAATGTATATGCTTCCTGGAATTAATTTAACAGGATTTTGAAATATATCAGATTTTGCATACGACCGAGAATCACAAAAACCCACATCATTTCCAATATTCTTTGGAATAACAGACGAAGATTACTACGACAAATGATTTTCCCGAGAATATCAAGACATTATGCGATACGCTTTGATACATTATTTTACTACTTATCGTAACAAAACTAATGAAGAGCTTTTGTCCGCTCGAATTAATAGTAACGTATTTGAAAACTATAGTGTATCCAATTTAAATGCAATTCTAAGTAGAATAGATATCTCTGAATGTAAATACTTCCCTTCAATATGTTTTCAGCTTTATGATTTAGTATGATTAAGATTTGGATTTATGTCTGACTCAGATGTAGTTAATACATATTTTAAAACCAAAGAATCCAAGTTTACACAGCTTCAAAAACTAAAATTTCCATTTTACGAAACTGAAGTCCCAGTCAGAATTCGATGATGGTCTATACCAGAATCACTGACAGATATTGATACTACAAATGCTGTATATCGCTTCCTAGTAAAATACATGAACTCCCACGGACAATACGATTTACGAAATTCTACCATACCCACATTCAAATCCAAATGAAATTCCATTATTGATAATCCACTTATATGATTTAGATGATACATACTCACATCTGGATGAGATTTCCTCGAAAAACTAAAAAGTACTAGAGCTTTTCGACAATTACTTGACTACGAAATTACTGCCGAACAATATCTCAAAAGAGCCTAAATATACACCGAAAATATAAATCAGAATAAACTCATTTTTATTTCTGTTTGATTTTTCTGAGAAGATTGTTATACTACTCTCACAGCATTAGTAATGCTGAGGTGATGGAACTGGTATACATGTACGCTTGAGGTGCGTATGCCTTATGGCTTGAGGGTTCGAGTCCCTTCCTCAGCAGTTGCAAAATACCAATTTTACATTGGGGAATCGTCTAAAGGTAGGACACCGGACTTTGACTCCGTTTGTCCAGGTTCGAATCCTGGTTCCCCAGAATTACATTGCGGAGTAGAGAAACGGTATCTCGTCGGGCTCATAACCCGAAGGTAGGTGGTTCA
>JAEEGL015601388.1_pt1 | contig 12072 bp, 14 predicted proteins | sample 9134231 | NCBI WGS metagenome assembly JAEEGL01 (sample SAMN16246548, study PRJNA631951) | gut metagenome | biome: gut microbiome; feature: rumen; material: fiber-attached | host: Bos | place: Iran: Karaj | collected 2018-10
AACTGGTCCGCCAAATGGCTGGACGACGACGGCAGCGTTTACGCCGGCCTCATGTCCGGGCTGGAAGACAACAAAACCGTAGAAACCAACAAAGGATTTTCGGATCTGGGCGTCGCCCTCAGAAACGATCCGGAAACGAAAGAGAAAGCGATGTCCATGTCCGGCGGCGAATTCGTATCATGGCTGGAATCGTCGGATTCCGGTTTCAGAGACGTGTATAACAAATTCATCAGGGATTTCGGACACAGATCCGGGACGAGAGAGCTTAACGCCCCGAGATGGGCTGAAGATCCCGATTACGTGATGAATATGGCCGTCCAGATGTGCTCCGGGGACATAGATCTAAGAAAAGAATTCGAGAACGGAGTAAAGCGCAGGAAAGAAACCGAAGAGATGGTAAAACAGAAACTGGGATTCTTCAAAAGAACGGTTCTGTTCAAAGTGCTCCGGTATGCCCGCACGTATCTCATCTTCAGAGAAAACCAGAGATTCTATCTGGATCACATAATGTACAGAAACAGGCTCATCTTCCTGGAAGAAGGAAGAAGACTGTGCGCACGCGGCCTGCTCGACGACCGGGAAGATATCTTTTTCTTGGAGGACACCGAAGCTATGGATATTCTGAAAGGAAAGGATATCGGATCGGTCAGAAGCATCATAGCCCCGAGAAAAGCCGAATTCATGAAATACCGCGACAGACTGCCCCCGAAATTCCTGCTCGACGGGAGGGATTTCGATGACGAACCCGTATCTCACGGAGACACCCTGATCGGGGCCGCGTCCAGTCCGGGAACTTACCGGGGGAGGGTGCGCGTGATCACGGACGTCAGGGATCTGGGACAGGTAGAGAAGGGAGAGATTCTCGTCACCAGCAACACCGATCCCGGATGGACCGTGGTATTCTCCAAGCTCGGCGGGCTTATCACGGAGACGGGGGGAATCCTCTGTCACGGAGCCGTCATATCCCGCGAATACAGGATACCCGCCGTAACCGCGGTCAAATCGGCGACTTCCGTCCTGCATACGGGCGACATGGTCGTAGTGGACGGAACCAGAGGAGAAGTTACGATAATGGAGGAAACAGAATGAACGGCAATCCGGAGTGGAACATCAGCTATTATTTCAATCTGCACGATCAGAAGAACGGCGTAACGGCGTTTATGCGCATCGGCAGCAAGCCGAATAAGAACGAAAAATCGGTCTTCCTGTTCGTAATCGAAAAAGATCGCGTCTGCGGCATAAGAAACGCGGTTCCCTGCGACGAGAACAGGAAATCCTGTTCCGGACTTTCGTTCTCCGAAGAGAACGGGGAATGGAGGTTATCATACAACGGCCCGCTGTTCGATTCCTCTTCCGGAGAGCCTGTGCCCCTGAAATCGTCGCTGGATATCGTATGGAAGCCGGTCAACCCCCTGATGGATTACCACGACTGCGTCGATGCACGGGGAGCGGAGCTGTCCGCTAATACCGCGTCGGAGCACTTCGAGCAGTTCGGAACCGCCTCCGGAAAGATATCCGTTGGAGATGCCTCTTATGAGATCGACGGCACCGGAGAGAGGGACTTCAGCGAGGGGGTCCGCGACTGGGGATCCCCGAAAATGTGGCTCTGGCTCAATTCCGTGTACGGCACGGACAAAGGATTCAACGCGACGAAGCTGTCCACGCAGGCGGGAGATGTCGACGCGGGATTCGTAGGAACGGAATCGTCCAACGATCCCGTGATCAAAATCGACGTCAATATAGAGTACAGCGGAGGCGTGCCGTCGTCCTACGCGATGAAAATGCGCTGCAAATCTGGCGCCGTCTGCGACGTGAAAGGGAAAATACTGCGCCATGCCCGGCTCCCGATGCAGGGAAGCAAAGATATGATGCTCATCGAAACCATATCCGAAACCGAGATGGAAGGAAGAACCGGATACGGCATCGCGGAATTCCTCGTTCCCGTCAGACAGCGACGGGAGAATACTCTTACCGGCCGGATATCGCGTCCGTTTTTCCGTCCGGGAATAAATTTATTACCTGATAGACGATCGTCTCTCCATGGATCAGTCCCTTATGGAATTGGTTTTCATACTCGACAGAAGCGGGAGTATGAGCGGTAAAGAGAAGGATACCATCGGCGGTTTCAATTCCCTGATCGATAAACAGAGAGGGGAGGAAGGGGACGCCCTGGTCACAGTCGTGCTTTTCGACGATCAGTACGAAGTTCTGTACGACAGAGTTTCGCTGAAAAACATATCGAAAATGACTGAAAAAGAGTACTACGTGAGGGGAAGCACCGCTCTTCTGGATGCCGTGGGAAAGACCGTAAACAAAATCAAAGCGGTGCAGGACGGGACCGGGGATGCTTCCAGGCCCGGCAAAACGATGTTCGTCATCATAACCGACGGATACGAGAACGCCAGCCGCGAGTACAGAGCGGACGTCGTCAAGAATCTCATAGAAACGCGCAAAAAAGAGGACTGGGAATTCCTGTTCATAGGCGCCAACATAGATTCCGTGACGGAAGCCGCCAAAATAGGAATAGACGCTTCCCGCGCGGCGGATTTCGCCTGCGACGAAGAGGGATCCGCATCGATGTTCGAAGCCGTGGGCAGAGTGGTGCGCAAAGCCAGAGCCAGCAAAGGCAGCATGCGCGAATCGGTCCCCGACGACTGGAGCAAAGATATCAAATCATGATTTTACAGGCCCCCGGTCTTCCGGAGGCCTGCTTTTTTTTCACGATAATCGCTGAGATCCGTCCGGACCGGAGATCGTATATTTTATATCGGATCCGAAAGCCAGGAGATCCCTGATTTTTGATTCCGCAAGCCCGATGCAGTCCTCGTCGCACAGAAGAACCGAGTCGCGTCCGGCTAGGCATTCCCTGATGCAGGACTCGAAACCGTTGAACCCGAAATCCGTTTTTATTCCGGCATCGCGGACGAGCCTGCGGACGGCCGTCCCGTAGACTCCGGTTTTGGTTCCGTCAGCAAACCGCTCAATATTGCAGTCTGCGGCGCTTTTGACGGCGACTAAGGTCAGACGGCCTTTGGGACCGGAAGCCATCTTGGAAACGAGCTGAGACTCGGTTCTGGGATAAGGAGACGGATCCGTTCCGCGCATGGCGGAGAGATTCTCGTTCATGACGAACATCGACGGCTGCATCACGCCGGTCGAGTGGACTTCGGCGGGATTGCGGTAAAAATCCTCAGAAGAGCCGGAATAAATCAGCTTTCCTCTTTTGAGAACGTGTATTTCGTCCGCCCAGGCATAGGCCAGATCGACGTCGTGGGTGGATATGACGATGGTTGTGCCCCTGTTGTGAAGCTGCTCCGCGAGCTCCATAAGCTCGAGAGCCATCTGCGGATCCAGTCCTGCGGTGGGCTCGTCCATTACGAGTACTTCGGGCTTCATGGCCAGAGCCCCGGCGAGAGCGAGCCTCTTCCTCTGCCCGTAGGACAGCTGCATTGTATTCTTACCGCGCAGTTCCCCCAGGCCGGTCTGGAACAGGGCCTCTTCCACCCTCGATTTAACCTCTTCCTCGGAAAGCTTCATGTTGCGGGGGCCGTAGCCTACGTCCGCCTCCACGGTCTGTCCGAATATCTGATCATCAGGATTCTGAAGGACGACCGCGACTCTGGAACGCAGCTGGCGGAGGCCTTTTCTCCTGTAGGATACCGGCTCTCCCATCACTTTAACGACGCCTTCCTTCGGCTTCACGACGCCGTTGAAATGGTAGAACAGCGTGGACTTCCCGGCTCCGTTGGCGCCGAGGATGACGGTTTTCACCCCTTTCCGGATGGTGATGCTGACGCCGTCCATCGACGGTTTTTCCGCGCCCTCGTAATAATACGTTATGCCTTCGGTCTGTATGACGGTCACATGACCACCTCTATTTTTCTGCCGAACGCTTCCATCCTTCCTATAATTTCGAGAATTCTGTCTTTCAAAGGAGCGTCGAAATACAGAACCGAATCCTTCCCGCCGATCGCTTCCATCAGGCAGTATTCTATCGCGTTGAAATGGAAATCCGGCTCCCTTCCGGCCAATTTAAACAGACGGCGGGTAACGGATCCGTATATTCCTGAGGAAATTCCTTCATCCCCGGAATCCGGAACAGAATCCGTGACCGGAATCATCCTTATCTTTCCGGCGCGCGAACCCTCCGGAAGCATTTTGCAGAGAATCTGGCTGTTGGTTCTGGGGTAGGGCTCCGCTCTGCCTCCGCAGATCCCCTGGACAGAATTGTTGATTGAAAACGTATGAGGAAGGACCAGCCCGGCGGATGCGACGGCGGAGTAATCCGCGAAGAAAGACTCCGGCTCCCCGGAGTATATCAGATTTCCTTCCCTGAGAACATGGATTTCGTCGGCCCAGGCGTAGGCCAGATCGACGTCGTGGGTGGAGATGATGACAGTGGTGCCGGAAACGCACAGCTGCTCCACCAGCTCAATGACTTCCTGAGACATCTGCGGATCCAGTCCGGCGGTCGGCTCGTCGAGAACCAGGACTTTGGGATTTATGGCGAGAGCTCCGGCGAAGGCGACCCTCTTCCTCTGTCCGTAAGACAGCTGGATGGTGGGACGGCTGCGGTATTCCTCCATGCCGACTTTGAAAAGAGAGTCTTGTATCCTGCGCTCTGTTTCCTCTTTGTCTATTCCGGCGCTCATGGGTCCGAACGCGATATCCTCTTCGACCGTAGCCGAGAATATCTGCTCGTCCGGATTCTGCACGACCACGGAAATGTCGTTGCGAAGCTCCGACAGAGCGTTTCTGGAATAATCCAGAGGCTTTCCCGCATACTTCACGGTTCCCGAAACGGGTTTGAATATCCCGTTGAAATGGTAGAACAGAGTGGATTTCCCGGCTCCGTTGGCGCCGAGTATGGCGGTCCTCACGCCTCTGCGAATCCTGATATTTACCGAATCCAGAGAAGGCCTGGGCTGCCGGGTGCTGTATGAATATGTAAGATTCTCCGTCTCGAAAAGGTAATCCGTCATAACGACCCTCCGAAGAACAGTTCCGCCATGTCGATCCAGTCTTCGGTGTACATACCGAAGAGATAAATCAGTACGAAAGCGATCACGGTCACCGCGATCCATTTGATTCCGAGACGCGGAGGGGTGTTGTATATAGGGAAGTATCCCTGGTAATTTCTGCAGTCAAGCGCGATCTGCGCCTTATCCGCCAGATTCGATGATGAAGTGAAAATGCCTACTGCGATAGATGCCGTGGTTCTCATCGTATTCATGAAACCGTTGAAACCCATTCTGCAATGGGCGGCTTCCCACATCGCGTCCATCCTCTCCAGGAGCAGGAATCCGTATCTGTAGATCAGAACGATCAGTTCGGAGACCTCGCGGGGCATGTGGATCTGTTTGAGAGCCTGGGAAAGATGAGGTATGGGAGTGGACGTCGCGAAAGATATCATGACGGACATTCCGGCTACTCCGCGGAACATGACCAGCCACGCCTTATTGAAACTCTCGTGGGTCATATAGATGTCGAACCAGAGGAGGTGCGTGTCCCATATCGCCGGATCCGCTTTGTCCCCGGTAATTGATATCATACCGGAACCTATGGCCAGAATAAGAATCGCCTCCGCCAGGGCCAGCCCCACGAAGAACGGTATCTTGAAATTCGTGGAGGACGCCATCATGGAGAGGCCGATCGCCAGAGTTACGAACGGAACCATCATGGAACTGGTGACGATATTCACGATCAGTATAGCTATTACGAACAGAAACTTTCCTAAAGGCGCCCAGGACAGCATTCTGGAGCTGTATGCGAGCGTATCCATCTGGGTTTCTTCTGACATCGGATCCCTTGAAACAATATAAGAAAAAAGGAGGGGCGGAAGCCCCGCGTTTATCAGCTCTTCTTGGTCACGCGGCCGATGAAGAATCCGATTATGATTGCGCCTATAGCGGCCTGGAGAGCGAACAGAAGGCTCTCGGTCTCTCCGGGAAGCTCGTAATCTCCGAATATTCCGTTCCACCAGGGCTCGTAACCGGGATCTACTTCTTCCACAACGCCTTCGGCACCGTCGTCGGCGCCTCCGAACTCGAATCCCTGCGACGCTCCGTAAGCGAGAGTGGCAAGGCACAGTATGGCGATGATCGCGAATCCGGCGATGTAGATGTTTCTGTTGTTCAAGCGGACGCCTCCTTCTTGGGTTTCTTAAAGGAGTCGGCAGCAATGTCGAAGAGTTCGGGCTTGTTGTTGAGAAGGAACATAGCGAACATGAAGAAGAGAATTCCTTCGATGATGGCCAGAGGGATCTGGGTAACCGCATAGTTGGTCAGGAAGTCGACGAAAGCGGTAACGGACTGTCCGTGGTTGAGAGTCATCTGGAAAGCGGTAACGACGTATGTGAACAGGTCTGCGACGAGAGTTGCCACGAACATGCTGACGGGAATGTTGTTGGTCGCTTTTCTGACGAGAATCCAGCATGCGAGTCCCGCTGCGGGTCCCGCGATACCCATGGAGAAAACATTGGCTCCGAGGGTGGTAAGTCCTCCGTGGGCGAGAAGAATTGCCTGGAAAATAAGGACGATGGTAGCGAGGAATGATGTTGCCGCGATTCCGTAAAGAACGACGGCAAATCCGGTACCGGTCGGATGCGAACTCGATCCCGTGACAGACGGGATTTTGAGAGACGAAAGCAGGAAGATGAAGGCTCCGGAAAGAGCAATAGTCATCTTGTGCTCGGGATGATCTCTCATCAAATCGATAACTTTCTTGGCCCCGTAAACGATGAATGGGATCGCGATGATAAACCACACCGCGCACCAGATCGGATCCAGGAACCCTTCCATTATGTGCATGAAATTCCACCTATTCAGTCGCCTTGATGCGCGACTGTACGGTGCCTTATATTAAAACGATTTATAAGTGTTTGGCAGAATAATCCAACAAATATTATATATTAAACATTTTTAGGAAAACCGAAAAAAATTATGCTTTATTGAACATTTATACGCGTTCAGGGCATTTAATTCTCTTTCCGCAGAATCGTCAGTTATTTCTAACCGGAACACAGATGAGAGACCATGCAGATAAAAGCTCTGAAATTCAGAAAAGACGGATTTGCGACACAGGGATTCGCGTTTGGAGGAGAGGAAGGAGCGGATAAATTCGACGAAAAAATCCGCTACCGCTCCGGACTGACCAATTATCTGATAGATACCGGAGAAGAGGTTATTCTCGTCGACACCGGACTACCCGCAGGGACTCCGGAAGAAGTACCCGGCGAAAAAACCCCCATCTACACCGGCAGAGACATCTGCACGTACATGGAAGCGTTCGCCGCTTCAGGATATAAGCCGGAGCAGGTGACGAAGATACTGCTTACCCACAAACACAGCGATCACTCGGGAGAACTGAAATCTTTTCCCAACGCCAAAATATACGTTAATTCCGACGAGCTGGACGCTCCGGAGCTCCAGGGGATCCCTAACATCGTTCCGGTCGAATTCACCGGCGGGCCCTACTACAACTTCCCGGAGAGCCAGAAGATCGCCGGAGGAATATATTACATCAAAGCCAGGGGGCATACCAGAGGGAACAGCATCGTAATCGCGGAAAGCGACGGGCTGTTCTACATGATGCACGGAGACATCACATACACGGACGAGGCTCTGTACGAGAACAAGCTGTCTGTGGTCTACGAGGATCTTCCGGCCGCGAGGGAAACCCTGAACCGCGTCAGGGAGTTCGTCAGCCGCCATCCCACTGTATATTTATCAACCCATACCCCGTCCGGGTACGAAAATCTCGAGGGCAGGAGGATAGTGGATCTGAACAACCCTCCGGAGACGATTCCCGCCGGAGAGGTTACATTCAAAACCGCATCCGGAAAATACGTCTGTTCCGTATGCGGATTCGTATATGATCCCGAGAAAGGGGATCCGGATCGCGGCATTCCCCCCGGAACCGCCTTCGAAGATCTTCCGGAAGACTGGCGCTGCCCCCGCTGCGGACAGGATAAATCCAGATTCAACAGGGCGTGATCCGGAGGTTGCGCCGTCGCATCCAGAAAACCTCTTTCTCCTTCCTCGGAACCGTTGTCCTGAACTTCACCGATGGATGTCCCGTCACGAACACCGCATTAGCCTTCAGATCTTTTCCGATTCCGGGGAAAAACGACATGAATCTGTCCGGATCGGTCTCCGCGGCCAGAAGCATCCACCTCGAATGGAATCCCCCGAGTCCCATGGAGCATGCCATAAGATCCAGCTGGCAGGCGCAGATCAGGGCGTCCGCCGGAAGTCTGGAAAATATGATTATTATCTGTCTGCCTTCCCACGTGAACGGATTGTTCTTTTCCTTCTGGCCGCGGTCGACGTAATCCGCAAACTGCCTTATGCGGGGATGATCGCCGGCGCGGGGACGGAGAATATCGGCCAGAAGAATCATGAATTCGGAGAATCTCCCGTCGACGACGGCAAACTGGATCGCCTGGGAATTTTCCGCGGTGGGCGAATAACGCACTGCCGAAAACAAAGCCTCCAGCTCTTCCCTCGTACAGTTTCTGTCGAACCACCGTCTGCTCCTCCTTTCGCGGAAGAGCTCCGCCAGATCTTCCGGGGACACCGGAGATCCAGTGATCTTTGTCTCTTTTCCGGAACCGTCTCTGAATGCGATCGCGCCTTTCGGACATACCGAGATGCAGTGCCCGCACCTGAAACAGGAATAATCGGATTCCGTTTCGCGGGCCTTTTTGTCGTCTCCGATGATGAGATGCCTGCGTATGCACACTCTCGCGCACTGCCCGCAGCCGACGCATGAGTCCGATATCTCCAGAACTGAATCCATGATTCTTTTTCTGCGGATTGTTATAAAACCATTCCGGAAAATTCCTCCGGAACCTTCCGCTGATGCTCCGCGCATGGAAAGCGTTATCCGGCGGACGGAATATACAACGCCGGTTAATCCGGCCCGGAAGGAATGAATGATCATGGGAAGAGAGTATAATGCGAAGATATTCAGGGAATCGATGAACCTCTGCAGAACCGATCCGGAGCTGAGAGAATCTATCAGAAGATCTCTTGAAACCCAGTTTTTCGTGTCTTCCGGAGAGAACGTTTCCCTGCCTTCCTGCGGAAAGTTCCGCACATCCGTCCGGGTTACGGACGAACGCTCTTTTCAGGCGGCAGAGGGCCTGGCGGGAAAAACGTGCGTTCATAATTTCGCTTCGTTCAGAAATCCCGGCGGCGGAGTAAAGAACGGTTCGTCCGCTCAGGAAGAGAGCCTCTGCAGGATATCCACGCTATACCCGTGCCTGTCCTCGGAAAAAGCGGACAGGCTGTTCTACTCTCCCCACAGGAATCATAATTCCTGTCTTTACAATTCGGATCTGATCTACACCCCCGGAGTCACAATATTCAGAAAAGACGATTCGGAAATGGCGCTGCTTCCTCCGGAAAAACGCTATTCGGCAGACGTTGTAACATGCGCCGCGCCGAATCTTTCATCGAAGGGCCTGTCTGTAAAGGAACAGTACGGAATACACAGGGAGCGCATCGGCAGAATCATGTCTGTCGCCGCTGACAGCGGAGCGGAATCCCTCGTGCTTGGCGCGTTCGGATGCGGAGTATTCCGCAACGATCCGGCCGCGGTAGCGAAAGCGTCGAAGGATGCTCTCTCGGAACACGAGGGCTGCTTCAGAGAAGTGGTTTTCGCCATATACGGGAGCGGAGAAAATCTGGACGCCTTCCGTTCGGAATTAGGGCGGTGAACGCTTGGACAGCGGAGATTTTTCACTTGTCCCCGTAGGCCCGGACGGAGCGGAAGAATTGTCGGAAATCGCGTATCCGCTGTACCGCGAGGTTTACGCGCACGTTCCTTCCGATATACTGGAGGATTTTCTCCGGATGGAACAGACCCCGGAAGCCATAAGAGATCAGATGGGAAGGGGCCTGAACTACTGGTATATTTATTCCGGAGGAGAGCGCGCAGGCTACCTGTGCTGCGGAAAAGACGATGCCGGGATGTACCTGAGCAAACTGTATTTCTTCAAAAACTTCCGCGGAAGAGGGCTGGGAGACAAGGCTCTTCGCTTCGTCGAATCGGAAGCACGCCGTCTCGGGTGCGGAAAAATCCATCTCGACGTGAATATCGATAACCATCCGGCAATAAGATTCTACGAGCGCAACGGATTCTCAATGACTGTGCCGCTTACTCACGTGCGCATGGGAATGGAAAAAAATCTTGACAACCGATCGGTAATACCTGTCTATTCCTCCGTATCCGGAGATTATCTTATTTTCTCTGGTCTTCTTTACGAAGTTATCCAGACGCTTCCTGAACTCCTCCGGTCTGCCTCTGGCGCTGTCGATATATGAAATACGGATTCTTTTGTAAGATTCCGAAAACGAAACGTAATTCCTCCAGACGTTTTCATCTTTCTGCAGCTCCGCGATGATATCTTCCGGAAAAACGAACGGCTCGGATATGATATCCGCGACCGTTTCCCTGACCTCCGGACAGATAAGACCGCGGGAGTCCAGCCAGATCAGACGCTCTATATTGGCGCGGGAATATTCCGAATTTTTGCGCCTGGGGGTAAAACGTCTCGCATAGTGATCGGAATCAATCCTTCTGAGCGTGCTGTCGATCCAGCCGAAGCACAGGGCCTCTTCCACCGAATCGTTGTACGGAATGCATCCGTCCCCGGATTCCTTCGTAGAATAAACGAGCCAGATCTCCGGAGCGGTCATGTAATTGTCCGAGAGCCACTTTCTCCACTCCCGGCGGTCTCCAGTACGAAACAATCCGCTGTCGTCCATATCGCGGCCTCTGAAAAAAGTTCCCGGCGAAATCAGGAAAGGATGTAGGAATCCACGATTTCTCCGATGTACATGATATGCTCGTCCTCATCGGTGTCATGGCTCCTTCCGGGATTGTGCGGATAGTATCTTTTCCTTTCATCGTCCGGAATCAGGGAGACGTCCTGCTCCTGACGGTAAATGACTTTGCATTCGAGGGTCACGGGCAGCTCCAGTATCCCCGGAACGCCGATCTTCCTTCCGGGTGCCAGAGTCAGCCCCGCTTCTCTCACTTTGTCGGTATCTCTGCCGCTTTTTCCGCCGCAGATTTTGAAAATCTTCCGGTCGTATTCTCCGGCAGGTATGTTTATCGTAAATTCCGGATTGCGATCTATCATCTCGCGGGTAAACCTGCTGTTTCTGACGAATGCGGTGAACACCGGCCTGGCCCACAGGTTCCCCAGAGTACCCCACTCTATGGCCATCGTATTGACTTTCCCGCCGTCGCCGGCGGTGATGTAGACGCATTCCGGTATCGCGCTGATAATATCTCCGGCGCGTTCGAAAACGTTGAAATCCTCGCGGCTGACCAGATTATCACTTCTGGGCGGGTTCCCACTTGCACCTGACCGGGGATACGATAGTTCCGTCTTTTTTCATTTCTGCGAACGCTTTATCGACCGCTTTTCTGTCGAGACCGGTAAGCTCCGCGACTTTTCCGGCATTCAGCGGCTCTCCGGCCTTCTTCATCGCTTCAAGAATAACTTCTCTGTCGCTCATATTTTCACCTGGGATCTGCCGGTGCGGCTCCCGCCCGGCGGCCGGAGATCGAGTTCATAATCTTTAAGATTATCGAAAAAGAGAAACGTTCCGGAGCGGTTCCCGGAAACATATATCACTATAGTTCTATATTCGGATAGAGCAATAATAATTTCATTTATAATAAAATTCACTATAGTACTATATTATCCCGCCGCACTTAATTCGCAAGTGTGGTATACTCCCGCTCCGGTCACTGGAATAAGATTCAAGATTTTTATCCGGACAGCGATACGCCGGTATGAAAAGCACGCTGGAAGAAGCTCTGGAAACGGGAGAATGGATTGATTCCGGACACATCGATGAATATATGGATAAAATCGTTGAATGCGCGATTAAAGTTCAGAAATACAACACTTCCGCAATGACTTCCAGAGAAGAGATGACTGCTGCTTTCGAAGATATTGCCGGAAGAAAAACCGAAGAAGGCACTATAGTTCTATTTCCGTTCAGATGCGATTTCGGATTCAACATCCGTCTCGGGAAAGACGTTCTCGTAAAC
>JAEEGL015967039.1_pt1 | contig 12072 bp, 8 predicted proteins | sample 9134231 | NCBI WGS metagenome assembly JAEEGL01 (sample SAMN16246548, study PRJNA631951) | gut metagenome | biome: gut microbiome; feature: rumen; material: fiber-attached | host: Bos | place: Iran: Karaj | collected 2018-10
AATACTGATACTGGCTCACCCGAAGCTCAGATAGCATTATTCTCATACCGTATTGCCCACTTGACCGAGCATTTGAAGGTCAACAAGAAGGATCATACGACTCAACGTGCACTTAAGATGCTTGTAGGTAAGCGTCGTCGTTTGCTGGATTATCTTATCCGCACCGACATCAACCGCTACCGTGCTCTTATTGCCAAGAAGGAACTTGGCATTCGCAAGTAATCACTTATTTGCACCGCGCAGACGTAAGTGGAAAGCCCCTGCAAGAGAAGAAGTCTTGGAGGGGCTTTTGTTTTTCCCTTGAGTTAACTATCTAACAATAACTAGTAAACAAGGCAATAGTTTTTGAGACACGACAAACTTATGAGACACTTGTATATTATCCTTCTCTTTTCTTTATGCGCTCTGTGTGCCAGCGCTCAAGACGAAGTGATGGAGGGTGACTTGCTATTTGCCTACAGCACTACGACAGGTCGGGCCATCAGCGACGCCACAGTGCACGACGCTACTGCCCTACCCATCTATCATGTGGCAATTTTCACTATGGTGGGCGACAAACCTTACGCTTTAGAGGCGATTGACGAGGGTGTGGTGCTCACTCCTTACAACAAGTTTACAGAGCGCACCATAAGCAAGGGCGGGATGCTTATCGGACGCCTGCGTGACCGCAGTGGCATTGACCAGAGCGTGAGCAATGCCTTGGAGCACTTGGGCAAGCCCTACGATAACCTTTACATGATTGACACACAAGAGATTTATTGCAGCGAACTCGTGCAACTAAGCTATGTCAATGGCAAAGAGCAACGCCTATTCCCGCTCATCAACATGTCGTTTCATGACGCGCAAGGCCACATCCTAGACTTCTGGCGAGAGCATTATGCAAAACACGGCATGGCAGTACCCGAAGGCGCCCTTGGCACCAACCCCGCCCAGCTAGCAACCAACCCTGCAGTCATAATTCTCGACAACTTGAGCATTACAAAAAAAGCTGGCTACAAGGCCAGCGAGATGCCGTAGGCAAGCAGCACATAGCGCAGGAACTTGCCGGCAGTCATGCACGAGAAGGTGATGGGCTGGTTGGAACGCATCAGCCCGAGAGCAATCAGCAACACGTTTCCAAAAATGGGAATAAAGCCCCAAAAGGCAACCCATGCCCCACGCCCCTGCAGCCATTGCTGCATCTTGTCGAGTTTCTCTTTCTTGACATGAAAATACTTCTCTATCCAGTCTATGCGGCCCAAGCGGCCCATATAATAGGTGAGCAAGGCGCCTAGCACGTTGCCCACCGTAGCCCAAATGATCAGCGGCCATTTCTCTAGCCCAGCGGCAAGAAGCCCCAGCATCACCACCTCACTGCTAAAGGGCACGACACTGCCAGCCAAGATAGCCGACAGGAACATGCCCCAATAGCCATAATCGATTAATGCCTGCTGAAGTGCATCCATTTTTTAGAGAACAAGAGGACAAGAGGACAAGAAGACAAGAGGACGCTATTCCTAGCCATTCCTAGCTATTCCTAACTACTCCTAGCTACTCCTATCCTATTATCCTATTGAGCTGCCAGGAATTTCTCCACATCGAGTGCTGCTCGGCAGCCAGTGCCTGCGGCAGCTACCGCCTGACGGTAACGTGGGTCGGCAACATCGCCGGCGACAAACACGCCCTCCACACTTGTGGCTGTAGTAATCTTATCGGTCACGATGTAGCCCTGCTCATCAAGCTCAAGCTGCCCATTTAAGAACGCAGTGTTAGGCTGATGACCTATAGCAAGGAAGAAGCCGTCGATAGCGACATCAAATTTCTCCTCCTTCTCTGTTCCTTTATATTTAATAAGGTGTGCTCCCTCTACCCCATTCTCACCAAATAATCCAAGGGTATTGGTGTTGAACAGAATCTCAATGTTTTCCTTCTCTTTCACACGTTGCTGCATAGCGGCACTGGCGCGCAGGTAGTCCTTGCGCACAATCATATAGACCTTGCTCGCCAGGTTGCTCAGGTAGTGAGCCTCCTCACAGGCAGTGTCGCCACCACCCACCACGGCAACCACCTTCTTGCGGTAGAAGAAACCGTCGCAAGTAGCGCATGCCGACACGCCCTGGCCAGCATATTTCTTCTCGTCGGCAAGACCTAGGTACTTTGCCGAAGCTCCTGTAGCTACTATCACAGTGTCGGCCTCGATAGTCTCACCGCCGTCGAGAGTGGCTATGAAGGGACGCTTGCTCAGGTCCACACTTTTCACAAAACCAGAGCGCACATCAGCGCCAACGTTCACTGCCTGCTCACGCATCTTCATCATCAGGTCATAACCCTCTACTCCCGTGGGGAAGCCTGGGAAATTCTCGATGGCAGTAGTGGTTGTCAACTGTCCACCTGGTTGCAAACCCTCAAAGAGCACATTTTTCACATTGGCACGGGCCGTATAAATCGCCGCAGTATATCCTGCAGGCCCCGAACCGATTATCAAACATTGAACTTTTTCCATAAATATTTTTTTGTTAATAAGAGTCCTGTTCGTTGTGTTGTCAACGCAACCAAAACCACTTGTCCTCACCTCAAATCCACCACTTCGATGCCAGCTGGCACTTGACTTTTGTCAAACTCAAAGGTGCTGGCATTGATACTGGCATTCTTGTTGTAGTTGCTGATGGTGATTATTGCCTTAGAGCCGTTGGTCTGTACAATCTCAGCTTTGTTGATGAGCCAAGTGGAGGTTGACACTGTAACTAACAGATGCTTCACATTGCTCTTCTTCTTAGGCGTGAAACGCAGGGTGTAGGTGCCATTGCCCTTGCCTCCCTTCGACACAATGTAGGCGCTCTTGAAGTTTTGCGCCACGCTGTAGGGGTTGGTCATCTGCAAGTCGGCAGCGGTAGGTGTGGTAATGTTCACCTCATCGGTGGCGGTGGAATAGCTCCACATCGTGGTACCGTTATACCAGCACTTGACATCATTGGCTAGTAGGCGGAACTTCTTACCGCTCATCACCAGCGTCCCACTCGAATTGCCTTGTGGCGACGACATCACATAGCTGGCACTAATGGCGTTGCTCGATTTCATCGCTCCAAGCACTTTGTCAACCACACTCGATGGCGACTGCGCACTAGCAGTGGCAGCCATCACTATCAAAGATAATATCAATAAAACAGTTTTTCTCATTTTCGTCATTTTTCTTACTATGACAATAAAATGCAATAGTGGTTTAATTACCTAAGAACTGATCAAGGTCCATAGGGTCCATAAGCACCTTGCGGGGCTTGCCACCACTGGCGGGGCCTACGATTCCTGCTGCCTCGAGTTGGTCCATGATGCGACCTGCTCGGTTGTAGCCAATGTTGTAGCTACGTTGCAGCGACGAGGTCGATGCCATGTCTTTCTGGACCACCAAGCGAGCGATTTCCTCAAACAATGGGTCGCGGTCAAATCCACCGCCGCCACCTGCTGAGCCTCCAGCGTCAAATCCTCCTCCGCTGTCACCCTCATAGTCGGGCAAGATGTAGGGTTGCTCATGGCTTACCTCAGTATCGGCATCCTCTTGCTCCTTGATGAAGTAGCAGATGTTCACAATCTCTGGAGTATCGATAAGCGGACATTGCAGACGAGTAATCTCTCCATTAGCCGAGAAGAGCATATCGCCACGGCCAATGAGCTGCTGAGCGCCTGGGCGGTCAAGAATAATGCCGCTATCTACACGCTGCGACACGCGGAATGCTATGCGGCCAGGGAAGTTGGCTTTGATAAGACCGGTAATAACATTAGACGATGGGCGCTGTGTAGCGATAATCATGTGAATGCCCACGGCACGTGCTTTTTGTGCGATGCGCACAATGGGTGTCTCCACCTCCTTGCCTGCGGTCATAATCAGGTCACTGAACTCGTCAACAATAACAACGATATATGGCATATACTTATAGAACTCGCCCTTCTCGTTCATCTTGTGACGCAATTCCTTGCGCCAACGCTTGTTGTAGTCCTCAAGTTTGCGCTCTCCCACTTCCTCAAGCACGAGATAGCGGTTCTCCATCTCCTGAACAAGAGAGTTGAGGGTCTGCACAACCTTGGTGGTATCGGTAATGATGGCTTTATCCTCGCCTTCAACCTTGGCAAAGAAATACTTCTCAAGCGAGGCATAGAGACTGAATTCCACCTTCTTGGGGTCGATAAGCACGAATTTCAACTCACTAGGACCTTTTTTGTAGAGCAGTGAAGCGATGATGGCGTTAAGGCCCACCGACTTACCTTGACCTGTAGCACCTGCCACAAGCAAGTGTGGCATCTTGGTAAGGTCGGCAACAAACACCTCGTTACTCACCGTGCTACCAAGCACCATGGGCAAAGCGGCTTTGCTCTCCTGAAAAGCTCGTGATTCTATAGCCTCACGCATGGGCACAATCTGCGGGTCATGGTTTGGCACCTCAATACCTATAGTGCCACGACCTGGCATTGGCGCAATAATGCGAATGCCCTTAGCCGCAAGGCTCAGCGCAATGTCATCCTCAAGGTTGCGTATCTTACTGATTCTAATACCTTCTTCGGGAACTATCTCAAAAAGCGTCACAGTGGGTCCCACTTGAGCAGTAATAGTCTTTATTGCGATGCCATACTGCCCCAGAGTCTCCACGATGCGGTGCTTGTTAGCCTCCTGCTCTGCAACATCCACATTATCAATGTTGGTCTTGAGATCGGCAAGCAAGTCGGTAGTCGGGAAACGGTAGTGCATATACTCTCCCGTAGGATCATGAGGATTAGTAATTCCCTTAGCAAGCTCTATCTCGTTAGGCCCCTTTATTTCCATCTCGGGAGACTTGTCGCGACTAGGCTTGCGTATGATGCGACGTTCTTTTTTGTCCTTGACGGGTTCTTCATTGCGCTTGTCTTTCTTGCTTCCGCCTCTCAACGGTGCTGCTTCGCCATGTTTATCACCCATAAAGTCGCCCAACTCGGCACTCATTTCTTGGGGAACGTCGCCCTCAGCAACTTTTTTGCCTATATGCGGCACTTGCAACTTCTTGACTTTCTTTATAGTATTTATCACATATACAATGAGGTTATAGCACACCAGAATCCACAAAATAAGCAGAACGAGGTTCACGCCTATCATGCCCGGCAATCCCACTAGTCCGTAGAGCCATTGGTTGGCATAATATCCCAAATCACCACCAGGCCTGAAATAAGAGAAACTAGCATAAAAAGTACATGCCGACACCACCATCGAAAAGGTGAGGATGCTATATAGCGACGTGAAGGTGTAAGGGTAGAAATTGGTGCGACGACGACGCATTATCCTCATGCCTATAACGAAGCACCACAGCACAATAATAAATGCTGCATATCCCACACCATTCTTCATGAAGAACTCGGCAGTGGCAGCGCCTATCGATCCACCCAAATTCTTCACCACTGGCGTTGCCTCGGCAGGATCGACAGCCGATTTCATGCCCTGCTCGGTCATGCGCACTATTTCACTTGCATTATGCACGGCTGAACCACCATACACCTTGCCTTGATCGGCACCACCCGAAAATAGCACAAACGACAAGAATGTGACCAGGAAATAGGCACCCAGTATAATCAATATCACTCCCCCTGCAAGGCGAGTGCGACCGTTACGGAAGAAATTCAGGAACCGGTTACCCGAAGAAATCTCCTCCACCTCCAGACGCTTGTTTCTCTCTTCTTTTTTCCTCCTTGAGCGTTCCTTAATTGCCGAGGTATCAACGCCTTGATCTTCAAACATTTGATTTTCTTTACTCATTTTTTCATTTCATTCAGCCCCTCGATGGGGCAATTTCACATTTTCAATATACTCATTTTTAATCTTTCTTCCAGAAACTAGGTGTAAGCAATGCTAGAACGGTGAAAACCTCTAGACGACCAATCATCATCTCTATCGACAGCAGCCACTTGCACACGTCAGGTATCATAGCAAACTTATCTTGACCGCCAGTCATCTCGCCATAACCAAAGCCTATGTTGCTTATCGCCGATAACGAATTAAAAAACGCGTCAAAAGCCGGCATACCAAACAAAGTGAGAACCACCGCCATAAACACCATTACTGCCACATAAATCGACAGAAAAGCCAGCACTTTCTCAACTAGAACATGGGGCACCGACTTGCCGTCGAGGCGCACCGAAGTCACGGCATTGCTGTGAACCACCTTATAAAGCTCGTTCTTAATATTCTTGAGCAGCACCACAAAGCGGTCGATCTTGGCACCACCAGCAGTAGAACCCGCCATACCACCAAAGAACATGAGCAGCATCAAGAAAAAGAAGATGAACTGACCTTCATGCTCATAGTCGTAGGTCGCAAATCCCGTTGACGTGATGGCCGAGATGGTGTCAAACACCGAGAGCACCAAAGCATAGTCCCACTCCTCCACAAAGCCCATATACATAATTCGCGCAAACACTATCACCGAGCCAAAGATAATCACAAAGATATACCACTTGAGGGTGTCGCTGCGCTTGAACTCGCTGAACTTGCCACGCACAGCCACATTGTAGATGATTGTGAAGTTGATACCACACACCGCCATGAACAGTATTATCACTATATCGGTGTAGTAATCGTGCCAGAAGTGGAGACCATTGTTCTTGGTTGAGAAGCCTCCTGTAGATACCGTGCTCATAGTGTGGCACAAGGCATCATACCAGTCCATGGGACCTATGGTGAGCAATACTGCCAAAACAACGGTAAACACCAGATAAATGCCCCACAGGCTCTTGGCGGTTTGGCTCACACGGGGACGCATGCGCTCATGAGTGATACCTGTGACCTCGCTGTTGAAGAGCGACACGCCGCCCTTGTAGTTGAGCATAGGAATCACGGCAAGGGTGAACAGGATGATTCCCATGCCACCTATCCATTGCATCATAGAGCGCCAGAACAACACGCCGCGAGGCAACGCCTCCACGTTGGTGATTACCGAGGCCCCAGTGGTTGTAAACCCTGACATCGACTCAAAGAACCCGTCGGTGACACCAGTCACTGTCTCTGAGAATAGAAACGGCAACATTCCAAAGATAGAGAAGAATATCCACACCGTGGCTGTTAGCAACAGACCCTCACGCTTGCGCATTGTTTTGCTTGTGGGACGGATGAAATGATTCATCACCAAACCCGTAACAAACGTCAAGACCACCGAGACAGCAAACTCCACTGCAATCAGCATTCCTTCATAGACGATAGACACCACCATAGGCACCACCATAAACAATGCCTCAATCATAAGCAGCCAACCCACCACCCTCAGCACTATGGCAAAGTTGAAGGTGTGACTAAACTTGCGCGGTGATACCAATAAATGCATAACTTTTATAGTTTAGAGTTTAGAGTTCAGAGTTGAGAGTTGAGAGTTAAGAGTTCAGAGTTAAGAGTTAAGAGTTGAGAGTTCATAGTTTAGCGTTAAATCTCCTAGCTACTCCTATCTACTCCTAGCCTATCACCCAAACATCTTCTCAATCTTGTGTATCGCTCCCGACAGGCAGAATATTACCACCCTATCGCCAGCCATCAGGCGGGTATCGCCATTTACAAGCTGTCCCACGCCATTACGCACCATGCCGGCAATAGTCATGTCGCGACTGAGTTTCAAGTCTTTTACCATTGCTTTGGTGACTTTAGCACCAGCTCCAACCTCAAGCTCTGCCACCTCGGCATCGGCAAGTGCTAGGCACTTGGCGTTGTCGGTATCATCATCTATCATCATCTGGAAGATGGTGCTAGAAGCGATGAGTTTCTTGTTGATGATAGTGCCAATGTTGAAGTTCTCGGCCTCGTTGATAAACTGCAGGTTCTCGACCTGCGCAATCGTCTTTTTCATGCCAAGTTCCTTGGCCATAATGCAGCTCAAGATATTGCTCTCGCTGCTTTCGCCCATAGCGGCAAACACGTCATAGTCTTCCACGCCTTCTTCCTCAAGCACGTCGTTATTACCAGCCTCATAGTGCACTATGTTGCACTCGGGCAACTCGTCGGCAAGTTTCTGGCAACGCGCATAGTCGCTGTCCATAATCTTCACCTTGTACTTGCTTGAGATGAGCATGGCAAGCTGTCTCACAATCTCGTTGCCGCCATTGATGAGCACTCGCTCCACCTTGTGATTATCTTTGCCGCACACTTCCATCACGGCATCTACGTTGTCGGGCGTAGTGGCGATGTAAAGTATATCGTTAGCCAACAGGTCATCATAGCCACCAGGAATGATAATTTCACGGTTGCGCTTAATGGCATTGACATGCATATAGCTAGATATGTGCCCAAGGTCCTTGAGCTTATGATTCACGAGGCGGGAATTCTCCCTAATCTTCACGCCCACTACTATGAGCTGGCCATTAAGCATCTCAAACCAGTTTCTCACCCAGTTGTGCTCGATAGCGGTCTTGATTTCGAGGGCAGCAAGATATTCAGGATAGATAAGCGCGTCGATGCCATAGGAAGAGAAAAACTTCTTGGAAGCGGGCTTCATGAACTCAAAGTTGTCGATGCGTGCCACTGACTTACGACATCCTAGGCTCTTAGCCATTGAGCTTGCTATCACGTTGATAGTCTCATGAGGCGTCACAGCGATAAAGATGTCGGCGCTTCCCACTTTGATGCTTTTCAGCACATCAAACGACACAGCGCTTCCCACAACTGTCATGAGGTTGTAGTTATCGAGGTTGCGAAGTTTGTTCACATCCTTGTCAACAACAATAATGTCTTGTTCTTCGTAGGAAAGCATCTTTGCCAAGTGGGTTCCCACTTCGCCTGCTCCAGCAATCACAATTCTCATAAATTGGTATCATTTAACAGGTTTTTCACTTCATTCTCTATCGAGGCAGCATCTAGACCACACATTTCATGCAGCTGCTTCACTGTTCCCTGGTCGACAAAAGTGTCGGGCACGCCCAGGCGCACCAACCGTGCACTGATGCTGTGGTCCGAGAGCCATTCGGCAACAGCGCCACCCAATCCTCCAGTAGTTGTGCCATCCTCAATGGTGATAATCTTACGGTAACGGCTTGTCACCTCTTGCAAGATTTCATCATCAAGGGGTTTGAGGAATATCATGTCGTAGTGTGCCACATCAATGCCTTGCTCGTGGAGCGACTCACAGGCCTCAACGACATTGGTGCCTATGGTGCCTATGCTCAGTATCGCCACGTCATTGCCATCACGAAGCTTGCGACCTTTGCCAATGGGCAACGCCACAGGCTCATTGTGCCAATCAACCAGTTTTCCTGCGCCACGAGGGTAGCGAATGGAGAACGGGCCATCGTTATAATTGTTGGCAGTGAACATGAGATTTCGCAGGCTATGCTCGTCCATTGGCGCGCTCACTATCATGCCAGGTATGGCACGCATGAACGGGAGATCAAAGAGGCCGTGGTGAGTGACACCGTCCTCGCCCACCAAACCTGCGCGGTCGAGGCAAAATGTTACTGGCAATCGCGCAATCGACACGTCATTGATGATGGAGTCGTAGGCTCGTTGCAAGAAAGCGCTATATATAGCCACAAAAGGCTTCATGCCTTCACGCGCAAGGCCTCCAGCAAAGGTCACAGCATGCCCTTCGCTGATGCCCACATCAAAGGTGCGAGAGGGATAAGCCTCTTGCATCATCGACACCGAAGTGCCCGAAGGCATAGCAGCAGTAATGGCAACAATCTTGCTGTCGTCCTTAGCCATCTCTACAAGCGTTTTTCCAAACACGTCCTGAAATTTGAGTGGCTTGCCACTAGTTGAACCTTTGATGCGCTCGCCTGTGTCTTCGTCAAATTTGCCTGGTGCGTGCCATGTTGTGGGATCATTCTCGGCAGGCTTATAGCCTTTACCCTTGACAGTGCGCACATGCACTAGCTTGGGACCTGTCATGTCTTTTATGTCGCTGAAAGTCTTAACCAGGCGTTTTACATCGTGCCCGTCGAAGGGACCGAAGTAACGAATGTTCAAGCCCTCGAAGATGTTTTGATGTCCAGTAAGCATCGACTTCATTGCGTTGTTGAAACGCATCACCACACCCTTGCCGCTGTCGCCAATCACATGATGCTTGCGCATGAACTGATAGGTCTTGTAGCGCATGTTGTTATAGCGTTTCGACGCTGTGAGGCGAGTCATGTATTCACCCAACGCTCCTACCGGGCGGTCAATCGACATATCATTGTCGTTGAGCACAATGAGAAGGTTGTTCTTGTGATTGGAGGCATTGTTGATACCCTCAAATGCCAAACCGCCGCTAATCGACGCGTCGCCAATAACTGCCACCACACGACGCTCAGGGTTGTTTTGCAGCTCGCTAGCTATCGACATACCCAATGCCGCCGAGATGGAATTGCTCGCATGGCCAGCCTGGAAGGTGTCGTACTCGCTCTCGCTAGGATTGGGAAAACCGCTTAAGCCATCTTTCTTGCGGTTTGTCGAAAAGCGGTCACGGCGGCCAGTGAGAATCTTGTGTGCATAAGCCTGATGCCCCACGTCCCACACGAGGCGATCGTCGGGTGTGTTGAACACATAGTGCAAAGCCACAGCAATCTCCACGGCACCCATGCTCGAAGCAAAGTGGCCCGGGTTCTCGCTCAGTTCATGAACGATGAACTTGCGCAACTCGGCACAAACAGCGGGCAACTGTTCCACATCGAGCTTCTTCAAGTCGGCAGGAGAGTCAATCTTCGCCAGCAACGGAAAGTGTTCTTTTATATATTCTTTGGTCGACATTTAAATCATTTCTTATTTCGCACATATTTCTTGTAGAGTGGCACAAAAACTATGATTCCGCTTGCAACAATGGCAAATATCACCATAAAATCAATGCGTTGTGCACGTGTAAGGACTATATAAACCAAGAAAATCCATAGCCCCAAAATGCAAGCAAAACGTATCCAATTTCCTGTCGTCATCTATAAGAAATAAAGTCTAAAAACAAAAAACTCTGGTTTAACTTGCAAATTTACGAAAACAATTTCAATAACTATCGTTATTGACCAAAGTTTTTTATTTCTAATTCTAATTTTTCCTGTTTTCCGCAATTATTTGATGACGTGTGGACCAAGCTGCACTGAAAACAAAACAAACGGCATCCCGCTTGAAAAAGGATGCCGCCTGTAAAGATACTAACAGGTCAAGGACTCTACTTAACAATCTTAGTAGTAACCCTAGAACCGTCGTTCATCTCCTTAACCACAATGTTGATGCCCTGGAATGGAACATTGCTCTCAACGCCGGCTGCGTTGAAGAAGCGCACGCTCTTCACTCCTTCCTCAAGGAAGATGCCATTGATGGCAGTTGGGACGGGTTCCTCAGTAACTTCGGTAACGAGCAACTTGTAGTTCTGGAATGGATAGTCATAATCTAAGAGGCCCTTACCGCCTGTGGTAGCCCAAGGCTCTTTGATGTTGATTACACCCTTAACGGTGTACTGCTTGCCATCCTCGAAGTCATAGCTGTAGAGACTGTTGTCAACAGTACAGCTCTGACCTTGAGCTCCACCTGGAGCATAAGCACGCAGTGCTTTATCAGTAGCTTTGTAATAAGCTTTACTAACGATGATTACCTCATCAACCTTTGGAGCAAACTCTTGCGAGAGCAGATAAGTCTTGGGGTTAACTGTGGCAACATCTTCACCCACAGTTGGAGCCACCGAGAGAGTGAGGTATGGGTTCAGGTTCTTACCACCGAACACACCACTCACATAGCCGCCCTTGAGACTTTCCATGTTACCATAGTGGTCACCTGCATTGAGAGCAATCCAGTTGTCGGCGCCATCGCTCACGAAGAACTGTTTGGTCACTGCACTGCTCTCTACCACAGCGAGGTCATTGATAACTGTGTAGTCAACACCCTCAACACCGCTTGCCAGGATGTAGCTCAGCTGTGTTCCACCGTTGATGGTGAGATACATGTTTTCGAGATCGACGGTGAGAGTGTATTCACCGGCAGGAATCTTCATAGCGCTGTTGTCCTTGTAGTCAATGGGTAGCTGGGAGTTCATGGTAGAACCTGTCACGAGGAAGTCGTAATAGCTCTCGGCCATGAAGCGATAAGCGTTGACAGTGCTCCAGTCGTCGGCATTAGCACCAAGCTTGTGGGTG
>JAEEGL016011816.1_pt1 | contig 12072 bp, 6 predicted proteins | sample 9134231 | NCBI WGS metagenome assembly JAEEGL01 (sample SAMN16246548, study PRJNA631951) | gut metagenome | biome: gut microbiome; feature: rumen; material: fiber-attached | host: Bos | place: Iran: Karaj | collected 2018-10
CTTGCGGATATAGCGTCCCGGGCAGTCGAACAGCAGCAGGATGACGCATATCAGACTCATCAGCAACAAGACCGAGATGTTGAACCAGAGGGTCTTGAAATGGTGGGTGCCGACGATTTTCTCGCTGCTGTAGAAGGGGGCGTTACCCATCTGGGTGAGCGGCGTCAGGAATATCAGTCCTGTACGGGGCACGATACGGCCGTCGATGACATCGAGCATACGCTGCTGGTCGGCACCGATGACACAATCCTCGAGTTTGAGGTTGTAGTTCTTGCGCTTCAGGTCGAGCACAGCCTCCTTGCCGTGTTCACGGACCAGCGCCGACATACGGGCGTCGGCAGCCAGCGACACCTTGTTGCCACGCTTGCTGAGAATGCGTTCTGCCTCCTTCAGGTAGTCGTAGAGCGACGCGTCGGAATAGTCGCCCTTGTAAGGTTCCATGCCGCAGTACTCAGTGAGCACGGGCAGGTTGTCGCGAATGATTTCCACATGCTCGGCCTTCACCTCCTTGCCACGGCGGCGCTCATCCTTGAGCGTCTCCAGCTGCGACTGCAACTCGTCGAGGTAGCCGAAATTATAGAACTGCGTCTCGTACTTCTCTTTGTCGGACTCGAAGAACTGCGCCTCGTACTCGTTGTCAGTAAACGACGTGACAGCCAATGCCTCGTAAGCCCAGCGCGAGGGAATGATGTTACCAATGATCGGCACATTGCCCGTGGTGCTCTTCGGCGTCAGGTCAGAGAAGCTGACGACGAGGCCGCAAAGCAGAATCTGCGGAATCAGCAGCAGCGGGATGCTGATGTAGATGGCTACCACCGAATTGAGGCACTGCGACAGTATCAAACCCGTCAGGTTAGCCAGGAAGGCGGTGACAAACAGGATGAGCCACCAGACCCAGAACAGGCCGTGCAAGCTCATGATGGTATTGCCGATGACGATGAACAGCAGCGTCTGCAGCAGCGACACAAACGCCATGCAGACAATCTTTGACCAGATATAGCTGCCATACGACAGGTTCAGGAAGCGCTCGCGCTTCAGCAGGGCACGGTCCTTGATGATTTCCTCGGCTGAACCGCTCATGCCCGTGAAGGTAGCCACGATGACAGCCATGAAGAAGTAGCTCACCAGGTTCTTGTTGTCCATCACAGTATAGCCCTCGGGGGGTGCATAGCGCGTCAGCATGGCGCAGACCACAGCCAGCACGGGTGCCTCGAGCAGCGTGATGAGCATGTATTGCAGGTTGGTAATCTTCGTCTTGAAGGTACGCTGCAGGAAGATGGCAAACTGCTTCAGCGCTCCGGGCTTCTTCTGGTCTGACGGCGGCACGCTGGTGGCAGCGGGCGCCTCCATCTCCTCGCGATTCTTCAGATACAGCTCGTGCCAGTCCTGAGGCGTCATCTTACGCTCGTCGGACGGCTCACCCGTATTGCTGATAGCCTTGAAGAAGTAGCTCACCAGGTTCTTGTTGTCCATTACGCTATAGCCTTCGGGCGGTGCGAAACGTGTCAGCATTGCGCAGACGACAGCAAGGATAGGAGCCTCCAGAAGGGTGATGAGCAGGTACTGCGTGTTGGTAATCTTCGTGCGGAAGTTACGCTGCAGGAAGATGGCAAACTGCTTCAGTACGCCAGGCTTCTTCTGGTCAGAAGGCGGTATGTCGCTGACGGCTGGTTGCTCCATCTTTGGCTGTTTCTTCAGGTAAAGCTCATGCCACTCCTGGGGTGTCATTTTGCGCTCGTCAGAGAGTTCGCCACTGTTGTTTAGCGCCTTCTCGTCAATGATGTTCAGCACAATCTCCGGGTTGACGTTGCCGCAGGTTGGACAGGCACTGGTCTCTGCGTCGGCATAGTTGGCAGCCTCCTTGAAGTAGGTGATGGCATCTATCGGATTGCCGTCAAATACGGGATAGCCGCCCTTGTCGAGCAGCCAGAGACGGTCGAAGAGCTTATAGACGTCGCTGGACGGCTGATGGATGTTGACTATGATAAGTTTGCCTTTCAGCGTCTGTTCCTTCAACAGCAGAATGACTTTCTCTGTGTCTGCTGACGACAGACCAGAAGTAGGCTCGTCGAGGAACAGCACGGCAGGTTCGCGTATCAGTTCCAACGCGATGTTCAGGCGCTTGCGCTGTCCGCCGGAGATAAACTTGTTGATGGCAGAGCCAACCTTCAGGTCTTTGGCAGCGTCCAGTCCTAAGTCCTTGAGGGTTTTCATGACTCGACGGTCCAGTTCTGCATCACTCATTCCCTCGAAGCAAAGCTTGGCGGTGAACCACAGGTTCTGATAGACCGTCAGTTCCTCGATGAGCAGGTCGTCCTGCGGAACAAAACCTATCAGGTCCTTGGCAGCTGGCTCGTCAATGCTGTGACCGTTGATGGTGATGGTGCCCTGTTGAGGCTTCAGACTGCCGTTGAGCAGCGAAAGCAGCGTAGTCTTGCCCGTTCCGCTGCCGCCCATGATGGCCAGCAGTTCACCGTTGTGCAGCGTGAAGCTGAGGTCGTGCATTCCATTGTCACTGTTGGGGAAACGGAAGTTGATGTCTCGCCCGCAGAAAGCCACGGAATGCTGCTTGTTTTCCGTCAGACCATAGCTCTCGATGATGGAGGAGTAATAGACCGGGCGTCCGCTACTGCTTTTCAGCACACTGCTTTGTAGCCATATCTGATAGCATCCCTGAAGAACAGGAACGTCATTCAGCAGTACGGTGTCTGTGCCAAGATACGTAAAGATGAGTGCACCGCTCTCAGGGTCCAGCAAGGTCTTGACAGGTCCGTTGAAGCCTTGCAGTTCGTGGAGCCGTACCTGATCTGTCGGCTTGTTTTGGATGTATGCAAGGAATTCAGCATACTGCTTATCAGTAATGTCGAACTGTTCTGCCATGGCCTTGAACATCTTGTCGGAGCATAGTCCGTCTTCCTCGCAGAACTCCATCAGTCGCAGCAGTAGCAGCGACTTCTCCTCGTTGCGAATCTTCCCATGCAGGGCAGAACAGATGCCACGAACAGTACTGGTGGTGTCGAGTCCGTCCGTCATCTCGTAGGCCATGCGCATGTCGCTGTACAAGTCGAGATAAAGGTCGATGTTACGGATTCCGAAATGGTGACGTAAATAGCTGACGAGCATGTCTTTTGCCCGTTGCTCATCTACTTGCTCTTCCTTTCCAAAGAGTGCAAATAGACTGATAAAGCTTGATAATATGACGTCCGTCATGTCTTTAAGACTGCAAATATATTAAAAATCTCAGACTACCCTTTCATTGCGGCAGTTAAAAAATATTAAAATTACTCTTTCGAGAGGTTCTTTCGTAGAGTTAGTACGTTCTTACCGTCTGTTCGCTCGTAATTGATGCTGTCCATGATTTGTCGTACCAGATGGATTCCTAACCCGCCGATGGGTCGTTCTTCGGCAGAAAGTGTGGTATCGACTTCTGTTTTCGTGGTGGGGTCGAAGGGTACGCCCCAGTCGCTGATGGTGAACTTCAGCCGCTGGTCGTTGGCTTCGGCAGTAATGTTGACATTTCCCTTGGTACCGGCAGGATAGGCATAGCTCATCACGTTGACAACAGCCTCTTCCAAGGCCAGGTTCAGACTCATCGTCATACTCATGTCGAAACCTATGGTCTCGCAGACCTCATCGACAAAGGCAGCCAGTTGCGGCACCTCCTCAATGTTGTTGGACAGGGTGAGGCTGCGCTGCATCTTGACATCCAGCTGCTTTTTCGTATATTGGATGGCTAACATCGTGAGGTCGTCACTCTGTTCGGCATCACCGACGAAGTCCTTTACGGCAGTAAACATGTGCTTGATAAGGTCATGAGGAGCCATCGGCATGGCAGAAGCCAACATCCTTTCATCGCCGAACTGCTGGTGGTCCTTGTTCTCGGCTTCCGTCAGTCCGTCGGTAAAGAGGAAGATGGTGGTTTGCGGGTCGATGAGTGCCTCTTGCGAAGTGAACTTCCAGCCGGGCATCACACCGACGGGCAGGTTGGAGTCGATGGGCAGCGGTCCTATCCGCGTTCCCTCGCCATCAATCAGCAGTGGGGCGTCGTGGCCGGCATTAGTATAGCGCAAACGACCCGTCGGCAAGTCGAGGACACCGACAAAGAGCGTGACGAACATGTTGGAGTCGTTATTCTCTGCCATACTTTCATTGATGATGCTAACGATGCGGTCAGGCATCGCTTCATGACCAGAGATGATGCGGAACTGTGCCCTGGTGACGGCCATGACCAATGATGCCGGTACGCCTTTTCCGCTGACGTCACCGATACAGAAGAACAGTTTCTCGTCGCGTATGTAGAAGTCGTACAGGTCGCCGCCCACTTCCTTGGCAGGTTGCAATTGTCCGTAGATCTCGATGTCGTTGCGCTCAGGGTAGGGCGGGAACACCTTCGGCAGCATTGACATCTGTATGTTACGTGCAATGAGCAGTTCGCTCTCGATGCGTCCTTTCTCTTCGTTGATGGCTTTGGTCTGTTCAATCTGCTGTACCAGTGACTTCTGCATGGTTTCAAACGAGTTGCGCAGTTTCAGCATCTCATCTTTCGTCTTGATTTCCGGCAATTCACCATCGAAATGACCCTTGGCGATTTCATCTGCCGAATTGGTAAAGCGGGTCAGTGGCTTTGTGATGCGCTTGATGGTGAACTTACATACAAAGAATATGATGATGAGGCCGACAACCATGACAATGATGAGCATCAGAACAATGATATTGGCCAGTGAAAAAAGTTCGCTTATGGGAACCACGATGGCCATTGACCAGCCAATGTGCTTGACGGGTGCATAGAATACCATGTATTTTACATTGTTTTCTATCATGTTCTTCATGTGTCGCTCCCCACGAAGCATACTGTATGCAATGGAATCATCTTTTTCCGAAGGGGTTTCCATGCAGTGGCCGAAGATGGTCTCATTGAGGATGCGCTTCTTGTCTGGATGAACGATGTAAGTACCACCACGCCCTATCAGGAAACTATACGAATGACCTTCTCCAATGTCAAAAATCAGGTCACTGTTGTTGTTGACACTGTCTAACTGATGCATCATGTCGGCCAGCCAATCCAGAGAGATGTCGGCAGTGACCACAGCATACATCTCACCATGGCTGTTGAACAGCGGCATCGAATAGGTGGTCATCGGTATGTTGCCGCCACCCTCGTCAAAATAGGGCTCACTCCATCCCGGCACTCCCAACAGCTTGGGAATCTGATACCAGTCCATATAGTGGTACTCGTAGTCTTCGTTACCCAACTGCTTGGTCTTGATGGTATTGCCCTCACGATAGGCGTAGGGCGAGAAATAGACACCTTTCTCGGCATAGTAGTTCGGTTCAAAGGCAATAGCCGAACCGACGATGTTGGGGTTGAGTGCAAGGATGCGCTCCGTGATGGCGTACATCTGGTCGGGATTGTCCAGGTTGTTCTCCACTTCCGGGATAATGTTGGAAATGACCACCTCAACAGCACCAAAGACGTTGTTGGTCTTTTCGCTGGAAACCTCCATTTTTTCCTGATAGTTTTGGGAAGTTACGCCGAAGAGGACAACCCATGTAAGACCAAAAATCAGCGTGGCGATGACCGTGAACACGAGGATGATGGTGAGCATGACCCGCGAGGTCAGTCGGCCGGCTATAGACCGTGAGGGATGGAAGATATTGGATAGTTTCATGGCTGCGTAATCTGTTGATAAGTGATCTTTTTCTTGAGGAAACCATTGTCGTACATCAGATTGTTGACCAGTTCTACGGCCTGGGGGGCTAACTGGTAGGTGCGCTTCCCGCTTTTCTTGTCAACCAGCATTTGGGTGATTTGCTCAAGCATCCAACGCTGGGCGGGACGGTTGGTGTTGACATTATTCTTCTTGCAGACGTCCAATACAATCTCCAGGGTCTCTTCGGGATGCTGTACAGCCCATTCCCATCCTTTCTTGGAGGCAGCTACAAACTTGTCAACCTCCGTCTTATGCTTGCTGTAGTAGTCGGCAGTGACATACACCCCGTCTTCAGGCACGTTCAGCCCGATGTCTGCAAGATAGATCAGCTGATTCTCTTGGAACTGCTGGCCTGCCAGTTTCAGCTGGAAGAACTCGTTGTAACTCTGTGCCATCGTGGCATCGATGGCCCTGGAAATATAAAGGTTGACATGCGATACAAAGGGGACCCATTCTATGCCGACATGGTATTGCTTGTCCATGATGTAAGCCAGTTCTGAGAAACCGGCTTTCCAGCATCCCACCCGTTTACCTTTCAGGTCTTTGATGCTGTTCAGCGGCTTGTGAGAAACAATCATCTGGGAATTGTTCTGCAGATGCTGCATCACATTGATGAGTGGCACACCCTCGTTGATGAACCTGGCAGCGGACTGCAATTGTATGGTGATAATTTGGCTCTTTTTCTCTCTCAGCCGGTTGATGCACGAGCTGGAGGCAGATGGATGCTGAATGCGGACGTTCAGTCCGGCATCCCGATAATAACCTTTCACGTCGGCTATGTAGAAGCCTGCGAACTGTGCCTGCGCCGTCCATTGTGGCGTAAACACTATCTCTTGCTGTGCCGCCACCTTCATGACGGTAAGTAGTAGAAGGGTTGATAGAAGGACTTTTTTCATTGTCATTTGGTATATTGAATAGCTAACATAGTAAGGTCGTCACTTTGTTCTGCATGATTGACGAATTGATGGACGGCCTCGTTCATTTCATAGATGATGTTCACTGGCTGGTGTTGCTTTTCTGCCAATAAGTGGTTGGCTACCTCCATGATCCGGTCGTCGCCAAACTGGGCATGACTGGCATTCTCAGCCTCGTTGAGTCCGTCAGTGAACAGGAAGATCGTGGTTTTGGAATCGATGACGGCCTCTTGCAAGGAGAAGGTGAAGTCAGGTAACACACCGACGGCAAGGTTGGGGTCACAGGGAAGGAGCCCTACGTCACGTCCCACAAGCAGTGGGGAGTTATGCCCGCCGTTACAGTAGTGCAGAAGTCCCGTCGGCAGGTCGAGCACACCGACAAACAGGGTGACAAACATGTTCGTCTCATTGTTGGTGGCCAGGGCGTTGTTCAATGCGTTGACGATGACCTCGGGACTGGAGACGTAGGAAGAGATGTTGCGGAACAGCGACCTGGTGACGCTCATCACCAGGGCGGCAGGAATACCCTTGCCGCTGACGTCGCCGATACAGAAGAACACCTTATCGTCGCGGATGAAGAAGTCGAAGAGGTCGCCGCCAACTCCCTTGGCAGGGGTCAGCATACCATAGATGTCAACGTCGGAACGTTCAGGGAATGACTTGGGCAGCATCGACATCTGAATGTCGTGGGCTATCTTCAGTTCGTTCTCAATGGCCGACTTCTGTGCCGTCGTCGTCTTCAGTTCCTCGATATACTGTTTCAGCGAATGCTGCATGTGTTCAAAGGAGTCGCGCAACTGGCAGATCTCGTCACGGCTCTTCACTTGGGGCAGGGGAGCGTCGAAGTTGCCTTGGGCTACCTCGTTGGCAGAGGCAGCCAGCACCTTGATGGGATTGACAGCGCTTCGGATGACCTTACGGCCTACAAAGAAGGTTACCAGCAGGGCAATGATAATCAGCAGCAGAAGGATGGCGACCACCATATAACCGATGAGGTTGATGTAGATGTTGGGAACGGCCATTGCCATTGACCAGTTGACGTGTTTTACTGGCCTGTAGAAAATAGTATAGTTAAATAATTGGCTGTTATCCATGAAATGGCCACTTCCCCCAGTCACCATCCTGCGTGCTCCAATATCGTCCAGCGTGTCTTTTGTCTCTTTGGTGTATGTAAAGTAGTTCTCATGGAGAATTTTCTTTTTCTCCGGGTGTGCTATGTAGTTGCCGTCAATATCTATGATAAAGAAGTAAACGCCAAAGAAACTCTTTTGCTCTGTGTCCTCAGAGGCTGCCTCTTCGTTTTCGTTTTCGTCTTCGTTTTCGTTTTCGTCTTCATCCTCATCATCGTCTTCGTTTTCGTCGTCATCATTGTCCGCCGAAAGATTAAATAATTCGAGTATGATGTCGGAATCGTCCAGCTTGTCGCTCAGCCAGTCGAGCGACAAATCGACACCCAGTATGGCGACGACGTCGCCCTGGCGGTTGTGGATGGGCAGCAGATAGGATGACAGGGGACGCGTGGAGTCGTTTTGCTCAAAGAAAGGCTTTGACCAATAGCCCTTATTGGACGCGCAAGCCTCCACAAACCAATCTGCTTTCAGGTAATCGTGCTGTGCGTCGCCCAAGGTACGGGTTATAACCTGTTGGGAAGTGTCTCTGACGGCATACGGACAAAACCAGCGGCCTTTGCTGGGGTAGTAGCTTTCGATAAAGCTCACACCGCAGCTACGGATGCGAGGATTCATCTCCACCATATTCTTCATGATGCCATACAGCTTGTCTGGCTGGTCGAGGCTGTTCTCAATCTCCGGAACTCTGTTGACAGAAGCGACATAGACATCCGACAATATACGACGCACCTTACCATGCTTACTCTTCAGTATGTCCGTACAGATTTCCGTGCAGAACAGTTTTGAGACAGACTCACTGGTCATGGTAATTGCGATGGACGTGAATCCCATGACAACCAGCAGGGTCAGCATGATGCGCCATGTCAGCCTTTTGGCAAACGACTTGGGGTAGGGAGCCTTCTTTTTCTTCATGATTACGGGTGTCCGTCGTTAGGGTGTTGGTGTTGTCAGCTATTCCATGGGGAACAGTCCGTAGAGTTTTGCGTCAATCATGTCGGTGACCTGTTTGAAGTCCTCGGGATTGTCGCCGAACTTGCAGTGGTCACCGTCAATGATAATCAGCTGGCCCTCGTAGGTGCTGATCCATTCCTCATAGCGCTTGGACAGTCCTTCCAGGTAGTCCAGTCGCATGGTCTGCTCATATTCCCTGCCGCGTTTCTGGATTTGCGCTACCAGTGTCGGGATGCTGGAGCGGATATATATCATGAGGTCGGGCAGTTTGACGAGTGACATCATCAGGTCGAAGAGGTCCGTATAGTTCTGGAAGTCACGGTCGGACATCATGCCCTGTCCGTGCAGGTTCGGGGCGAAGATGCGGGCATCCTCGAAGATGGTACGGTCCTGGATAATGGTGTCAGAAGACTTGGCAATCTCGACAACCTCCTTGAAACGCTTGTTCAGGAAATAGACCTGCAGGTTGAACGACCAGCGGGGCATGTCGGCATAGAAGTCCTCTAAGTAAGGATTGTTGTCAACGGGTTCGAAACGTGGGGTCCATCCGTAACGGTGGGCCAGCATCTTGGTCAGGGTAGTCTTTCCGCTGCCAATATTTCCTGCGATGGCAATGTGCATGGTAGTATTTACGTTTTAGTTAAAAATCATAATGAATAATGCATAGCGCATAATTAGCGATTGGACGGTGGGAAGAGTCCGAAGAGGGTACGGTCAATGCGGTCGATGATGGACGCAAAGTCCTTGGGGTTATGCTGGAAGTCCAGCTGGTCTTTTTCTATCGTCATGACGTCTCCCTTGTACTTGTGGCGTATGAAGTCCTCGTAACGCCGGTTCAGATTCTCCAGGTATTCCAGTTGTATGCTCTGCTCGTAGGAACGTCCGCGCTTCTGGATGTTACCCACCAAATGGGGCACGGAGGCATGTAGGTAGATCATGAGGTCGGGTGGCTTGACCATGTCTGTCATCTGCTCGAACAGTTCCATGAATGTCTGATAGTCACGGTCGGAGAGGTTTCCCATGTCCTTGTTGTTCTCCATGAACACATAGACGCCCTCGTAGATGCTGCGGTCCTGGATAATGGTATGGTCAGCCTGTGAGATGGCTATCAAGTCGCGGAAGCGCTCTTTCAGGAAATACACTTCCAGGTTGAACGACCAACGGTGGATGTCTTTGTAATAATCCTCCAGGTACGGATTGTGTTCTACTGCCTCGTAGCGGGCCTCCCATCCGTAGTGGTGGGCCAGCATACTGGTCAGTGTGGATTTACCGCTTCCTATGTTTCCTGCTATGGCAATATACATGGTTGTCCGTTGCTTTTATGGGTTATTTGATTCTCATCAGTATCAGTCCGATAACAATCCAGATAATCTCTCTCACACGGCAGATGATGCTGACAAAGATGCCTAAGGCTGCCGAAAGACCTAAGGCGGCAATAGAGAGTACGAAACCGCCCTCCTGGACGCCGAGCTGCATGGGCAGGAACCCGATGAGATTGGCGAAGAGGGTGGTAAAGGCTACTATCAGGATGGCGTGCAGGAAGGTGAGGGTCAACCCTGCCATTCCACCGCCACAGTCAATGTCGAACAACAGCAACATGAACATCACCTCCAGGCTTTGTACCACACGGGAGAAATATTCCAGCAGCAGGCTGGAGTAGAAGGCCCGCTTGTCCTGGCCGTGAAGTGCTGCTATCTGCGCATCGATGTTGCGCAATGCCTCGGCATGCCGTCCGCGGAAGCGGCGGCTCCAGCCACGCAGTCCGGGTATCTTCCCGATGATCCCTAATACGTAGATGACCAGCCCGTTCCGATAGCCGCGTGAAAAGAGGTAGAAGGCTATCAGACAGAAGACTACGATGATGCCCAGTATGGTGCCGATGGCAATGGTTATCGGCATGTCACCGACCAGTACCAGTGCCAAATAGATGAAGATGCTGATAAACCAGAACCAGAAGTGTGCGAAGAAGTGCATCATGGCATAGAGGATAACCGATGACGTGGCATGCTGCTTGTCGATGTCCTTCGACAGTTCCATGATGCGGTAGGGCTCCCCGCCTAAGCCACCGACAGGGGTGGCGTAGTTAAGGGCATAGCCCGTGATGGTCAGCCGGTAGATGCGCCAGAAACCGGGCAGGTGCTGTTCGTCAGTGGCATGGTCCTTGCAATTACCTTTGATGATGGCTTGCCAGGCCAGTGCGTTGAGGCCATAGACGACGATCCAGATACCGATGATGGGTACCAGCCAGTAGCCGGCACGGCAGATATGTTCCCATAACTCGACGAAACTGACATCAAAAGTAAACAACATCACCACCACGGCGGCTATACCGAGGAAGAAGAATAGGTTGTTGAGTCGTTGTTTCGTCCAGGTCATACTCTAAATAATGAGGAATGAAAAATGAGAAATGAGAAATGACTAGGTGCTAACGGCCAGTTTGTCGGCAATCTTCTTGCAGAACGCCTCATGGCGCCTGTTGACATAGAGCCAGAGCAGTCCCATGGCAATGATTTCCCACAGGAAATTCATCACGGGAATGTCTAACAGACAGAACAGAAACAGCCAGAAAGACCGGAAGTTGAAAGTAAGCAGACCGTTCCAGAAAATGACGGGCAGCGAATGGTCGTGGAACTCCTGACGCACCGAGTCGGGAATGTTGTCTGTGCTGCCGAACTTCTGGCGCATGACAGTCAGCATCCGCTGGAACTGGGGAGTAGCCTTCTCCTGCTTCTTGGTGTAGTCGATGTACGACTTCTGGAAATAGCGCTCTGCCGCACTGGTCTCAGGACCCATCTTGTCATAGATTTCCTGCTGGCGGGTGGAGTTGTCCAGTTCACTGCCTTTCTCTCCTTTCAGGAAGAACAGGTGTGCCTGGATGTAGTAGTCTGCCAACCGCTGCTGACCAGCCAGTCCTGCAATACCGGAAATAAGTCCAAGGACATAGACAATGGCAGTGACTATCAGCACGTTCTCCTGGGTGTCGCTGATGCCCAGCCACTGGAACTCAATCTCGTGGTGCAGATAGAAACGATAGACCAGCACATGGTAGATGGGGATGAACCAGGCGAAACCGGCAACACCGTCGAGGATGCGTCCGATACGGCTCTTCTTGCCGGTCATGCGGGCCAGCTGTCCGTCCGTGCAGTCGAAGATGTCGGCAATCATCAGCAGAATGATGCCGATGATGTTCATCATCAGTCCCCAGGTTCCGCTATAGTAGAAACTGCCGCAGCCAAAGAAGATGGCACTGGCAGCACCGATTATCATCGACCAGATGGTCACCGTATTGGGATGGATGTCGAATTTTGCAAATGCTAATGCGCAATAATAGCAGAAAGGACGGATGACGTGGAGGTCAAGCCAGTC
>JAEEGL016065740.1_pt1 | contig 12072 bp, 4 predicted proteins | sample 9134231 | NCBI WGS metagenome assembly JAEEGL01 (sample SAMN16246548, study PRJNA631951) | gut metagenome | biome: gut microbiome; feature: rumen; material: fiber-attached | host: Bos | place: Iran: Karaj | collected 2018-10
AGCAGTAAGAGAAGACAAAGAACTTATTGGTTGGGGAGGTCGTTTTAGTTTTGTACAAGATTTCTTAGATGAGATAAGACAAAAACTTCAATCATCATCATCTACTACCACGGTAGATACTACTACAAACTCTTCAACAACTGCTTCTAAAGTAGCAAAAAAAGAAATAAAGACACTAAAAATAGAAGATCAAGCATCAATTACTCTTTACGATGATGGATCAATTTCTACATCTGGTACTTCAATAGTTAAAAAAAATGTTTCAAAACTTTCTCGCGAACTCCATGACATCGTAGATATTCAAACATCAAAAAGAGCTTTTGCAGCACTAAGATCAGATGGCACGGTTATTTGTTGGTATTATAAAAAATTTGTTGATGACATATCTAGTATCTCCTCTCAAGTAGAAACAGGTGTTAAATCTATTGTTCCTGTTATAGGCGGATTTATTGCCTTAAAACATGATAATTCTCTTATTCAGTTAGGAGATACATCCATGTATTGGATTAACACGGTAAATGTAGGTCAAATTAAAGAAATTATCTCAAATGGAAGTTCTGTTGTAATTCTTACAGAACAAGGTTCTGTTCATCAATACGGTGAAAAAGAAGAATTTGAGAAGGTACGAGACGCACTGGCTTATGGAGTAGTAAAGATTGTAGCTACTAGAGGAGAGTATGGTGTTGAAGGTGCCTTTGCAGCTTTAAGAGTAAATGGATCTGTAATCGCCTGGGGAGAAAGGCTGTATGGTGGAGATACTTCTGGTTTGGCTGCTAGTAGGTTAAAAAGTGGAGTTAAAGATATTGTTGCTAATAGGTATGCAATTGCAGCTGTAAAAGATGATGGATCGATTGTTAGATGGGGACTTCCATTTAAAGGTGGAATTGGGAATAAGTTAGATCTTGAAGACTTAACTAATGTTAAAGAAATTTATCCTGGAGATGGCTGTTTTGTAGCAGTTACAGAAGATAACACCACTGTAGGTTGGGGAGATATACGTGAGATAGAAAACCTCATAAAAGAAGTAAGACAAAAACTTCACTTACCTACCACTACAAGTACTGATACCAATTCTTCAACTACTGCTTCTGAAGTATCAAAGGAAGTAAACGTAGTAAAATCTCTTATGATAGAAGGACAACAAGCAGTAGTTCTATATGACAATGGTTATGTAGCTACAGCTACTATTCCAGGATTTGAAAAATATTTTTTCAAAGTTAAAGATGAACTTTATGACATCATAGATATTCAAAATACTGACAAAATTTTTGCAGCTTTAAGAAAAGATGGAAGAGTTTTAATGTGGGGACCTTCTGTTAAAAAATCTAAATATGATAAGATTGAACCTCTTTTATTAACTGGTGTTAAAAAGATAGTTAGTACTTTACTAGATATTTTAATTCTAAAAGAAGATGGAACACTCTTTAAGTATGGAGATTCTGCAAATAAAGTTAAATATGGCAACGTCAAAGATGTATTCGTTAATGAAGAAAAAATGGCAGTTATAGTTGTAAAAAATGATAATTCAACTGACAGTTGGGGATCAAGACATGGAATAAGTGCACTTTGGAATGAGATAAAAGATCAATTTGATCTTGATAATGATAGCTCTTCTACCCAGAAAGATTCTCAATAAGAAAAAGAAGAAGATGATGATGAAGCTATTTTGTTAGATCTTTAAAAATATAAAGGAGTTTAGGTTTAAACCATTAAGGAGTTAACTACCATGAGATTTTTTGTTTCATTAAGTTTAGTTTCTTTAATATACTTTGTAGCTACCAGTGTAGCTAGTGGTACAAACAAAGAAGAGCTAGATTTCAATCTAACTACAGCCACCTCCAATATACCTTGTATCTCCGCATTTTCTAAAGAAACGAATCCATCTAATCAAACTCAAGATCTTTCATTAACCCCACATCTTACTACTTCTAATTCATATCAAGTTAACTTAGATCCAACCTTGGATCTTAAATCAAAAGAAGTTATAAAAAGTGTTAGTGACAATACAAGTACCTACACTCTTTATAAAGATGGATCTGTGCAACGCTCCAGTGGTCTTCCAGAAACCTCTTTTTCAAAAATAGCATATCTACTAACAAAAGATGTTAAAGAAATATATCAAGCAGATGGTCTGTTTATCGCTCTAAGGGAAGATGGTAGAGTTATTGCTTGGGGTGATTCATCTAAAGTTAAAGAATTTGAAGATATTTCAGATAAATTATCAAAGGGGGTTAAAAAAATTGTTCATACCCGTAACGCTTTTGCTGCTCTTACCAAAGAAGGAACAGTTGTTACCTGGGGCAATGCCTCTACAGGAGGAGACTCCTCATCTATTTCTAATAAACTAACTCGAACTAAAGAAATCTATGCTAATAAAGCTGGTTTCTGTGCAGTAACATACGAAGGAATTATTAGTTGGGGAGATTCTATTGTCCAATCAACATTTGCCAAGATATCTTCCAAGTTGCCATGGAATGCTGACGGAAAGTTTATTGCTACTACTGACACTGCTTTTGCCTTTTTTAAATTTGGTAAAGTCTTTACCTGGGGAGATCCTTCTAACGGTGGAGATTCTTCCAAGGTTAAAGATCAGCTATCAGATATTAAAACCATCTACAGTAACGAAGGAGCTTTTGTAGCTGTAGGGAAAAATAACACTACCGTAGGTTGGGGAAACCCAGACTCACTAAAACCACTTTTAGCTGAAGTAGAAGAAAAAATCAGATTATCTACAACCGTTATAAAAACAATTGATCTAGGAGAAAACGGATTAACTCTATACGCTGATGGAAGAGTTACTGTTCGCACACCTGTATATTATAGCCCATATTATTTCAGTAATTATACCCACGAACTAGAAATGGAACTTCATGACATTATAGATGTCAAAAACACACAGAAAGCTATTGCAGCTTTAAGATCTGATGGAAGAGTATTTGTCTGGGGAAATAGTAGCTACGGAGGAGATAGTTATGTAGCAAAGAAACTAGTTGACGTTAAAGAAATCTACTCTAACCGTCAGGCTTTTGTAGCAGTCCGAAATGATGGAACAACTGTCGGTTGGGGAAATAAATGGGACGTAGAAGATTTAATAGAAGAAGTAAATAAAAAAATTGCAAACAACAATAATTCATCGACCAAAAAAGATCCTTAAGATGATGATGTGTTTATCACATCTTCTAGATCTTTAATAAACCAGTTTCTATCTAAACCGTTAAGGAGTTAGTCACCATGAAATTTTTTGTTTCATTAAGTTTAGTGTCTTTAATATATTGCCTTACCACTAGCATAGCTAGTGGTAAGGGTATAGATGTAAATAAATTAGACTATGTTCTAACTAAAACCACCTACTCTATACCTTGTATCTCAGTATTTTCTAAAGACATAAATACACCTAATGAAACCAAAAATCTTTCATCAACCACCCCACTCAATTCTAACTTCAACCAAGTTACTAGTAGTCAAGTTTTAAATCCTAAATCAAAAAAAGTAAAAAAAACTCTTAGTATAGAAGGAGTAGTTACTGTTACTTTATATGAAGATGGAACCCTCCACTCTTCTTCCAATGAAGAATTTGATACCTATTTTTCTAAAGTTTCTGATAAACTTCATGACATAATAGATATTCAAAAAACAGACAGAGCTTTTGCAGCTCTTCGTTCTGATGGATCAGTAGTTAGCTGGGGAGATCCAAACTTTGGAGGAGACTCCTCTGTTGTATCCTCAGATCTTAAAAGTGGTGTAAGATCTATTATTGCTAGTAGATCTGGTTTTATTGCTATTAAAGAAGATGGTTCCATAGTTGATTGGTCAGATCGTAGCTGGATAGCAAGTTTTTTAAAACGTAACTATAACATAGATAAAGTAAAAGATATTATTTCTAACGGTTATGCATATGCAGCACTTACTCTACAAGGTTCTGTTATAGTCTGGGGAGATCCTGAAGATGGTGGTGAGCTTTATGATCTAAAAGATCAACTCTCATCTGGAGTAGTAAAAATCATAGGTACTAACACTGTCTACGGTGGAGCCTTTGTAGCCTTGAAAGATGATGGATCGGTTATTACCTGGGGAGATCCTTCCCTGGGAGGAAATCCATTTAACTTATCATCTAAATTAAAAAGTGGAGTTAAAGATATCTTTGCTACCAGTCAAGCTTTCTGTGCTTTAAAATATGATGGAACGGTTATTAGTTGGGGAAACGAGTTCTACGGAGGAAACTCTTCCAAGGTTAAAAAGAAGTTAACCCATGTTAATCAAATATACTCAAACGAAACTGCTTTCATAGCTGTAAAAGATGATACTACAGCTATAGGTTGGGGAGACACTGTTGGTATAGAAAAGCTTATGAAAGAAGTAAATAAAAAACTTCAATCTTCCATTAGCTCTTCTTCCACTACTACCACTACTCCACAAGTAGTTCAAAGAATATCATATCCTTATAGACCTATAGTTACTCTATATTCTGATGGATCTGTAACTGCTATAGAAAAGAAAAAGCAATCAAAAAATAGAATAGCTTTTTCCGAGGTAGCTCACCTACTAAAATCTGGAGTAAAAAAACTTTACTATGATGAAACTTATCCTATAGCTATAGCTGCCTTAAAATACGATGGAACGGTTGTTACTTGGGGCAGTAAAGGTTTTGGAGGAGATTCTTCAAAGGTATCTCACCTCCTAGTTAATGTTAAAGAAATATATGGGAATACCTGGGGATTTGCAGCCCTAAGATCTGATGGAGCTGTAATTTGCTGGGGAGACGATCCTATGGTAATACAATTTAATAAAATATCAGATAAACTATCCTCGGGAGTTATTCAACTTGTTATTACTGGGGATGCTTATGCAGCACTCAAAGAAGATGGAACAGTTATTACTTGGGGAACTCCATCTGAAGGAGGGGATAGTTCCGAGGTTAGTGACAGGCTAGTTAATGTAAAAAAACTTTATTCAAACCACCGAGCATTTGTTGCAGTAAAAGAAGATGGTACTGCTGTTGGTTGGGGAAGATCTAGTTATGTAGAACAACTTTTAAATGATTTAAAATCAGCACATAAAATAGTAGATAAACCTTCTACTTCTACTTCTACAAAACTAGATCTTACTACATATACCACAGTTACCCCACAGATAGTTAAAACTCTAACACGTTCTGATGGAGTATCTGCAACCTTGTATTCTGATGGATCTATAATAAGTAAAAACGATCCTGAAAGAGCTTTGTTTGAGAAAACCTATTCTCAGGTAGCCCATCTTCTAAAATCAGATGTTATAGATTTATATGCTACCTCTAATGCATTTACAGCTCTTAAATCAGATGGATCAGCAGTTACCTGGGGAGAGATTCTATGGGGTACAGATTCTTCATATATTGATGATAGATTAACATCTGGAATTATTCAGATAGTTAATACTCTTTATGGATTTGCTGCTTTAAAAATAGATGGATCCGTAATTATCTGGGGAAATATGTTATTTAGTACAACTGCCTATCCAGTTAAACATCTAATATCAAGTGGTGTTAAATCTTTGATTAGTAACGATTGGGCAGTTGCTGCAATAAAGGACAACGGTTCTGTAGTTAGTTGGGGAAACGATGAATTTGGAGGAGACAGCTCCTCTGTGTTCTATGAATTATCCCGAGGAGTTAAAAAGGTTGTAGCAACAGGTAAAGCTTTTTCTGCTTTAAAAGAAGATGGCACAGTTATTAGTTGGGGTAGTAAATTGGATGGAGGAGATAACTCTTTTGTATCAGATCAGCTGGTTAATGTAGTAGAAATCTATTCCGGTAAATCTGCTTTTGTAGCTCAAAGAAAAGATGGGTCTTTGATAGGTTGGGGAGATAAAAAGAATGTAGAAGAACTGCTTGATGAACTCCATAAAAAATTTAGTTCATCAACCAATAAAAATCAGCATAACACTTTTTTAGATACTACAAAGACATAATACATTTAGGCCAGATGGTACTATCTATCTGGCCTTTTTAAACCCTACAATAAAAAACTTAACTGGTATTGATTTAAATATTTTAGGAGTTTAACAAAATGAGATTTCCAGTTTCAGCTTCAGTTTCAGTTTCACTACTTTTGATACTTTTAATATCCAAAAGTTCCTATGGATTTACAAATATTTACGGAGACAATCAAGGTTTTACTCTTATAATATCCACTAATCAAATAGCTAACCAATGTATCTCAGTATTTAGTAAAGAATTTATTACCTACTCACAAAATTTAAATAAAAAAGAAGATTCAGCTACTATAAATCTTCCTAAAATAGTTAAAGAGATTAAAACCGGTGAAGATAGTTCATTCATTCTATTAGATAATGGATCGGTAATTAATAAAAACAACAAATCTGAAAGTTTTTCAAAAATATCTTCTCTTCTAACAGAGGGTGTTAAAGATATTTACACTGCCGGACTCACAAACACCTTTATGGCTTTGAAGAATGACGGAACTCTTATAACCTGGGGAAATAGTTCTTTCGGTGGAGATCTTTCCTCGGATCCAAATAATTTAATGACTGGAGTTAAAAAGGTAGTTACAACACTTTTTGCATTTGCTGTACTAAAGACTGATGGTTCTGTAATTACTCGAGGATCCCTAGGGTCTGGTGGAGATAGCTCTTCGGTATCAGAAAGTATTTCAAGTGGAGTAGTTAATATTTTCTCAGGTTCGTATGCTTTTGCAGCACTAAAATCAGATGGATCTGTGGTTACTTGGGGAGACAAAGAATACGGAGGAGATAGCTCCTCTGTTGCAGACAAACTTTCCTCTGGAGTAAAATCCATTGTTGCTTCCGCGACAGCTTTTGCTGCTCTTAAAGATGATGGCTCCGTTATTACTTGGGGATACAAAGAATGTGGAGGAGATAGTTCTTCTGTGGCAGATAAATTATCCTCTGGAGTTATTCAAATTATTTCAACAGGTCAAGCTTTTATAGCTATAAAAGACGATAACTCCACTGTTACTTGGGGCAATGAAAACTGGAACAAAATCAGCTCTTCTACTTGGGATGAAATATCTAAAACCTATGGATTCGTATCTATTATATGTAACGGATCTTCAGTTGCAGCTTTAAGATCTGATGGTTCTGTACTTACTTGGGGATATAAATATTTTGGAGGAGATAGTTCCTCTGTAGCTGATAAACTTTCATGGGGAGTTACACAAATTGTTTCAAACCCATTTAGTTTCGCAGCAATAAAAGTTGATGGATCAATAGTAACTTGGGGAGAGCCAGGGTACGGAGGAGATAGTTCCTCTGTAGCTGATAAGCTCTCTTCAGGGGTTATCTCTATTGTTGCTACAGAACATGCTTTTTCAGCTCTTACAAAAGACAAAGCGGTTGTTACTTGGCCACTTAATTCTATAAGTGACTATTCTTCTGTTTTGGATAAATTAAAAGAGGGAGTTATTAAAATTGTATCAACGCGTCATAATTATCTAGCTCTCAAAAAAAATGGAACTCTTGTTAGTTGGGGAAAAAATACACTAGAGCATTCTAAAATTACTTATAAACTTTCTAACATCTCTGATATCTATTCTAACAGTAAAGCTTTCTTAGCTTTAACAAAAGCTAACACTACTATAACTTGGGGAGAATCTCCATATGTAGAAGAACTTCTAGAATCTATCAACAAGCAACTTTCTTCCTTGAATTCTTCAAAGGATTCTTCCTTGGATTCAACTCCAAAATCTACAGTTATCAAAAAGACTGCCTCTAACGCTAAAGCTTCAGTTATTTTATTTGATGATGGAAGAGTAAAAATTACAGGAGAAGCTAAATACGGTGGTGCTCCAAGTACTCAAATACTAAATGAGCTCTACGACATCACAGATATTATAGCTGGATACGGGAGTGGTTATGGTACTTTTGTAGCTCTAAGATCTGATGGAACTGTTATCGCCTGGGGAGGAAAAGATGGAAGTGGAGATATCAGCCAAGTAGCAGCGGAACTTACAAGTGGAGTAGTTCAAATAGCTTCGGATTCTCATACTTTTGTTGCTCTAAAAGAAGATGGTTCAACTGTAAGTTGGGGGGTAGAGCCTGGACCAAGTATCTCATTTAATCATTATATAAGTTATTCTAAAGTAGTAGATAAACTATCTACTGGAGTAAAAAAGATTATTACATCAAGTTCCACATACGCAGCTTTAAAAGATGATGGAACTGTTATTACCTGGGGGGAAAGAGCTTACGGAGGAGACTCTTCTCGTGTATCAGGTCTTTTAGTTAATATTAAAGAAATATATTCAAATGAAGGAGCTTTTGTAGCTATAAGAGAAGACGGACTTCCTGTAAGTTGGGGAGAAAATTCCAGCAAACAAAAACTTCTTAGTTCTATAGGATACAAAACCAAAAAATTTATTAAAAACAATGTCGGAACAGTTACTCTATACGATAATGGTAAAGTATCGAGTATTGATTCTAATACAAATGAAGTGTCTATACCTGAAGAAGTGTTACAAGAACTTCATGACATCGTAGATATTCAAGCTTCATCCTTTGCTTTTATTGCATTAAGAAAAGATGGCAAAGTTATAACTTGGGGATCTAAATCTTCAGGAGGAGACTCTTCATTAATCCCAACTGAGTTATTATCAAGTGGAGTTAAAACGATTTTAGCAAATACTTGGTCTTTTGCAGTTATTCGTGAGGATAACACAATTGTTAGTTGGGGAAGATTAACTCCAGGTTTTACAAGTATAGAATCATTTATTTCAGATAAATCAGATAGCAAAATCAGCTCCATTGTTATCAGTGAATATGCATACGCAGTTTTAAGAGAAGATGGTTCTGTTACTAGCTGGGGTAATTTTGGAAACGGAGTAGAATTTTCTTATGTAAAAGACGAACTATCATCTGGAGTAAAATCAATCATCGGTAATAAATTTGCATTTACTGCTCTAAAACATGATGGAACGGTTATTAGTTGGGGATATTCAGAGTATGGAGGAGATTCCTTCAAACTAAAAAAACGACTAGTTGACATCAAAGAGATATACGCAACATCTACAGCTTTTGCTGCACTAAAAAACAATGGAAGAGTTATTACTTGGGGATCTGAAGCTAGAGGTGGAAACTCAGTGAACGTTTCCCGTAAGTTAGTTGATGTCGTTCGTATATATTCATTTGAAGATGCTTTTGTAGCTTTAAAAAAAGATAGTTCAACTGTTGGATGGGGAACTGATTCTAGAAAACGAGAACTTCAAGTTTTATCATCTACCCCTCCAGAACCTTATAAGTATTCATTTTGTAGGGATAATCTATGGGAATTTTTTGAAACAAATAATTAGTAACTAAGATAGTTTATTAATCTAAATTATTTTTAATGAAAGGATCAGCACTCATGAGATTTTTATTTTTAATAACTTTAACATTTTTAATCACTCATTCTAGTTTTGCAGCTGAATCAGATGGAAACAATTTTGTTTTTCAACTAGATAAAGATACTTATCCAATTTGCAGTTCTTTCTTTAGTATTAATGAAGATACTATCTCATTTATTCGTCTGTCAGATTCCAAGTATATGACCATAAAAGAAGATGGTACTATTATCCCTTCAGAAAATAATGAAGAACTTCGTAGCACGCTTAATCTAGATAATCTTAATTTAACCACACCTCGAACTATTTATTCAAACAACTCTAGTGCGATACTATTAAGAGATTCACCAAATAGAATGGTCCATACTTTTGGAGACAAAGCTTCTATAAACAAAATTATAAATACAGTAGGTATGGATATTAGTCGTTCTATATCTCGTGAAAGTTCTAAAGATCTTAATGGTACTTCTTCTAATTCTACCACTATCTTACCAAAAGGTTTTAGAAAAACCGTTATACTAGATATGCTTTCTGCTACCTTATATGATAGTGGAAGACTTGCTATCTATGGGGACGTGATAAATGATAAAGGCGAGAAAAAATATTCTAAGTTTAGTGAGTTAAAAGATATTATAGATATTAAATTTACCAGTACTAAAATAGCTGCACTAACAAAAGATGGAAAAGTTATTATTATTTCCCTTTATAATACATTTAAAACTCTAAATAACATAGATAATGCTATAGCTATAGCATCCAATGCTGGAACCTTTGCTATACTTCGTGCTGATGGTTCTGTTGTTACCCTAGGTCCATCAAATATGTCTTACAGTACGTGTCCTTCTGAAACAGCAGAAAAATTAAAAAGTGGTGTAATTAAAATTCTTGCAAATGATTATGCTTTTGTTGCATTTAAAGATGATGGAACTGTTGTTAGTTGGGGATATCCAGAATTTGGAGGAGATTCTTCACAAGTTTCTCATAAACTTACTAATATTAAAACTATATGCATAGATACGTTTGGATTTTACGCTCTAAGAGAAGATGGCACCGTTATACATTGGGGAAGACAATATGATGAAAAGAATCCAATAAACGTAGATAACCTTGTTGGTATTAAAGCAATCTACAGTGCTGTTGATGCTTTTGTAGCTGTAAAAGAAGATGGATCAATTGTTACTATGGGAAACGACAGTATAATAAGAGATAACCTTCTTGAATATGTAAAATTAGTTATTAAAGCACCCCAAAAAGAACTTATTAACGGTAATGGTGAAGCAATCCTAGATAATAATGGACATCTTTCGTTATTTAAATTCACGAATGGTATCCAACAAAATTCAATACTTATGTATGAACTAGATGAGATTGCAGACATTCGTACTACCAGTTACGAAGTTATTGCATTAACCAAAGATGGAAAAGTAATTGTTTGGAACACTCATTCAGCTAAACTTGAACCAGTTCCAGACTTAGATAATGTTATTGCAATTGAATCTAATGCAGGTGCATTTGCTGCACTACGTTCAGATGGATCTGTGTTTATTTCTGGTAAAAAAGATTACTCTTACTCTAGACACACTTTGGAGACTCTAGAGAAATTAAAAAGTGGTGTAATTAAAATTCTTTCTAATAACTATGCTTTTGTTGCACTTAAAGATGATGGAACAGTTGTTAGTTGGGGATGTTCAACGCCTGGTGGAGATTCTTCAATACTTTCGAATAAACTAGTTAATGTAAAAACCATATATGCAAACCATGATGCTTTTGTAGCTTTAACACATGACGGAAAAGCTATTAGTTGGGGAGATGAGCTCAACGGTGGTGGATATCAACTTAATAATGTTAAAAAAATCTATATTGATAAATACGTTTTTATAGCACTAACAGAAGATAATCAACTAATTATCATGGGAGATACTTATTTTGCAAAAGATCTACTTGATAAAATACAAGCGGAAAATAAAGTATCAATGGAACAACAAACTGATAGCAAATCTTCTACTAGCGAACCATCACAAACATTAGTAATAAGAGAAAGCAAAAGAATTTATACCGATGACGGAGTAGCTAAACTACATGGTGATGGAAACCTGAGTTTGTATAAATTAAAAAAAACAAAGCACGAAGAACTTTCATATAATTTGGAAGACATCGTAGATATATGTGTTGCCTCTACCGAATTTATTGCATTAACCAAAGATGGAAAAGTTATTATTTGGAAACCTTATTTAGATGATGAACCTAAAACAGTTCCAGAATTAGAAAGTGGAGTAGTAAAAATATTTGCTACAGATGAAGGTTTTTGTGCTTTAAAAGGTGATGGAACAGTTATTAGTTGGGAAGATACTGGATTGGAATTAGTTTCTTCAAAATTTACAAAAAAACTCGATAATGTAAAAACCATATATGTAAATAATGGTGCTTTTGTAGCTTTAACACATGATGGAAAAGCTATTAGTTGGGGAGATAAAGAATTCGGTGGAAATCGTAAGATTCGTAACGTTAAAAAAATCTATGTTAATGATTACGTTTTTATAGCAGTAACAAAAAATAACAAAATTAAAATTATGGGAGACAAAGAATGGGCAGAAGATCTTCTAGAACATGTAAAAAGAGATCTTGATAACTAAGTAAGAAGAGATATTTTTAGGATAGTTTTATCAGATTAAATTAACCATTAAATAAGGATCAACACTCATGAGATTTTTATTTTTAATAACTTTAACATTTTTAATTA
>JAEEGL016606820.1_pt1 | contig 12072 bp, 10 predicted proteins | sample 9134231 | NCBI WGS metagenome assembly JAEEGL01 (sample SAMN16246548, study PRJNA631951) | gut metagenome | biome: gut microbiome; feature: rumen; material: fiber-attached | host: Bos | place: Iran: Karaj | collected 2018-10
GCTTTTGAAAATCTTCGGCTCACCTCTGAGGCGCTGCCCGTTGCGGACAGCTTTATGGAGAAGCTCTCCGTCAAGGTGGACAGCGGGAAAATCTCCAAAATCCTCGATATCTATGCTGACGCTGTCAGCCTTGAAACCGCCGCTGAGGAAAATGCGCTCAGAGCAAAGGGCAAAATCAACCTTTGCATGGTCGCGCTGGATGAAAACGGAACGCCGATGTTTGTGGAACGCTCCTTTGACTACGCCCATGCGCTTCCCTCAGCGGAGGGCTGCGATCAGCTGCGCTTCGGAAAGGCGCGCGCGGCAGGCATGAGCTTCCGCCTTGCGGATGACAGCACTGCCGAAATCCGCATGGAGCTGAAAATCACGGGCGGCGCGACAAAGACGGAACAGGTCAAGGCGGTCAAAAGCGTGGAGCTGTTTGAGGATCAGCCGATTGTCGCGGACGACTGCGCCCTTACGCTGTACTTTGCCAAGCGGGACGAGAACCTGTGGAACATTGCCAAGGCACACAATACACGACTGAATATGCTGCTGTCCGAAAACGCGCTCGAGACGCTCGCGCTTGACGCCCCGCGTATGCTGTTGATTCCAAAGCTGTGAGGAGGATGAAAATGGAAGAGAGAAATGTATACCGCGATATATCGCAGCGCACCGACGGCGACGTCTATATCGGCGTGGTCGGTCCCGTGCGCACGGGCAAATCCACCTTCATCAAGCGCTTTATGGACGCGCTGGTGCTGCCGAATATCCATGACGAGGGGGTATATCGCCGTGCGGTTGACGAGCTGCCGCAGTCCTCTGCGGGCAGGACCATTATGACGACGGAGCCGAAGTTCATTCCCGAGGAATCGGTGGAAATCAGCCTCGGCGACAACACGACCTTCAAGGTGCGCATGATCGACTGCGTGGGATATATCGTGGATTCCGCCCTCGGTCACAGCGAGGAGGATGCGCCGCGGATGGTGAAAACGCCGTGGAGTGACAAGGAGATGCCCTTTGACGATGCAGCGGAAATCGGCACAAAAAAGGTCATTACCGACCACAGCACCATCGGACTGGTCATCACGACAGACGGCAGCTTCGGCGAGATTCCGCGCGAGGATTATGCCGAGAGCGAAAAGCGCGTTATCACTGAGCTGAAAGCCATCGACAAGCCGTTTATCGTTTTGCTCAATTCCTCCCAGCCCGAGAGCGATGCGGCAAAGGCGCTTGCGGAGGAGCTTTCGGCGGCTTATCAGGTGCCTGTGCTGCCCGTGAGCTGTATGGAGCTGAGCGAAACCGAAATCAAGCGAATTCTCGCGCAGCTGCTCTTTGAGTTTCCCATCCGCGAAATCCGCGTCGATATTCCCAAGTGGCTGGTGTCGCTCCCGAGTGACCATTGGCTCAAGGAGGCTGTTTTTACCTGCATCCGCGAGTCAGCCGACGGCATGGAGAAAATCCGCGAGATTCAGGAAACGATTCAAAAGCTCTCGCAGTGCGAGTACATCCGCAATGTTTCTCTCGGCGCGCTGGATCTGGGCGTGGGCAGCGCGACTGTCACGGTTACTGTAGAACCGGATTTGTTCTATAAGGTGCTGTCTGAGCAGACGGGGCTGGATATTTCGGATGAGTGTGCGCTGATGAGCAGTCTGCAGACGCTATCCGCCAAACAGCGGGAATTCGATAAAATCGCGCAGGCGTATGAGCAGGTCAAAGAAACGGGCTACGGCATCGTCATGCCGACCATCGACGAGCTTCACCTTGACGAGCCGCAGATCATCCGTCAGAGCGGCAAATACGGTATCCGGCTGAAAGCAAGCGCGCCGTCGATTCACCTCATGCGCGTGGAGACCCAGACGGAGGTCACGCCGATCGTCGGCTCGGAGCAGCAGAGCGAGGAGCTGGTGTCGTATCTGCTCAAGGAGTTCGAGGAGAGCCCCGAAAAAATCTGGGAGAGCAACATCTTCGGCAAGTCGGTGCACGAGCTGGTCAACGAGGGTCTGCACAACAAGCTCTACCGCATGCCTGCCGACGCGCGGCGCAAGATAGGGGAGACCATCGAGAAAATCATCAATGACGGCTGCAACGGTCTGATTTGTATTATCCTGTAATATGGACAACAAGTGAATTGTGTTTGCCGCCTTGGAAAGACGTCGGGGAAAGTGTGTCCCCGGCGTCTTTATCGTTCCCAAATCAGTGACAGATATGGATGATTATTTGTGAAGAACGACGAAAAACAAAACGGATTTTTTTTGATATTGCAAAAAATGACAGAGTAAAGTATAATATATGTGTATGCAAAATCCAAATAATGGGGGTCGTTTTTATGTTTTTGAACGGCATGAGCGTTCTTCAGCCGATTGCCGCGGAACTGACGCTTTCCGAAAAGGGAATTGCCGCAGCCAAGGTCATCCTCACGGGCTTTGTCGTCGTGTTCTCGGTTTTGCTGCTTCTCATCGGCGTTATCAAGCTCTACAGCCTGATTGTCGGAAAGGCGCAGTCGATCGGCAGCAAGCGCACGGTCAAGTCATCTGCACCTGCACTCAAGCTGCCCGCAGTTGAGCGGGAGCCTGAGCCTGAAACGGAAGCGCAGCCGACAGAGGAAGGAATTCCCGAGGAGGTCGTCGCGGTGATTGCCGCGGCTGTCGCGACGATGTACGGCGGTCAGGGCAAGGCGAAAATCAAGCGTATCAAGAGAGCAGGCGGACGTTCTGCGTGGGCAAACGCGGGCGTATTGGATAACACGCGTCCGTTCTGAGGAAAGGAATCATCACGAATATGGAAATACTAAACGGTTTTCTTGACGCCATCAAGGGTATCTATCTCAGCTCGGGACTGGTAAGCCTTGACTGGCAGAACTATGTCATGATTGCGATATCGTGCTTTTTGCTGTTTCTCGCAATCAAAAAACAGTACGAACCGCTGTTGCTGCTGCCGATCGCGTTCGGTATGCTGCTTGTCAATCTCTATCCCGGGATTATGGCGGCTCCCCACATCAATCTTGTTGAGATCGCCTCTGCCAACGACCCTGCCGCTACGGGACATGTGGTGCAGGAAATCGGCGGAAAGATCTATTATGAGGATCCCACCTACGGCGGCTTGCTGTATTATCTCTATCAGGGCGTCAAGCTGGGCATCTATCCGCCGCTGATATTCCTCGGCATCGGCTGCATGACCGATTTTGGTCCGCTGATTGCCAACCCCAAGAGTCTGATTCTCGGCGCGGCGGCGCAGATCGGTATCTTCATCACCTTCACCGGTGCGATTTTCCTCGGCTTTACCGAGGCGGAATCGGGCGCGATCGGCATCATCGGCGGTGCGGACGGTCCTACCGCGATTTACGTTACCACCAAGCTCGCGCCGCATCTTCTCGGCTCGATCGCGATTGCGGCGTACTCTTACATGGCGCTGGTTCCCATCATCCAGCCGCCCATTATGAAGGCGCTCACCACCAAGAAGGAGAGAAGCGTCGTGATGGAGCAGCTCCGTCCCGTTTCCAGACTGGAGAAGATTCTGTTCCCGATCATCGTTGTGATTCTGATTGCGATTTTCCTGCCGGACGCGGCTCCGCTGGTCGGCATGCTGATGCTCGGCAACCTGTTCAAGGAGTCGGGCGTTGTCGAGAGAATCGCAAAGGCGGCGCAGAACGAGCTGATGAATATCATTACCATCTTCCTCGGCACAACCGTCGGCGCGACCGCATCGGGCACCAATTTTCTCAAGCTCGATACCCTGAAAATCATCGCGCTCGGTCTGATCGCGTTCTGCATGGGTACAGCCTTCGGCGTGCTCTTCGGCAAAATCATGTATAAGCTGACAGGCGGCAAAATCAATCCGCTCATCGGTTCCGCAGGCGTTTCCGCCGTTCCCATGGCGGCGCGTGTGGCACAGAAGGTCGGACAGCAGGAGAATCCCGCGAATTTCCTGCTGATGCACGCGATGGGTCCGAATGTCGCGGGCGTCATCGGCTCGGCGGTTGCGGCAGGCGTTCTGCTCAACGTCGTCGGTTAATTCAAATTGATCAGAGGTGTGCTTCGGCGCACCTCTTTTTTTCGTTTCGGACTTTTTTCTTTTTTCCGCATACGATGGTTAGTGTAGGAAGGATAACTCAAATAAAGAAAGGTGAAGAAATGGAAAACAATCTGATGACATTCGGCTCCATGACCGCCGTCATGAAGGCGCGCGAGCTGCTCAGACGCGACGGGATCCGCGCTGTGACCATCCGAACGCCCGCTTCGCTGCGCCGCGGCTCCTGCGGCTACAGCCTGCGGGTTCCGCAGCGCTATGAGCGTGCGGCGGAGCTGCTGAATCAACACAACATTTCCTTTGTCGGCGCGTCGACAGTGAATGACCGATGATGTATTTTGACAATGGAGCGACGACCTATCCAAAGCCGCAGGCGGTGATAAACGCGGCGATGGCGGCGATGCGCGACTTTGGAGCCAACCCCGGCCGAAGCGGTCACCGCATGTCCCTGCGCGCAGCCGAGACCGTCTATCGGTGCAGGGAAAATCTCGCGCGGCTTTTTGGGATTGACAACCCTGAAAACGTGATATTCACGTACAACTGTACCACCGCGCTCAACACGGTCATCAAGGGTGTGCTCAAAAGCGGCGACCATGCGGTTGTTTCCTCACTGGAGCACAACGCGGTGGTGCGCCCGCTTGAAGCGATGAAGGAGCTGGGCGTGACCTATTCCGTGGCGGAGGTCACAGAGGGCGACGATGAAGCGACTATCCGCGCATTCCGCTCGCAGTTCCGCAAAAACACGAGGCTGGTGATATGCACCCACGCGTCGAATGTGTTCGGGGTCAAGCTTCCCGTTGAACGGTTGGCGGCGCTTTGCCGCCTGAACGGCATTCTCTTTTGTCTTGACGCGGCGCAGACAGCGGGCGTAGTGCCGATATCGCTGGAGGGCAGCTGCATCGACTATCTCTGTACGGCAGGACACAAGGGACTTTACGGTCCGATGGGAACAGGCGTGCTGGTGATTCATTCCGACGTCATGCCTGACAGTCTGACTGAGGGCGGAACAGGCAGCTTTTCCTCCGATTTGCGACAGCCTGAGCTGCTGCCCGACAGATACGAGAGCGGTACGCCGAACCTCGCCGGGATTGCGGGACTGAACGCGGGCGTTGAGTTTGTCCGCAGCCGCACGCCCGAGCGTCTGGACGACTATGAAATGCGGCTTGCACAGCGGTTGTATGACAAACTTTCGAAAATCAACGCTGTCAGGCTGTATACTTCTCGCCCCGAGACGGATACGCATGTCCCCGTTATCTCCTTCAATGTCGGCAACACAGACAGCGAGCAGGTCGCTGCGATGCTTGACAGGCACCGGATCGCCGTCCGCGCGGGGCTGCACTGCGCTCCCCTGGCACATCAGAGCTATGGCACACAGGAGCAGGGAACCGTCCGCGCGGTAATGTCGGTGTTCAATCACGAAAAGCAAATTGACGCGCTTGCAAATTTGGTAAATAATTTTTGTAAAACTAAATAAAAAAAAGGTTGCAATCGGCAATTCAAATATGTTAGAATAAATAGGAGAGCGGGACTCTCAAAATAAAGGAAAGGGAAAGGCGGAGCGCTATGGAATTATTTGAGCATGTGTGGTCCATCGTCAAGACAGTTCAGTTTCGTGATATCATTGATATCCTCGCGATCGCGCTGATTATTTTCGGTCTGTTCCGTCTGCTCCGCGATACCAGAGCGATTCAGCTCCTGAAAGGCATCGCGTTCCTTTTCATTGTGTATTTTCTGTCCTCGCTGCTGGAGCTTGTCATGCTTTCCACGCTGCTGCGGGCGTTCTTCGAGGCGGCGGTCGTTGTGATTGTCGTGATTTTCCAGCCCGAAATCCGCAAGGCGCTGGAACAGATGGGACGCAACAAGACGTGGACAAAGCGGTTCGTGGTTTTGTTCAAGAGCCTCGGAAAGAGCGATGAATGGAAGGATGCGGTTCGCAAGTCGATTAAGGACGCGGCTGACACCTCCGTGCTCTTTTCCCGCTCCAAGACAGGCGCGCTGATTGTCGTTGAGCGCGCAACGATGCTCTCCGACATTGCCGCCACAGGCACGATTGTCAATGCCGATACGTCGGTGGCGCTGTTCGGCAATATTTTCTTCAACAAGGCGCCGCTGCATGACGGCGCGAGCATCATCCGCGACGGCAAGCTGTTTGCCGCCGGATGTATCCTTCCTCTGACCGATGACAAAACCGTGGATATGAACCTCGGTACGCGCCACAGAGCTGCGCTCGGCATCAGCGATCAGAGTGATTCCGTGGTGCTGGTTGTCAGCGAGGAGACAGGCGTGATCTCACTCGCCTGCAACGGTGTTCTCACCCGCGATTATACCCGTGAGACGCTGGTCTGCAAGCTCAATGAGCTGTTGCTCGACGAGTTTGAGGACGAGAATCCCAAAAAGAACCGCAGGTTCATGAGAGGGAGGAAGAAGGATTGAAAAAGCAGTCACTCTCTCAAAAAATTCTTTCTAAGAATTATGTCGTTTTTATTATCTCACTGGTCATCTCCATTGCCATCTGGACGTATATGAGCCTCAATGCGTCCAATGACACGACCGTGACCATCAGCAATATTCCGATACAGATGGAGCTGTCGGAGAGTACACGAAATCTCGGTCTTCAGATTTTTACGGGTGAGGAACAGCCTGCCGCCTCGGTGACGGTGACAGGTAACCGGGCGCTTCTCGGATCGGTGAAGGCGTCGGATTTTACGGTTACGGCGTCTGCCAATTCCGTCACTTCCTCCGGCTTCTTTACGCTCCCCGTTTCGGCGACGAAGAAGAACCCGACCAGCACGTTCCAGATTACCAATTCCACTCCCTCCAGCGTCACTGTCATGGTTGACTATTTCAAGGAGAGCGAGTTCAACATTCAGGATGAAATCTCCTTCAGCGTCAAGGACGGTTACTACGGCGCGGCTTCGATGCCGTATACCAAGGTGACCATCAGCGGACCGCAGAGCGAGCTGATGAAAATCAGCAAGGTTGCCGCGGTTGCCAATGTCGACGGCGAGCTGACCGAGTCCGCCGATACAGAGGCGAGCATCGTCATTTATGACGAGAACGGAAATGAGCTGTCCACCAAGCTGCTCTCAATGAACGTCAAAACCATGACAGTCAATATCAATGTTCTCAAGGAGAAAACCGTCAAGGTGGAAGCAGGCTACTCCAACAAGCCGACCGGGTTGGATTTGACTGATTTGACTGAGATTTACCCGTCCAGCATACTTCTGGCAGGTCCCGAGGAGACGCTGAAAACCATCGTGTCCGTCAAGACAGAGACGATTGATTTCTCCACGCTGAGCAATGAGAAAAAGACCTTCAGCGCGCTTGCAATCAATATTCCCGAGAAGTGCAAGAATATCAGCAACAACGCCACTGCCAAGGTGACGCTCGACCTCAGCGGCTTGAGCAAAAAGACCTTTGATGTTGACACGTTCAAGGTTGAGGGACTTTCCTCCGACTTCAAGGCGGAGGTCACCTCCAAGAGCATCAGCGTGACGGTTATCGGTCCGGAATCGGAGCTGAGTGACCTGAGCGCCGACAGTATCACGGCGCAGATCGACGTCACAGACTCCAATCTCAAGACAGGCTCTGTGGAGATGCCCGTTACCTTCAAGTTCAGCGGCGTGAATGGCTGCTGGGCGTACGGCAGCTACCGTGCGAATCTTAATATCTCCGAAAGCAAATAATGAACAAAGGATCAAGCAGACGGTGCTGAGCCGTCTGCTTTTTTTGCGCTTATCGTTTTCTGCGGCACGGAATGCGGCGTTTAACGGCGTTCAATTCCGCTTCGCGATGATAATTGACGCTCTGTGCGAGACCAAGGGCAATCAATATGCTCAGCAGTGAGCTGCCTCCCGCGCTGAACAGCGGAAGGGTTACGCCTATGACAGGCAGCATTCCCAACTCCATGCCCAGATTGATGACTGACTGGGCGCAAATCATCGCGAATACACCGCCGCAAACACATTTTCCGCACAAATCGTTTGCCGTTCCGATTCCTTTGAGCAGCCGCACGGTGATGAACCAGAGCAGAAACAGAATGAACAGGCATCCGAGAAAGCCAAGCTCTTCTCCTGCGACGGTGAGGATAAAATCATTTTCCTGTTCGGGAACGATGCCGCTTCCGACACGTGTTCCGCAGAACAATCCGTTTCCCGCAAGGCCGCCGCAGGCAATGGAGAGTTTTCCCTGATATTGCTGCCATCCGTAATCCGTTATCGCGCTTCCGTCGGTGCTGAGCAGCGCCAGAAGCCGGCTTTGCTGGGTATCATTGAGCACAAATATCCACATTATGGGCAGCGCAGCAAGCCCGCACCCGCCTGTTACCGCAAACCAGCGGAATGGTACGCCGGCGGTAAGTGCCATCAAAGGCGCCATTAACAGAAAAATCAGCGCGGTACCGTCATCTCCCTGAAAATGAATCGCCGCAATGGGAGCCAAGGCATGGAGCACGAGCGTCAGCAGCCACAGCGGATGGTTGAGTCTGTTCTTTTCCGCGAGCCATATGAGGTGGCGCGAGAAGGTCAAAATAAAGCAAATCTTCATCAATTCAGACGGCTGCACGGTCAGCCCTCCGGGAAGAACCAGCCATGCCGTGTCGTCGGTTCCGCTCACGCGCATCCCGAAAACAAAAACAGAAGCGGTCAGCAGCAGCGCTGCGCCCGCAGAAAAAAACCATTTCGCAATCAGATAGCGGTAGTCCGCCAGACAAAACAGCACCGCAAGGATCAGACCGATGATGGCTGCAAGGAGCTGGGGCAGAAGATAGTTATAGCTGCCCGAGCGCTGCATGCTCGCGATCAGCAAAAAGCTGCAGCCCATAGCCGCCAGTGTGCTTAACCAAAGCCAAGCATCCGTTTTTCTGAAAAAATCCATTCGGTAATTCATTTTTCTTATTCCCCCAAACGATAGGATGGCATTATTATAATAAAATAACCTTGCAATATCGGTCTAATTTTGCAAATAAGAATAATATTGTGGTTCGTGTTTGTTATAATATTCTTAACTATGAACATGGAGGTGCCGAAATATGCTGTCTGATATTGAAATCGCTCAGCAGGCAACACTGCTGCCCATCAAAGAAGTCGCATCACAGATAGGTATTTCAGAGGATGAACTGGAATTTTACGGAAAATATAAGGCAAAGCTCTCCGACGAGCTCAGCGCCCGCGTCAGCCAAAATCCCGACGGAAAGCTGATTTTGGTGACTGCCATCAATCCAACCCCTGCGGGTGAGGGCAAAACCACCACCACTGCGGGACTGGGTCAGGCAATGGCGAAAATCGGCAAAAAGGCGATCATCGCGCTTCGTGAGCCGTCCCTCGGTCCCGTATTCGGTATCAAGGGAGGCGCCGCAGGCGGCGGCTACGCGCAGGTTCTGCCAATGGAGGACATCAACCTGCACTTCACGGGCGATATGCACGCGATCACAGCGGCGAATAACCTTTGCTGCGCAATGCTCGACAATCATCTGCAGCAGGGCAATACGCTCGGCATTGACCCCAGAAGAATCCTGATCAAGCGCTGTCTGGATATGAACGACCGTGCGCTCAGAAACGTTATTGTCGGTCTCGGCGGAAAGGTCAACGGCATTCCGCGTGAGGATCATTTCATTATCACCGTCGCGTCCGAGGTTATGGCGATTCTCTGCCTTGCTTCCGATATTGACGACTTAAAGCGCAGGCTCGGCAGCATTCTCGTTGCCTATACCTATCAGGGCGAGCCTGTCTACGCCCGCGACCTGAAGGCGGATGGCGCGATGACCGCGCTGCTCAAGGACGCGATCAAGCCGAATCTGGTACAGACACTCGAGGGTACCCCCGCGATCATGCACGGCGGTCCCTTTGCGAATATCGCGCACGGCTGCAACAGCGTCAGAGCGACAAAGCTCGCGCTCAAGCTCGCCGATTACTGCATCACCGAGGCAGGCTTCGGCTCCGATCTCGGAGCGGAAAAATTCCTCGACATCAAATGCCGCTACGCGGGTCTGAGCCCGTCGGCGATTGTGCTCGTCGCGACCTGCCGCGCGCTCAAATACAACGGCGGCGTGCCTAAGGCGGAGGTTTCCAAGGAGAACCTCGACGCACTCAAAAAGGGCATTGCCAACCTCGGCGTACACATTGCCAACATGAGAAAATACAACGTGCCCGTTGTCGTCGCGATCAATCGCTTCGGCACCGATTCCGACGCGGAGCTGTCCTTTATTGAGGAATACTGCAGAGAGAACGGCGCGGATTTCGCGCTCTCCGAGGTGTTCGGCAAGGGCGGCGACGGCGGCGTAGAGCTTGCGAAAAAAGTCGTGGAGGCTTGTGAGAAGCCGTCTGACTTCCGTCCCATCTACGCCGATGATCTGACCGTTAAGGAGAAGATCGACTCCATCGCCAAGATGATCTATGGCGCGGCGTATGTCAATTACACCACGCAGGCGGAAAAGGCGATTGCGGAGGTGCAGAAGCTTGGCGCAGACAAGCTGCCCGTCTGCATTGCGAAAACGCAGTATTCCCTTTCGGATGACCCGACCCTGCTCGGCGCGCCCAAGGATTTCGCCATCACGGTCAGAAACGTGTCACTCTCGAACGGCGCGGGATTCGTGGTCGTCTATACGGGCGACATCATGACGATGCCCGGTCTGCCCAAGGTGCCCGCCGCGCACAGTATTGATGTAAACGAAGAAGGAAAGATTACAGGCTTATTCTGATGGCAATATATATTTCAAACAGCGCTGAGGATACAGAGCGCTTCGGCGAACGCCTCGCCGCGTCGCTGAAAGGGACGGAGGTAATCGCCCTGTTCGGCGGCTTGGGAATGGGCAAAACCGCCTTTACACGCGGCTTGTGCCGCGGACTGGGTATTGCGGAGGGCGTTTCCAGCCCGACCTTTGCGCTGGTGAATGAATACAGGGGTAAATTCCCTGTTTATCACTTTGATATGTACCGCGTGACCTCATGGGAGGACTTGTATTCCACGGGCTTTTTCGATTACCTCGATAACGGCGTGCTTGTGATTGAGTGGAGCGAAAACATCGAGGGCGCTCTGCCCGACAACTCCGTCAGAATCACGATTTCACGCGGCGATGACGAGAATCAGAGAATTTTTGAGACAGAGGGTGTTGAAATCAATGAAGCTATTGGCGGTTGATACCACGGCAAAGGCGGCATCGGTCTGCCTTGCTTCGGAGGACGGTATTATCGGCGAGTTTTTCGTCAACACCGCCCTGACCCATAGCCAGACGCTGATGCCGATGCTGGAGCAGCTTCTGAGCAGCACGGGAATAAGAATCAGCGGTCTGGACGCCATTGCTGTCAACGCGGGACCGGGTTCTTTTACGGGCGTCAGGATTGGCGTCGCGGCGGTCAAGGGGCTTGCCTTTGCCGAAAATCTGCCCTGCATCCCCGTTTCTACGCTCGAAAGTATGGCGAATAATTGTCTGGGCGACGACTGTATTGTCTGTGCGGCGATGGATGCACGCTGCTCACAGGTCTATAATGCACTGTTTCGTATTTCAGGGGACAGAGTTGAGCGGCTCTGTGAAGACAGGGCGCTTGCGCTGACAGATTTGAAGGCGGATCTGCAGCAATATGATGAAAAAATAGTGTTGGTAGGGGACGGTGCAGCGTTGTGTGCCGAATTCCTCTCAGATTCGCTCGGTAACGTACGCTTAGCGCCGATGAATCATCGGATACAAACGGCGTCCTCCGTCGCTCTGACGGCGCGTGAGAGCCTGAAAAACGGAAAGACAGTTTCTGCGGAACAGTTGATGCCGGTTTACCTGCGTCTGCCGCAGGCGCAGAGGGAGTTAAATAAAAGATTAGGGAGAGAATAACATGTTAGCTTTAGGTTGTGACCACGGCGGATATAATCTGATTTTGGCAATCAAAAAATATCTGGACGAGAAGGGTATTGCCTACAAGGAGTTTGGCACCTTCAGCGAGGAAAGCGTCGACTATCCCGTCTACGCATACAAGGTGGCGCAGGCGGTTGTCAGCGGCGAGTGCGAGATGGGTATTCTCTGTTGCGGAACAGGCATCGGTATTTCCATGGCGGCAAACAAGGTCAAGGGGATCC
>JAEEGL010229014.1_pt1 | contig 12071 bp, 7 predicted proteins | sample 9134231 | NCBI WGS metagenome assembly JAEEGL01 (sample SAMN16246548, study PRJNA631951) | gut metagenome | biome: gut microbiome; feature: rumen; material: fiber-attached | host: Bos | place: Iran: Karaj | collected 2018-10
TCAAGATTACACCGTTAGCACCTTTCACACCATACACAGCTGTTGCCGAAGCATCCTTCAGTACTGAGATGGTTGCCACCGAGTGGACGTCAACACTTGACATGGGACGCTCAATACCGTCCACCAGCACAAGCGGCGATGAGTTGTTCCACGACGACTGACCACGGATAATAATCTGCGGGTCTTCCTCGCCTGGAATACCTGACGAAGCCGTCGTGACGACACCAGGCAGGTTACCCGTCAGGGCAGCAGCGACGTCGTTAACACCTGCGGAACGCTCCAGCACTTCACCTGTAGTCTGGGCAATAGCACCCACAACCGAGGCTTTCTTCTGCTGACCGTAACCGACCACAACCACTTCTTCCAGCTGGGTGTCGTCCTGCAGCGTGACCTTGAAGTTACGCTCCTTGCCGACCTTCATCTCCTGTGTGGTCATTCCCACATAAGAGAAAACGATGACTGACGACTCCGACGGAACATTAAACTGGAAATTACCGTCGAAATCAGTCACTGTACCCAGGGAAGAGTTTCCCTTCACCACAACCGAGGCACCAATCAGTGGTTCCCCGTTTGCATCTGATACCGTTCCCTTTACAGTAATGCCTTGGGCATGCAGCATCGAGCTACACAACATCAGCATCATTGCTGTGAGTACGGTCTGTCTGATCAATTGCTTTAGATTCTTCATTTTGACAGATTTTGATTCATAGTTGTACATTTATTTTGATTACGTTAATTGATTTCAGGTTTTCGATGCAAAGATAAACGGTTTCGCGCGAATACCATTTCTCGTTTGTAACATGGTTTTTATATTTTGTAACATACTTTAAATATCCTTATTTTTCCGTTAATATCAGTTACTTTCACAATGTTTAACCCTGGCTGAGGAGCAGACAGCCTTCTCCCGTCCAAAGTATAGTATTCTTTGCTGCCGCCCTCCGATTCCTGAGTGAAAGTGAGCGGCTCCACACCTGTTACCGGATTGGTTCCGTCGTTGCTAAGGAACACGTTCTTAATATAAATAGGTTTACCGCCATAGCTCCAGAATCCCGCAATATAGATGTGTGACGGATCAACATGATGACCGTCATTTTGTGCAGTCATATTATGCAAGTCAATGACAATACGGGTATTAGAGCCAAAATCCATCATATAAGGGTTGCTCCAATAAGAGTTAATATCAAATAAACGGAACGAGGCTCCTACATCCTGAGGCTGGCTCAATTCAACGACAAGATAGTTAAAGGCAGAAATATCGATTGCATCCGAATATTGCCATCCACCAAAGCCCCATTGACCTGTAACCAGTTTACCCGTAGCCTCATCAAAGGTCCCTTTCTCCCAAATACTGGGATTAAACACACTATTGCTCAACGAGAAGAAAGAGAGCACCTTTACCAGAATCTGGAAATGATAAGTTCCTCCTTGCGGGTCAACATAATCAATATCGACTGTTGTCTCACCCTCATTTTGAGCAACGATGTTACCACCATAATTAATTGCCACTGAAGGATTAGCAATCGTATACTTGGCATCGCCCGCAACATTAGCCTGATGACCGTCCGCATAAGTAGCCATCAGCGTCAAGATAGAGAAATCGCCCAAAAGCATTTCACAAGAGGTTGTCAACAACTCCACCTTGGTCACGGTCCTAGCCTCAACAGAAGCACGTTGTGCGCGATATGCCTGATACCAGTTATAACACGGAAGCGGACATGCCTCAGGATCAGTTAGGAAATCCTTAACATAGGCCTTTGCAGAATAATCGTTGTACTGAGCTAAAAGTTCAGCCCCTGTAAAGAGCAGCCAACCAACATTGCCACAATCATCGCAGAGCTTTTTAAAATTGGCACCAAAACCCTGACCACCTGCCACTCCAGTAGTAGAGAAAGCAAAAGAACAACGTGGGTCATAATAAACATTTCCATTAGGATCAACATGCTTAGGACTATGCCTCTGCGGTGCCCAGTCCATTTCTGTCACCACAACTGGGGCAACATTGGAGACTGGGGTAATCTGCTCATCCCATCCTTTCTTGAAATCAGCATAGTTAACAACAACCTCTTCACCACTACCTCCGTTATACCAACCTGGATAGCAATGGATAGCAAAACCGATGTTCTCACCTTTAATAGGATGCTTCACATAGCCGGCATACTGTGCCTGATAGCCCAAACCCGGAACCAGAAGAATGTTATTACAATGCTTGCGCATCACATCGACAACAGCCTGGAAATACTGGGTCATTTCCTTATCACCGGCCTGAGAACCATCACTATTATAAATATGGATAGGCTCGTTGGCTAACTCAAACATTACGCAACCATTGTTTTGGAGTTTCGGATGCTGGGCAACATGTTCCCAAACCTTAAGAAGATACTGCTGATAGGCGTCCCCAACAGAAATATGCTCTGGGCAAACTCCTGGTGGACGCATAATGACATACAAGCCTTTTGCCTGCATATACTCAGCCATCGGTACAAAAACCTCGTCCAAATACTTTTTGAAACGATTGAAATCAAAAGCATGGATATCAGACTCGCCATTCGTCGGAACTCCAGGAGTGTTACTCCAATAGGGATCCATATGCAAACGAACAAAGTCCATTTTCCAACCAGCAGCAAGAATCTTGTCAATCAATCCTTGATTATACGACAAACATGCATTGACGTTGTAGTTATTCCATTTTGTACCCTGTTCATTAAACCAAGGGCTATATGTTTGAGCAAAGCCGTGAAGATTCATCACCACCCCCTCGGCATTCACAATATAACGCCCCTCGACATGCAATGGAGACAACGTCCCCTGGGCATAAACATGCTTGCTGCACATTACCAGTAGCAGCAGGAGAAGTAAAAGCTTTGATTGCTTCAGTTGATAATACATGTTGTTTTATATTTTTAGTCTTTACACTGTTTCTGTTTTAAAGGGGGGAGACTCACGCCGGCCCCCTATTGTTGTTTAACATACCAAAACTACTAACCTTTATTAACCATAAAGTCTGTTCAATATATTCATATTATGAAAAAGTTCCTTAATTTTCGTTTGCAAATATATATATAAAATAGGTATACAGCTTTACCATTTGTAACTTTGAGTTTTTGGTTTGTAACACGCACAAACTGGTTTTACAAGGAAAAATTGATTTGTAACACTAACATAAGTACAAAATATCATCTTAAGATTTTTTTTTCTATCTTTGCACTAATTTGATTAATTAACACAAAAAGAGATGAAAAGACTATTAACCGCAATCCTGTTGCTTGGTGCACTATATGCATCGGCACAAAGTTCCCAAAAGGCGTCCAGCACGTCAGCTACCAACAACAAGCACGTTGCCAAATGGCAAGATCCCAACCTGTCGGCTCACGAACGTGCAGTCGACCTGTGCAAACAACTGACGCTGGAGGAAAAAGCGTTGCTCATGCTTGACGAGTCACCAGCCATTCCACGACTCGGCATCAAAAAATTCTTCTGGTGGAGCGAGGCACTTCACGGAGCAGCATACATGGGCAACGTCACAGTATTTCCCGAACCCGTAGGCATGGCTTCATCGTGGAATCCTGATTTGCTATTCCAGGTATTTGACGCAGCATCGACCGAGATGCGTGCACAATACAACGAGCGCATGTACCGCGGCAGTGGCGAAGACCAGAAATTCCACAGTCTCAGCGTATGGACACCTAATGTGAATATCTTCCGCGACCCACGCTGGGGAAGAGGACAAGAAACATACGGCGAAGACCCCTATCTCACCAGTATTATGGGTGATGCCGTCGTCCGCGGACTTCAAGGACCGGAATCGTCTAAGTATCGCAAGTTATGGGCATGCGCCAAGCACTATGCCGTACACAGCGGGCCAGAATACACCCGCCACAGGGCCAACCTGACTGACGTATCACCACGTGACCTATGGGAGACCTATTTGCCGGCATTTAAATATTTGGTCACAAACAGTAAGGTACGTGAGGTAATGTGTGCCTATCAGCGGGTTGATGACGAACCATGTTGTGGCTCACAGCGTCTGCTACAACAGATTCTTCGTGACGAGTGGGGCTTCCAGTATCTGGTCGTCAGCGACTGCGGTGCCGTAACAGATTTCTACACCACCCACAAGTCATCATCCGATGCCGTTCACGCCACCGTGGTTGGTTCTCGTGCAGGAACAGACGTGGAGTGTGGCTATGACTACACCTACAAGTCAATACCTGAGGCCGTGCGACGCGGGTTGATTACAGAACAAGAAATAGACAGTCATGTGGTGAGACTTTTAGAAGGCCGCTTCGACCTAGGTGAGATGGATGACCCGTCACTTGTTGAATGGTCCAAAATCCCCTATACCGCCATGGATTCCAAAGAACATCGTCAATTGGCCTTAAAGATAGCTCAGCAGTCGATTGTGCTGTTGCAGAACAAAAACCATGTACTTCCGTTGCAGAAAGGCAAAGAACGCATAGCCGTCATCGGTCCTAACGCCAACGAGGAGCCTCTCATGTGGGGCAACTACAATGGTACGCCCAACCACACCGTCACCATCCTGGACGGTATCAAGGCAAAAACAAAGAAACTAACATCGTTCCTTGGCTGTGACCTTACTTACGACAAAGTGCTGGAATGCCTCATGGCATCGCAGTGTGCTATTGGCGGCAAAAAAGGACTGCGTGGAACTTTCTGGAACAACACTACGATGGAGGGCAAGCCTGTCACCACACAATATTACACGACCCCACTGGCTGTCACGACAGCTGGAATGCACAACTTTGCCCCCGGAGTGAACATTGAGGACTTTTCTGCCAAATACGAGACAGACTTCACACCTCGCGAAAATGGCGAATACGTTGTCAATGTCGAAGGATGTGGACATTTCGAGCTGTACATAGATGGAGAGAGGAAGTTCCGCCATCATACATGGCGTACGACGCCCGTCAGAACTGCCATTCAGGGAGAACAGGGAAAAACCTACCATATTGAGGTGCGTTTCCAGTATGTCAAGACATGGGGAGCCAATATGAAAATCAATATTGCCAAAGAACATCCCATCGACTATCAACAGGCCATAGCCAAGCTTAATGGCATCCAGAAGGTTATCTTTGTGGGTGGCATCTCTGCTGGTCTGGAAGGCGAAGAAATGCCTGTCAGTATTGAAGGATTCAAGGGCGGTGACCGCACGAATATCGAACTGCCAAAGGTTCAGCGAGACTTCTTAAAAGCGCTCAAGGATGCAGGCAAGACTGTAATTTTCGTCAACTGTTCTGGCTCTGCCATTGCCCTCGAACCAGAGACCCGAACCTGTGACGCCATTGTTCAGGCATGGTATGCCGGTCAAGAAGGTGGATACGCTGTAGCTGATGTCCTATTCGGAGACTACAACCCAAGCGGCAAGTTGCCTGTCACCTTCTACAAACGCTCAGACCAACTGCCTGACTATGAGGATTATTCTATGAAGGGACGAACCTATCGCTACTTCGACGATGCTTTGTTCCCCTTCGGATTCGGTCTTAGCTACACATCATTCAATCTTGGACAAGGTACCCTTGAGATGCAACCAGACGGTACCGGTAAGCTAACTGTCAACGTGAAAAACACCGGTCTTCGTGATGGTACCGAAATCGTACAGCTTTATGTCCGCAACCTTGCCGATCCTGATTCTCCTTTGAAAACGCTACGAGGTTTCCAGCGCATAGACGTCAAAGCTGGCCAAGAAGCTACGATAACACTACCTCTGACACGCCAGTCGTTCGAGTTTTTCGATGCCGAAACCAACACTATGCGAACGAAATCCGGACAGTACGAAATACTCTATGGTAACAGTTCACGTCCACAAGACCTTCAAACGCTCAACGTGACGCTAAAATAGTCACTTAAAAAGCGACACGCCATAAAAATTGCGCAGGGAATCATCTCTGCGCAATTTTTTCTCAATATACTCTAACCTCTTACTTCCATACAGAAGGCAGCCAGCATCTTATTGGGCCTTAGGAGTATATTGGACAGAAAGTGTAGGCGTATAAGTATTTTCCAAAACAATAGAAATGAATCCATCACCAGAGTCAAAGTTGGCAACTTTGTGGTCATCCTTCAAAATAGGGCAATCAGGCCATGCACCAAGTTCCTTCTCCAGTCCATCGCGTAACTGCTGCCATAACTGACGAGTACTATCATTGCTCGACACGACATAGTTTTCTTTAACAGCCATTAATTTTTCATCTTTAAAGGCAACAAGGACACGATAGGGTTCTGAGGCCTTGTAGAACACAATAGTCCGCCCGCTGTCAGAAGCTGCAGAATCGACAGAAAAACCACGAGCCAGCATAGAATCCGCCAGCTGACTAACGGGTAGCGTAAAGACAAGACCACGGTAGTTAAAAGGCGCTTTCTGCACATCTGAGCAGGCACCCAAAGCCACGAGGGCAACAAAATACAATACAATTTTTTTCATATCGCGAATGATTTACTATTTATTATCCGAGCAAAAGTTAATATACTGCATGCAAAAGTAATAAAAAACGGTGGCAAAACAAAGAATTTGTTTCTTTTTTTGCATTATCATCATTAATTGGTATCAGTACAAATTGCGAGAACTACTTTTTTTTCTTACCTTTGCAGCCAGTTTACAATTAATGGAAAAAATTAAAAGCTATGATGAAGAAAATCATGATCTGTGCGCTATGCACATTGTGCGGCTGGACGTCAGCAGCCGCTAACGACACACTTACTGTGCGCATCGAGGGTATGCACTGCGACCATTGTGCCTATAAGGTCAAGACACTCTTAAAGAAAGATGCTGGCATTGGTACAGTTACGTTCAACCTTGAGCGCCGTACTGCCACCATCACCTATAACCCTGCCAATACCTGCCCTGACAGCATCTATGCACACTTGGAAGCAACAAACCGCTACAAGGCTGCTCCCTATTCGAAGGATGAATTCATTATGCGAGACTGCAGCCTGCGTATGGATGACATGCACTGCAAGAAATGTTCTGACCGCATTATGGGCCAACTATCAAAGATGGAGGGTATAGACTCGATGGCTCCCCATTTGGACAAACACAACCTGTTCATACGCTATGACGCCAACCGAACCTGCCGTGACAGTATCCGAAGCGTCATTAACAAGATAGGATATACTCCTGTCAACTATTATGCAAGCGACAAGGTAGACTATGTCTACTATCTCATCCCTGGCGAGCAAGTCACACAAGAAACCATCGACAACATCATCGCACTGGATGCCGTTGAAGATGTCAACGTCAACCCTATGCGAAACTCACTGGCTATCACCTTCCTCTGCGACAAGCAATCGGCAGACCAACTTCTGGCCGAAATTCAAAAATTGGGTATTCAGGCAAAGCTACCTGCTCCCCACGAGTGTAAAGAAGGTGAAAAAAAATAGCCTACGCTCATACCTTTTCTTATAAAACGCTGAAGCCTTATGTAGCTTCAGCGTTTTATTTTTCAGTTCCCCCCAAGTCATTTCATCAATTCTCCCGGGACATTTCATCAATTTTCCCAGGAAATTTCATCGATTTACCCGAGTCAATATTTTGAGGGTCTTGCGTATTGGTTTATGCAAAACAAGGCAAATCTTTCTTCTGTACCAAGTATTCGCCAATTTGGACTGCATTGAGGGCAGCACCCTTACGAATCTGGTCGCCAGAAAGCCAGAATGTCAGTCCGTTCTCGTCAGAGAGGTCTTTACGGACACGGCCTACATAGACATCGTCCTCGCCAGCGGTTCCAAGAGGCATGGGATATACGAGATTGGCAGGATCGTCAACCAGCTTGCAACCAGGTGCTGAGGCAATGGCCTTCTGAGCCTCTTCAACACTGAGGGGACGCTCTGTTTCAATCCATACGGACTCGGAGTGAGAACGTAAGGAAGAAACGCGAACACACATGGCAGAGCACTTGGCATCGGTATGCATAATCTTCTGCGTCTCGTTATACATTTTCATCTCCTCCTTGGTATAGCCATTAGGCTGGAACACATCAATCTGAGGGATTACATTGTATGCCAACTGGTATGGAAACTTCTTAACGGTCTTAACTTCACCATCCTCGACCATTTCCTTATATTGCTGTTGCAGTTCTGCCATAGCAGCGGCACCAGCACCCGAGGCACTCTGATAGCTGCTGACATGGATACGCTTGATATGCGAAAGCTGTTCCAATGGCTTCAGCACGACAACCATCATGATGGTTGTACAATTAGGGTTCGCAATAATGCCACGAGGACGTACCAATGCATCCTCTGCATTGCACTCTGGTACAACCAAGGGGACATCTGCGTCCATACGGAATGCCGAGCTGTTGTCAATCATCACACAGCCATACTTAGTAATAGTCTTCTCGAACTCCTTTGAAGTTCCTGCACCTGCAGAAGTAAAGGCAATGTCTATATCCTTAAAATCATCGTTGTGCTGGAGCAACTTGACTGTCAACTCCTTACCTCTGAAGGTATATTTCGTACCGGCAGAGCGTTCTGAGCCAAAAAGCACCAACTCGTCCATGGGGAAATTTCTCTGGTCAAGGATACGCAAAAACTCCTGACCTACGGCGCCTGAGGCACCCACAATAGCTACTTTCATATATTATTTCTTTTCCTTAAGTATAGTATCGGGGTGCAAAGATAACTAAAAATCACTGATTGACCAAACAATATGAAACAAAAGGTACATTTTTTCTTTGCATTTCCTTCGCATACTCATTTTTTTGCACTATCTTTGCACTCAGAATGTTGATAGCAACGTCATACTTCCCTATTACAAGCCCGACGCTTATCTTCTTTGTCGTGCTGATGATTATTCTGTTTGCCCCAATCATCATGGGCAAGCTGCGCATTCCTCACATTATAGGTATGGTGCTGGCGGGCATGATTATAGGTCAGCATGGATTAAACATTCTAGTACGCGACTCGTCGTTTGAACTTTTTGGAAAAGTAGGACTATTATATATTATGTTCCTGGCTGGACTGGAGATGGATTTGGAGAGTGTGAAAAAAAACTCTCGTAAGTTTTTGATATTTGGAATGCTGACATGCCTTATTCCACTCTCCCTAACCTATCTTATGTCGCGATGGTTGCTGGACTACACGCACTCAGCTTCATTCTTGCTGGGTTGTATCATGGCTTCTAATACGCTCATTGCCTACCCCATCATCTCACGCTATGGATTACAACGCGACTCCAGTGTCATGCTGAGTGTTGGCTCCTCCATGCTGTCGCTGTTCATGGCTCTTATGATGTTAGCGGCACTCTCTACAGCATATAATGAGGAAACGGGTTTCGTTTTTTGGCTATTATTTATCGTCAAATTTGTACTATTCCTCACATTGTTGGTATGGAGCATCCCCAAGTTGGCACGCTACTTCTTAAGACGCTATTCCGATGCTATCATGCAATACATCTTTGTTCTCTCTGTCATGTTCCTCTCTGCAGCACTATCGGAGGTCATCGGAATAGAGGGCATCGTTGGAGCATTCTTAGCTGGTCTTATTCTAAATAGATACATACCACACGTATCACCCCTCATGAACCGCATAGAATTCATTGGTAATGCTTTGTTTATCCCTTACTTCTTGATTGGCGTTGGCATGCTCATCAACGTCCGTACTCTGTTCGAAGGGCCGCGCATGCTATGGATTGTGGCACTCATTGTCTTCTTCGGTACATTTGGCAAAGCCGTTGCCGCCTATCTGTCAAGTCTGCTGTTCCGACTTCCAAAGTCTGCCGGAAACATGATGTTCGGTCTAACCTGTGCACACGCAGCAGGAGCTATAGCTATGGTCATGATAGGCATGACCCTGGAAATCAGCGCAGGGATATATCTGGTTAATGACGAGATGCTGAACGGTGTCGTTATTATGATACTCATCACCTGCATTATCTCAACATTAATGACACAGCATGCTTCACAACAGATTATACTGGCCAACCGCCAGCATACAACCACTCATTCATCGGACGTAGCCGACGACGAGAAGATCATGCTTTGCGTCAAATATCCCGAAATAGCCCCACAGTTGTTGGAATTGGCCATCATGGTACGCAACGAAAAGTTAAAACGTGGATTGGTGGCCCTCAACGTAGTTTATGACGACGCCCATTCTGCCGACCATCGTGAAGAAGGGCTGCATCTATTGGAACGACTGGAACAGCGAGCTGCTGCAAGCGATGTCCATATGCAGACACAGGTACGTTTAGCTACTAACATTGCAAACGGAATCAAACATGCCTTCCGCGAGTTTGGAGCATCTGAGATTATTATGGGCATGCACGTCCATACGGAAGTCAATCCCAAGTTCTGGGGGGAGTTTATCCAAAGCCTATATAACGGATTAAATCGCCAGATAGTACTTACCCGTTTTGTACAACCCCTGAACACTCTGCGTCGCATTCAAGTTGCGGTACCATCAAGAGCAGAGTTTGAACCAGGTTTTCACCGCTGGCTTGAGCGATTAAGCCGCATGGCTGGCAATCTTGATTGCCGAATCCAATTCCATGGACGAGAAGAATCACTGGAACTTATCCGAGAATACATAAACAACCATCACTCCAATATACGCGCTGAATACACCTTCATGGCCCATTGGAACGAACTACCCAAGTTGGCCGCAGAAATCAGCAACGACCACATGTTTGTAGTCATAACAGCCCGTAAGGGTACTATTTCGTACAAGAGCGCCCTTGAACGACTGCCCATCGAGTTACAAAAACATTTCTCGGGCAAGAACCTCATGATACTGTTCCCTGACCAATATGGTGACGCCAAGGAAGAGAGCATGACCTTCACTGCAGCCCAGCACCAGGAAGAGAGCAGCATTTACGATAGTATTGCGCGATGGATTAATCGCCACCGTACCCATTAAGTATTATTAACCCCCATTATTATCATCCATCCCCATGATAGATATCAAAGGCATCAAGAAAAGTTTTGGATCATTAGAGGTATTGAAAGGAATAGACCTCCACATCAATAAAGGCGAAGTCGTCAGCATTGTTGGTCCCAGTGGCGCTGGTAAAACCACCTTGCTCCAAATTATCGGCACGCTGGACAAACCTGATTCCGGTTCAATAAGTGTTGATGGCATTGACACCACTCTGCTCTCACAAAAAAGACTATCCGATTTCCGTAACCGTCATATCGGCTTTGTTTTTCAGTTCCACCAGTTATTACCTGAGTTTACAGCCATTGAGAACATTATGATTCCCGCTTATATCGCCGGTACATCGACCAAGGTTGCTCACCAACGTGCGAACGAACTGTTACGATTCATGAATCTCAGCGACCGTGCCCGACACAAACCCAACGAGCTTTCCGGTGGCGAAAAGCAGCGTGTTGCTGTTGCTCGTGCATTAATTAACAATCCTGCCGTTATTCTGGCTGACGAACCCAGCGGATCCTTAGACTCCAAGAACAAAGAGGAGCTGCATCAACTATTTTTCGATTTGCGCAACCAATATGGCCAGACATTCGTTATCGTCACCCATGATGAAGGTTTGGCAAATATTACAGACCGTACAATTAAGATGCGCGACGGAATGCTAGAACACCCTATTTGAGTACATTTAACTAAAAAAGAGAAATATGCCTAACATTACTATTCACATTACTACACAACAGCTACTTGAACTACAAGCAAATACCAACTAAGACAAAACGGTACTGAACGAAGTCAGTACCGCAATTATGATGGTGAAGTCAACAAATATCTAAAAAACGGACATCTACCTGAAGTCTATTGAGAGCAATGCCATTGACAAAGCCAATTCAAAAATCATCGGGAAGATTTAGAATTCAGCAGATTTTGGTGTACGGGGGAATGGGATAACATCGCGAATGTTCTGCATACCGGTAACAAAAAGAATCAGGCGCTCAAAACCCAATCCAAAACCAGCATGAGGACATGATCCCCAACGACGGGTATCAATATACCACCACAAATGAGTCATATCCATGTGGCGACGTTCTATCTCACCCATCAGCTTGTCATAGCTCTCTTCACGTACAGAACCGCCAATTATTTCACCTATCTGGGGGAATAGAACATCTGTACCCTGCATCGTAGGA
>JAEEGL011038015.1_pt1 | contig 12071 bp, 9 predicted proteins | sample 9134231 | NCBI WGS metagenome assembly JAEEGL01 (sample SAMN16246548, study PRJNA631951) | gut metagenome | biome: gut microbiome; feature: rumen; material: fiber-attached | host: Bos | place: Iran: Karaj | collected 2018-10
GTGCCGGAGAACAGCGGGACAAGAAGCAGGAGGCCGTCTGTCACAAGAACGGCGATGATGAGTCCGAAGACCATGCCCAGAAATCCGTTGATCGTCCTGAGCCCCGGAAGCTTCAGGGCTTTCCGGACGGGGATGCCCAGTATGAGCACGATCCCAAGGGACAGGAGGAAAATGCCGGCGGATACCAGGACAGACATGCACCAGTCCGCGATCTTCGCGGAAACGATGTCCTTACGGGCCGGAAAGCTTTCCGCCGCTTTCAGTTCGGTCCGAAGCTCCGCTTTCTTTTCGGAAGGCGCCGGGAGACGGGTCACAAAGACCGTCAGTTCGTCTTCATCTTCCACCTTCTCCAGGAGGCTTTTGGAAACACTGGTCCGAAGCTTGTCGTCCCATTCCGTTCCGCTTTCGATCCAGTCCTTCACGAAGGGCTTCAGCCCCCAGGTCAGAAGAACCGCCAGAACGACTGCGATCAGGCCGGAAACGAACCCGAAGATCCCTTTCTTCCAGCCGATGATCCCCATAAGGATCAGAAAGACCGCAATGACTGCCAGTACGATCATGATTCACCTGCTTTGAGGAAGAAGCGCGCGGTGACCCGCGTCAGACCGTCTTCCTCTTCCGCGCCCGAGAACAGGGTGCGGAGGCTGCCGCGTGTCGCAAGATCCAGGGCTTTCTGCGCATAATCGCGGATGCGGCTCCGGTAGAAACCCTCGCCTTCCCGGAGAAGCTTCCGGGCGTATTCGTAGCAGATGCTCTGGGCCTCGCGGTCCATTCTCGCGCCCTGATGGAGGAGGTACTCCTTCGCGGTGTTCACGAGGTCTCTGGCCATCACCGGCCGGCCTTCGAAGGCGGCGGTGAAGGAGCCAGCGATCTCCGGCACGCGCGTAAACATTTTCTCAAAATGCTCTTCGGTATCAGTCAGCGCGATGAGGCAGGACAGATCGTCCTTCTCCAGCACTTTGGAGAAATCCCTGAGCTGGGAATCTGAAAGCGCGGCCGCATTCTCGATGATGACCATATTTCCGAGGAAATAATCGAAGGATTTCACGATGCTGGCGTTCTCGAACCGGTCGGCGCTGGTCTTCAGCATGCGCTTCGGGGCGTTTGCGGTACGGTTCTGAAGCTCCTTCATGACCTCCCGCGCGCGTTCCAGGTTCTCTTCCCGGTTGTCGCCGTAGACAATGAAATGCCAGATCCGGCCGTCATACTCCGGTTCGATGGGCAATTTCCCGAGTTTCGCGGAATCGGCCTCGCGCTCCATGAGTTCGGCTTCCAGATCTTCGATCTCGTAATCTTCTTCCGAAGGCCTTCTGAGCGGGCCTTCTTCTGCCTCAGCCTCTTCCGGGCGCTCCGGCGCTTCGTCCGCCCTGAAGGGATCTTCCTTCATAGGCGCGGCCTCGTCGATCTCCACCGCGGGACGCTCTTCTTCCTTCTTCTCCGGACGCTGGAGCGGCCTTCTGACCGGGCCGGTCACGTTGAAAATGATGTGCTCATCCTCTTCTTCGGTATCAATATGCTTCCAGCCGTCCTTCGAGGCCTCATCATAAGGCGCGGCGGGCTGGTCCTTGGGGAGCGGGACGACAGCGCTTCCGAAATCCATGTCGAGGGCTTCCTGGAAGGCATTTTCCTCTTCTGTCCGTGCCTTTTCATAAGCCTCGCGGATAGTCAGCTTCTCTTCTGCCTCGGGCGTTTCTTCTTTCTCAGAAGTTTCTTCTGCCTCGGGTGTTTCTTCCGGCACAGGCGATTCTTCCGCCGCCTCTTCCGAAGGCTCTAAAGGCGCAGCCTCCGCAGTCTCTTCCGCGGTCTCTTCCGTAGCCTCCGCGGTCTCCCCGGAAGCCTCCTCTTCAGCCGGCTCCGTCACCGTGAGCGCAGGCGTGTCCTCTGTCTCAGACGCTTCTTCCGTCTCCGGCTCTTCCGCCTGAGACGTCTCTTCTTCGTCTTCTTCGATGAAGTCGGTCTGCCCGGCCGCCGCAACGCTGTCCCATTTTGCCTCAGGGAAAGGCTCCTTCACGACTTCGGGAACGATGGCTTCGCCTTCCGGCAGCTTCTCTTCCTCGTCGTATTCGCGGATCTCCAGTTCGTCGTTGGCTTCGAAAATGTCCTTCCGCGTGCGTTCGTCTTCCTCGTCGTTCTGGAACACGCTCATGTCCGGAATGAAGGACATCTCAGTATCCAGTTCGTCATGCGATCTCTCAGGGCTTTCCTTCGGAGCGCTGCCGTAGATCTTCATGTCCGCGTCTTCGTCCACGCTTTCGAAGAGATCGGCTCTCTCCAGATTTTCGTCCGCAGCTTCAAATTCAAAATGCTCGTCTTCGGCTTTCCGGACGTCTTCTTCCTCTTCCGGCGCTTCTTCTTTCCGGGAGACCTCCGGTTCTTTCGCCGGCTTTTCTTCGGTTTCTTCCGTCATGGAATCCGCCCAGGCATCGAAGGTGTTGGCCTCCTCGGAAGCATTTTCCGCACCGGCTTCGTCCGCATCTTCCTGCGAGAGCGCCGCTTCTCCGGTCAGCTCGGCGCGGAGCGCCCGGGCAAGCTGTACGTATTTGCCGTTGTAGAACCAGAGCGAGATCTCGTCGCAGACTTCAAGCGCTTCATTGGCCCGGCCGTTCTGCGCGTACAGTTTTGCCAGTTCGAACATCCAGCGGTCGTCCGGTTCCTCGCCCTTGAAATTTTCCAGAATGGAGATCAGTTCGCTGTCATCGCGGCCTTCGGCCTGCGCGATGCGGTACTGCAGGATGAAGCGTTCGGAATCATACTTCGCGATCTGGCAGAATTCATTGTAATAGCGCATGGCGCCCGAAAGGTCGCCCATGCGGATGGCCAGCGTGCAGAGATGGAACAGCGTGCCGCGGCTCCGGGGCGCATAGTCCCGGGCCTGCAGAAGAAGATCCTCCGCATCCTCGTAGCGACGGCATTTTTCATAGGCTTTCGCAATGTTCTGAAGGATCCTCGGATCACGGACGGAGTCCAGATTCAGATCATCCAGAATGTCCACGGCGCCCGTAAAATTCTTCTTTTCGATCAGGGTCATGCCCTGAAGCAGTTTTTCCTGAAATTCTGCCTTGTTCATAACAATGTCCCTCTCTACAGTTCCGTCCGGCCGGTGAGCGCCCGAAGGAGCGTCACTTCGTCCACATACTCCAGGTCGCCGCCCACCGGGACGCCGCTCGCGATGCGGGTCACCTTGATTCCGGTCGGCTTCAGGAGTTTTGAGATGTACATGGCGGTCGTTTCGCCTTCCAGGGAGTTGTTGGTGGCGATAATGACTTCGTCCACGTCTTTCTGAAGACGCGCCATGAGTTCCTTGAGTCTGATATCGTTCGGACCGATCCCCAGCATCGGCGAGATCGCGCCGTGCAGCACGTGGTAGACGCCGGTGTATTTGCCGGTCCGCTCATAAGCCGCGAGATCGCGCGTGGTCTCTACGACCATGATCGTCCGGTGATCCCTCTTTTCGCTTGCGCAGATCGGGCAGATCTTTCCGTCCGTCAGCGTGCAGCACTCTTCGCAGTAATGCACGTTTTTCCGGGCGGAGATCAGCGCCTCCGACAAAGCCTTCACGTTCTCCTCAGGCATGTGGATGATGTGAAATGCCAGCCGCTGCGCGCTCTTCTGTCCGATGCCGGGAAGCGTTTCGAGCTGCCCGATCAGTTTGTTGATCTCGCTGCCGTAGTAATCCATCTGGTCTAAGTTCTCCCCGTCAGAACAGTCCGCCCAGACCGCCCATTCCGCCGGTCATGCTGTCCATATTCTTCGCGTTCTCTTCGTTGATCTGGGAAGCGCACTCATTAAAGGCCGCCACGATCAGATCCTCCAGCATTTCCACGTCTTCGGGATCCACGACGTCCTGTGAAAGTTTCACGGAAAGAAGCTCCTTCTTGCCGTTCATCGTGACGGTCACTGCGCCGCCGCCTGCGCTGGCCTGGAATTTCTTCTTCTCGAACTCCGCCTGCTGCTCCTCCATTTTCCGCTGCATGCGCTGCGCCTGTTTCATAAGCTGCGTCATGTTCATGTTGCCGTAGCCGCCGCCGTATTTCGCCATTTCATTCCTCCTTATACGAGATCACTCGATCTCCATCTCAATGCCCGGGATGCGGCTTTTCGCGACCCTGGGCGCACTTTCGCCCTTCTGAAGCGCCTTGAAAGCCAGCCGGAATTCACGGCCGTAACGCCTTTCAAGCGCTTTCTTCAATTCTTCTTCCGCGCCAAGGCGGACTGCGCAGTCCATCGTAAACTGGTTCGTAAAGAAGATCAGGAGGCGTCCGCTTTCATCAGCGCTGACCTCCGCTTTGTTCATCTGGACACGAAGACCGCCGGGCATCTCCATGCAGATCTCCGGCCAGTCCCCGGCAAGCTGACGATAGTCTTCATAAGCCGCCTCAGGAATCGTCACTTCCCTGGCCGCAGCGCTTTCCGCGCCGGATGCCGCCGTCTGCGCCAGTGCCTGCGGAGAAGCCGATGCGCCTGCCGCTGGGACAAATCCGCCCTTCTGTAGCGCCGCCACGCGGTCCTCCAGGAAGCGCACGCGCTGGAGAAGGCTTTCGTTGTCCTCCTCAGTCTCGGGATGCATCATTTTTAACAGCGCAGTCTCAAAGAGCACGCGGCGCGAGCCGGAATTCCGAAGCGCGTTGGACAGTTCGGAGAGGATGCGGATGAAACGGATGATCTCCTCGAGGGACAGATCCTTTGCCTCTTCCCGCATACGCGCCATGTTCTCCTTCGAGACGCCTAAAATGTCTTCGCCGGGGTCGCCGGTCGTAAGAAGCATCAGATTGCGGAAATACCATATGTAGTCCAGCACGAACTGGGACAGGTCGCGGCCTGCGGACAGAAGCCTGCCGGTCTCCTGAAGCACGCCGGTCACATTTTCACTGAGAATGTACCGCGTCATCTCCGAGAAGACGCGCTGATCGACCGCCCCCAGGGCATTCAGGACATTGTCGTAAGTGAGTTTTCTGTCGGACCGCAGGGAAACACACTGCTCGAGAAGAGAGAGTCCGTCACGGCTGGATCCGTCCGCGCGGGCGGCAAGATAAGCGACCGCTTCGTCTTCCCATTCGATGCCCTCTGATCTGAGAACGTCTGTGAGCTGCTCACGGAGCGTTTCAAGCGGAAGCCGCCGGAAATCATAGCGCTGGCAGCGCGACAGGATGGTCACAGGGATCTTGTGGACTTCGGTCGTCGCCAGGATGAAGATCACATACTCCGGCGGTTCCTCCAGCGTCTTTAAGAGCGCGTTGAAAGCGCCCGCGGAAAGCATGTGCACTTCATCGATGATGTAGACGCGGTAGCGGCCCTCGGTGGGCTTGTATTTGACTTCCTCGCGGATCTCGCGGACATTGTCCACGCCGTTGTTGGAGGCCGCGTCGATTTCGACCACGTTCGTGGAGCTTCCGTTCAGGATCGCTCTGCAGGCTGCGCATTCATTGCAGGGGCTGCCGTCCACGGGGCGCTCGCAGTTCACCGCGCGCGCAAAGATCTTCGCGGCGGTCGTCTTGCCCGTGCCGCGCGTGCCCGCAAACAGATAAGCATGGCCGATCCGGTCATGCGTGATCTGGTTCTTCAGGGTGTTAACGATCGGATCCTGTCCCCGGACGTCTTCAAAACGCTGCGGGCGGTATTTCCTGTAAAGCGCGGTGTAACTCATTCGTGCCTCTCGATATTCACAATCCGTTTAATTATACATTATCTTAAGAAGCGTGGCAAGGGCGGAACGCTCCGGGCATCATTGATCCTCGAAACTTTCATGCGCGTCAAACGTGCGGCAGATCGTCTTGTAGCTGCCGAAGACCGTCAGTTTGTCGCCCACGGCGAAGACCGTGTCCGCGCCGGCTGCCTCGGGCTTTTTCCCGGGGTGCTCCACCAGCATGACCAGTATCCCCGTCTCCGCCTTCAGCTTCATGTCCGCAAGCGAGCGTCCCAGATACTGCTCCGGGATATGGTTCAGCGTCACGACCGCAATGGAGTCTGAACCGATATAGTCCATCAGCATGACCGAGTTGAAGGTCTCTCCGCGTTTGAGAATGCGGTCCGCGATCTTCCGAAGGAGCCCTTCGAGCCACGCCCGGATGGGCGTTACGCGGATGAAAATGAAAACCACGGCGGCCACACTGAGGGGAATCAGGATACTGAGCCAGTTTTCCCCCAGGTCGGTGAGTTTGATGGACAGAAACACGTTGATGAAAGCGGAAACGATCGTGATGTTAAATACATAGCCGAACAGCATCGTGATCCTTGCCAGCCTGCGTCTTGACCGGCTTGAAAGGAACATTTCACTTTCCTTGGTGGTGTATCCGCAGCCGGTCAGAAGAGAGACGACCTGAAAGCGGGCGCGTTCAGAGGGCAGTCCGGTAAAGCGGAACATGATCGAAAACATTTCCGTGATGATCAGATAGACCACGATGAGGACCGAAAACAAGGAAAGAGCCACGTAGATGTTCATAAGACAGTTCTCCTGAAAAATGCGGCACAGAACAGACAACAGTTTCTAATGTGAAATATAACACAGAAGGAAAGCGGAATCTACCTGAAACAAGGCCGCAAAAAAGCGGCGCAGAAGGCTCTGCGCCGCTTGATCGAAGTCTTTTTCGAAGCGCTCCCCGGCGGGACCGCATCACATGGGACGGTCTCCTTAGTGCTGCTCCGTTCCCGGCCTGACACGGTTCGAAGTGTCTCATTGTGCGGGGCCGGGGGCGCCCGGCCGCTTTCGCGGCTTCCACATTATACGGAACGGGCGCTGATTTGTCAAATACTTCCGGGAAAGCATAATCTCCCTTACCTGCAGGCTTTGTATATGGCGACGATGTCGTCGTGATCCAGTTCTTTGAAGGAGCCGATGGTCCGGCTGCGGTGACGCGAGCATTCCGCCGAGACGGTCTCGATCTCCTCGTCCGTCGGCCTGTGCCCCAGAAGCTCCGTCAGCGACAAGGGCATGCCCAGGCTTCTGAAAAATGCGTTCGTGCGCCCGATGCCCTCTTCTGCGGCTTTCCGGTCGTCCGCTTCCGTAACGCCATAGACCTTGCGGGCGAACTGTGCGAAACGCCCGACGTTCGTATCCATCACATATCGGCTCCAGGCCGCCCAGACCGCTGTCAGCGTCGCGCCGTGCGTGGAATCGTACAGCGCGGACAGCGCCATGCCGAGCTGATGACAGGACCAGTCGCCGTCTCGCGAAGTGTCTCCCTGGGTGCCGATGCCGGTAAGTCCGACGTGCGAAACGCTGCCGCACCACATGATCTCGCTCATCGCTTCGTAATCCGAGGGATCCTGAACGCCCCTGGGGCCGTATTTGATGATGTCCCGGAACAGCCCTTCCGCGAATTCATCCGTCAGATGATTGCCCAGAATAGCGGGGAAATACCGCTCCGACGTGTGCATGAAAATGTCTGCCGCGCCTGCCCCGATCTGATACTTCGGAAGCGTCATCGTGAGTTCCGGGTTCATGACCGCGAATCGGCAGCGGTTGAAATCAGAAGTGAGGCCGCGCTTTGTGGGCGGATTCAGATCGTCGTTCGTGAGGACGGCGGAGTTGCTGGTTTCCGATCCTGCCGCGGAGATCGTCAGAACGGCCGCGACCGGGAGGCTCTTTTTGAGCGGGGTGCCGGACCAGAAATCCCAGACGTCATGGCCGGGATTGGCCACCGTATGCGCGACGCCCTTCGAGGTATCAATGACGCTTCCGCCGCCGACGGCCAGAATGAAGTCCGCGCCGAATGCTGCCGCTTCCGAAGCCATTTTACGGGCCGTGGAGACCAGGGGGTTCGGTACGACGCCGCCCATGGCCTTCACTGTGAGACCGCTTTCCTCCAGCGTGCGGAGCACCCGCCCGAGGAGTCCGCTCTTCTCCGCAGACTTTCCGCCGTAGATCACGAAGACGCGGGATCCGCCGTGCTTCTTCACAAGTTCTCCGACTCTGGCTTCCGTTCCTCTTCCGAACACGATCTCGGTAGGCGCGTAGTATACGAATTTCTCCATGATGGTTCTCCTTTCCGGCCGCTAAGCATTTTTCATCGCTCTGAAAGAGATGATACCTGAAAAGCCGGAGAAAAACAACAAGGACGGTTTTTATTTCATTGCATTTCCTGTCCGTGTAAAATATACTAATATACGATTTATGCTTCAGAAATCCATCAAAGGAATCTTCTTCGAATGAGTGAAGCCCCTGAGCGGCAGAATCCGCGGCGCAGCCATATTCTGCAGTGGCATATCACACACCGCTGCAATCTTTTTTGCGCGCACTGCTATCAGCGGGACCGGGCGGAGGAGATGCCTGCACAAATGCTTCGGGAAACCCTGGACAAATACTGCCGCTTTCTTGAAGCGCGTCACTTCTGCGGGCGTGTGTACCTGACCGGCGGCGAGCCTCTTCTGCACCCGGAATTCTTTACTCTGGCCCGCGAGATCACGGAGCGCGGGATAGCATTTTCCGTTCTGACGAACGGAACGCTTATCGACCGGCTGACAGCCAACCGCCTTGCACTCCTCCATCCCCTCTTCGTCCAGGTCAGTCTGGACGGTGTGTGGGAAGCACACGACGCCGTGCGCGGGGAATTCAGTTTCATTCAGGCCCTGAACGGCATCGACGCGCTCGCTGCGGAACGCATTCCGGTGATGGTTTCATTTACCGCGCAGAAGAACAATCTGAAAAGTTTTCCCGCGCTGGCCAGAATCTGCGCGGAGCACGGCGTCCGGAAGCTCTGGTGGGACCGCGTCGTGACAGATACGCCGGAGATGACAAAACAGCTTGCCCTCACGACTGAGCAGTTCCGGCAGTTCTGCCGGAAAGCTTCGCGCCTTCAGAAGCGTTATCAGAGGCCCGACGGCAGCAGCCTGATCTCACTGGAACGCTCGCTTCAGTGTATGGAGGAAGGCAAATGCTACACTTGCCACCCGGGGAGCGGCATGGTCACGATCCTGGCGGACGGCTCTGTAATGCCTTGCCGCCGTCTGCCCTTTATCGCCGGAAACATCACGGAGGGAGAGCTGGACGAGATCCTTGCGTCCGATCCGACGACCCAGGAGCTTCAGTGTTCTCCGATCCCCGCTGCCTGCGCGGACTGCCGGTATGCCGAGCGCTGCCGCGGCGGCGCAAAATGTGTCACTTACGGCCAGACCGGCCGTCTGTTTGAGAAAGACATCAACTGCTTTTATCAATAATCACGAAAGGATGGGTTTAATATGCTGAAATGCCCGTCATGCGGCTCCAATGTGCGCTTTGACATCAAAAGCCAGAAGCTGCACTGCGATTTCTGTTCAGGTTCATTTGACCCGAGGATCTTCGACTCTCTTCAAAAAGACGCCTCTATTCAGGGCGGGCAGGACGCCGCCCTGCCCGGTGACGCCGGTCTCTATGAGACCGCCGTGTGGACGTGTCCCGGCTGCGGCGCCGTACTGACCTATACGGACGATACAGACATCACTTCCGTATGCGCTTACTGCGGCGGCCGGAACATTATGTTCGAACGCATCAAGGGAGAGCGCCGGCCGGACAGCATCGTTCCATTTGCCGTCACCAAAGAAGACTGCATCAGAGAATACCGGCACCGCGCCCGCCGTGCCTTCCTGAGTCCCGGCTACCTTCGAAGCAAAAGCCAGGTGGAATCCTTCCGCGGGATCTATATGCCGTACTTCGACTACTATGCGACTCTGGACAGCAATTTGTCTCTGGATGCCGAGAACTACAACAGCACGGAATCCGTCGGGGGCAATCGGGTCTACGACGTCAGCCAGCTTACAGGCCATATCACGGGTAAAGTCTATGGCAAATCTCATGACGCGTCCGTCCGTTTCTCGGACGATATCAGCGAAAGCCTTGGCAATTATGGCGCCAGGCAGCCCTTTTCCCCGGGGTACCTGAGCGGCTTCTACGCGGAGACCGACGACGCCGGTTTCTACACGCATCTGCCAAGCAGCGCAGAACTCAGGCAGAAGATCCGCGAAGCTGTACTGAACAGGATCTCGAACAGACAGATCACAAAGGGACAGGAAGAGATCACCGTCGGAACCGTAGATGAGTCCAGCATCTGTCTGGTGCCTGAGGACGTCTATGCAGAACGCACCCTTTACCCGGTCTGGTTTATGTCGCACCGCATGAAAAACGGCAAACTGACTTATGCAGCCGTGAACGGGAGCAGCGGCGAAGTTGCGGCTGATTTCCCGCTGAGCTTCTTCAAAGTAGTGCTCTTCGCACTGGCGGCCGGGCTTGTATTGTTCGGGCTCCTGACCCTTTCGGGACTGATGCCCCGGCCGATCACCGCGCTGGGCTTCTCGCTCATCCTCTTTATGTGCGGTGTAACCTTCAACAGCCTCGTTCTGGAAAACAAGATCCGGCGCCTGAATCCGGACTACACTTCAAAAATGTCCGGCACACGGCGCGTGCTTCTGATCGCGGGCGCAGCCATCTGGTCTTTTTTGCTTTTCTCAGGCTTCGCCAACGGCGCCTGGATGGCATGTGCTTTCTTTTCCAGAGCCCTCTTTATCGCGGCGCTGATCCTGTCCATGTTTAATATGTTCCAGATGACGGACCGGATCGGTATGGAGGAAATGCGGGTGACGCACCGGGAGATCCGTTTCGCCAAGGCCATCCCGGTCATCCAGCTGGCTGTCTCGTATGTGTTCAGCCTCGTCTCAGTGATCGTCCTGATCAGCCAGCCCGTCAATGAGGTGTATTACTATACCGCCGCCGCAAACGCGGTCGGTTTCATGGGGCTGTTCGTCTTCACTGTGCTGGTGAACAACTACTTCTCCTACCGAAGACCCGTCCAGTTCAACAAGAAAGGAGGCGATGACCGTGCGGAATAACCGAATGCGCCTCAGCGCACTGCTGACCCTTCTTGTACTGCTCTTTACCGCACTGGCGCCCTCTATTTCCGTCCATGCGGCTTCCGTGCTGGGTTCACTTCCCGGACGGTCTTCGCGTCATAACGAGCGCACCGGTTATGATGCCGTCATCGTAGATGAGGCCGATCTGCTCTCCTCTTCGGAAGAAACGAAACTCCTGGACGAAATGTACCCGCTGACGGAATATGCCAATATCGCGGTCTATACCGTGAGCACTTCCACAACCATGAAGGACTACGAACGGGCGAGGCAGAAACGTGTCGAGCTGTTCGGCACAGATGCCAACGCGGCGATCTTCACCATTGACATGTATCTGAGACGGATCGTGATCCAGCGCCGCGGCAACATGGAAAAATTCTTCAATAACAGCCGCGCCAACAACATTACCAACAACGTGGCTTCCCTGGCCACGCAGAAGAAATACTATTCCGTTTGCTCGACCGCCATGAGGCAAATGCTCGCCGTGATAGAGGAACGGAACGTTCCTGAGCCGATGCGATACCTCAGCAACGCTGTCATTGCCCTGATGCTGGGCTGTATCACAGCCTTTGTGATCGCCGTACTGACCTCCTCCTCGATCCGCAAAAAGAAGGCCGCCGAGACCTCGGTCGTACGGCTGACAGCGCCGCTGGCCATCACGGTGGATAGTTATCAGAGAATCCGCAAGAGGACCGTGACCGTAAGCACTTCTTCCGACAGCTCCTCCAGCTGTTCCAGTTCCAGCTGTGGTTCCAGCTGCTCCAGCTGCGGTTCCAGCTGCGGAGGCAGCAGCTTCTGAGAAATCCTCTGCCGTACAAATGATCTGAAAAAGAAAAGACACACGGTATGCAAGCGTCCGTGTGTCTTTTCTTTCATAACGGCTTGTTGCCGCTTCGTAGCGGGAGGGGGATTTGAATTCTTTTGCCCCGACGCTGATTCTTTTATTCATGCGCTTTCCCGCGGTTTTTCGTGCCCTGTTGACCAGTAAGAAATGTAAGAAAATTTTCACTGGTCAGAGGCATTCTGCACGCTCCATCATAGCGCGGATCTCCTGCATTTCAGCAGTGTTTTTGTTGTAATAGTTGATCATCCGAACCGTAGACCCGGTAAGCTCCGTTAACACTTTTGTAGGCATGGTCTTAGCCGTCCGGCTGATATAAGAGAAACGCAGCTTGTGAATGGACCTCTCCGGAACTCCGGCAAGTCTACAGAGAACCTTCAGCCGATCTGAGAACGCCTTCTCCCTGATTCGCTTA
>JAEEGL011272012.1_pt1 | contig 12071 bp, 14 predicted proteins | sample 9134231 | NCBI WGS metagenome assembly JAEEGL01 (sample SAMN16246548, study PRJNA631951) | gut metagenome | biome: gut microbiome; feature: rumen; material: fiber-attached | host: Bos | place: Iran: Karaj | collected 2018-10
ACAGGAGTCTTCCTGGCGCTTTCAGCCATGCCGCCCTTTACGGCCTATATGGCATACCCGATGGATTAGCGGGTCTTTGGAATGAGCCGTTACACACTGGAAGATGTAAGACGGGAATACGACCGGCTCGACCGGCTCTGCGGGGTCGATACGCGCGGCATAGAATTGAAGGTGTCCAAAAGGGCCTCAAAGCGCTACGGATCCTGCCGGAGCACGCATAACGTGCCGGAGCGGATCACGATCACGGACTTTATTCTCGACTGCGAGGAGGCTTTCTGGGACGTGATCCGCCACGAATACGCGCATGCGCTGGTGATGCTTCGCTATCCGAGGGAACGTCACGGGCATGACGCGGTCTGGAAAGCCGCCTGCCGCGAAGTGGGCTGCCATCCGAGCGCTTCCAACCGCAGCCCGGAAGCCGATGCGCTCGCAAGGACCCGGGCAGAGCGGCGCATCAACTATGTTATCAGCTGCCGGACATGCGGACATATCTGGCAGTATATGAGGAAACCTAAATATATCAGGATGCTGGAGACCGGAAGACCTACGAAGGCGCGCTGCCCGTACTGCGGAGGCAGACAATTCAGCATCAGCACAAGGAGGAAGGACCTATGACACTGGAAAAACTGCAGAAAGATATGATCGCGGCGCTGAAAGCAGGAGAGAAGGAAAAGAAAGAGTCCATCTCTCTGATTGTGGCGGCCGTCAAAAAGGCCGCTATCGATGCGGGTACGCGGGATGATATCTCCGAAGAGCTCGTCGATAAAGTCATCATGAAGGAGCTTAAGACGACAAAGGAACAGATAGATACCTGCCCGGAGAGCCGCCAGGACCTGCTGGCGCAGTATAAGGCGCATCTGGCAGTTGTCGAAAGCTACGCTCCGAAGCTGATGAGCGCTGAAGAGGTAAGAGGACTGCTGTGCGAGAAGTTCGCTGACGTTATAGCGAGCGGAAACAAGGGCCTTATCATGAAAACAGTCATGCCCGAGCTAAAGGGCAAGGCTGACGGCAAGGTCATCAGCCAGGTCGTAGCGGATCTTTGCAAGTAAAAGGGTAAAGATCACTGGTGGTTACATAACACCGTTTTTGGTCAATGAAAAGATCCCGGGCGTTCATGCTCCGGGATCTGCTTTCTTTGTATTCCTGCTCTGCTTTTCTCAGATCTTAAGGGCGACCTCGATATCCTTGTCGACCAGTTTTTTGAACTTTTCTCCGTCTTCCGGCGTGCCGACGATGCTGCCGTAGTGGGTAGGGATGGCACAGCGCGGCCGGATCGCATTCACGAGCGACGCGGCTTCTTCAGCTGTCATCGTGTAGGTGCCGCCGACCGGGACCAGAGCGACATCGCAGCGCACGGCGCAGGCTTCTGGTGTCGCATCCGTGTCTCCGGCGACATACATGCGTGTTCCCTTGTATTCCACGACATAGCCAAGCCAGCCGTTGTCCTTGGGATGGAATGCTTTTCCGATGTTGTAGGCGGGCACGGTCTCCGCTTTGATCCCTTTGACAAGGGTAGTGGAGCCCGGTACGAGAGAGACGCGCTGATCGATATAGATGTCGTAAGGCGTAACGAAAATAGTTTCAGGCTTTCTTATTTTTTCGATATCTTCCGGTGAGTAATGGTCATAATGCGGGTGCGTCAGGAAGATGATGTCGGCATCGTGTGCCTCATCTTCGATCCTGAAGGGGTCGAAATACAGCACCGTGCCTTCCAGATCGATGCGGATGCTGCTGTGGGCATTGATGGTGATGTTGTCGAACATTTGAATCCTCCTCCTTTAGAGGTATAATACCATTATACAGGTTGATTTGCACGTTAAGTTGATATTACAAAAGGGACTATGAAGATCGTTTTTGCGCTGGATTCATTTAAAGGGACGATCAGCAGCCGGCGCGCCGCCGCTCTTGGAGCGAAGGCGGCGCGCGAGGCGCTTGGGGATTGTCAGTGTTTGGAACTGGCTGTCGCGGACGGCGGCGAAGGAACGCTGGATGCGGTAGCAGGCTCCGCCGGCGGAAAGCTTATAGAAGAATATGTACACGGTCCGCTCGGAGAGCCGCTGAAAGCATGCTGGGGCCTTCTCCCCGGCGGCAGAGCCCTTATAGAGATGGCTTCCGCGTCAGGGCTGACACTGGTGCCTCCGGCAGGGCGCGACCCGCGGCATACCAGCAGTTTTGGCAGCGGGGAGCTCGTGCTCGCCGCGCTGGAGAAAGGATGCCGCGATATCACGGTCGCCATCGGCGGTTCAGCCACCAACGACGGCGGCATGGGATTTGCCCGCGCGCTTGGCGTGCGTTTTCTTGATGCCGGCGGCAGGGATCTGAAGGGCGTCGGTGATTCCCTTCCGGCAGTTGCGCGCATCGATACGTCTGCGCTCGACCCGCGCCTTTCGGAGGCATCCCTTACTGTCATGTGCGATGTGGATAATCCCCTTTGCGGAAAGGATGGGGCGACTTACACCTTCGGGCCGCAGAAAGGAGCGGACGAAGCCGCCCTCGCGGAGCTGGAGGAGGGCATGTGTCATTACCGTGATGTCATAAAGAGCCAGTTCGGCAGGGATCCGGACGCGATCCCGGGCGCAGGCGCTGCCGGCGGACTCGGTGCTGCCCTGATGATCTTTTTCGGCGCAAGACGCAGGGCTGGGATCGATGCTGTTCTCGATCTGATCGGTTTTGACGAACTGGTGCGGGACGCCGGCCTTGTGGTGACGGGCGAGGGCAGGGCAGATGCGCAGTCCGTACATGGCAAGGCTGTATCAGGCATCGGCCGGCGCTGTGCCAAGTACGGTGTTCCTGCCGTCGCTCTTGTAGGCAGCGCTCTGCCGGGTGCCGAGGCACTGCTTAAGTGCGGCATAAAGGAGATCATCGAGACCTCGCCCAAAGGCGTGTCCTGGGAAGAGATACAGAAAAACGCGGAAGCATGGTTTCATGCCGCCGCGCTCTCATACTTCAGAAGAACTACGTTTTATACGTGATATTTGTTTTCGCGGATGGCCCGGATCACGGCCTCCCGCAGACTGGCCGGCGCCAGCACTTCCACATGCTGCAGGTACTGCAGCGCCCAGTAGACCATCCCTGCCGGTGCAGCCTTAAAGACCGCCTCAAAACTGTTCTCTCCGAGCGGAACGATGGTGGTACCGGTGCCGAAGCGTTCGATCACATAGCGCAGCACAGACTTGTCACAGCGGAGCCGTATCGTTTCCGGTTCGCCTGTGTGGGCATAGACCACACGCTGCGCGCTGTCGAGTTTGGCGTCACGCGGCGAGATCTCGATAGGTTCATCCAGGATCCTGATGTCCTGCATCATGTCGATGCGGTAGAAACTGGGAGTTGTGTGTCCCTGGCTGATCATTACCAGGTAGTAATGCTCGTTTTCGCAGATCATGCTGTAGGGGTTGGCTATGTAGCGCGCCTCACGGCGGGGCTTCAGCTTTTTGTCGAAATCGTAGTCCAGATAGATGAAGGAGATCTTCTGCCGTGCCTTGATGGCCTCGCTTAAGATCTCGATATTGAGAAAGACCTGCTGGTTAGGGGATTTTTTGTCGGTGCGGATGATCTCCGCATGGGTCTTTCGTTCATACACGCTTTGCTGTTTCTTCAGTTTCTCCACGAGTTCCGCAGTCTGCCGCGGCGAGATGTACTCGAAGGCATAAACCGCATCGATGAGAAGGCGCACTTCTGCCGGATCGAGATCCCGCACGCGCAGATAATAGCCGATGCCGTTGTCTTCATAGCCGGAGATGTCATAACCGAGCTGACGCAGCGGCTCTATTGCGCCGTAGACGGTTCGTCTGTCCATGTCGAGGCCATACAGGTTTCGAAGCTTTTCTCTCAGCTCCCCCATCGTAAGGATATGGCTCTCGTCGGAGTATTCCTGCAGGATCTTCAGGATACAGATCATGTTGGCTTTCGATGTGAACATGCGCGCCTCCCGGCCGCGGTTATCGACGGCCTTGCATTGGTTTTCACCTGACGGATCCATTGTAGCATGTATACAGAAAAATGTACACACCCTGCGTTTTCGGTCGACTTTTTTGCCTTTTGGGTGTCCCGGCCCGGCTGCAGCAGCGAAATAATTACGTTATTTGCTGATTTGCCGAAGAAAAGCCGGCTTTCGCTTGACGCGCCAGCGGAAAGGTCATATAATGAACATGCCAAATACCGAGATATCGGTAGCGGAAGACCCGATCCATGGGGCGAATCCGTTTGCACGGAGGGAAACTCTCTTTTCCCAGCCCGACAGCTAATTTCGCAGGCGTAAGAGGGAGAAGCGTATTTCGATACGCAGCATTCATATAGGCACCCTTACGCTGCACCATCAGGCTGCAGCGTTTTTTACAGGATGCCGGGTAAACCGTAAAGCAGCATTCATCTCAGAAGAAGGCATCACCTTCTTCGAAAGTATAGGCCTCCTATTTAGGGGTAAAAGCCGCCTGTCTTCTCCCGGGCGGCTTTTACTTTTTTGTCCGGTTCAAACGGCGGATCAGGGTTTATAAATCTTGGAATATGCGTTATACTTTTGGACAGCAAGGAAGGGAGGCTCCCATGAATAAACTCATTTTCATCCAGGATCTGAAGGTCGATCAGGAACTGACCGAATTTTTCATGGCCAAAGAGATCGCCATCAGGATGGGTTCCAATAAGAAATACTATCTCGACGTAACGCTTTCGGATAACAGCGGAGAGATCAACGGCAAGAAGTGGGACGTCCCCGAGGATGAATTCGCTTCTCTTGAGCGCCTTAAAGCCGGTGATATCGTAAAGATCAAGGGTATCGTCACCGAATGGAACAACACGAAGCAGCTTAAGATCCTTCGGATCCGCAAAGGCCAGAAGGAAGACGGCCTCACTCTTTCAGACTATATCAAGGCGGCACCTGAAGCCCCTGAGGATATGTATGCCTATATCTTTTCCAAGGCGCAGGCGATAGGGGACGAAGGCCTGCGTGCCATGGCACTCGCTTTTCTGACAGAGAACAAGGACCGGCTGCTCTATTATCCGGCTGCCATGCGCAACCATCACGCTGAGATGGCAGGCCTGCTGTGGCACATCAAGCGCATGCTCATGATGGGCATCCGCGCCTGCGACGTTTACACGATCATGGACCGGGACTGGGTCGTCTGCGGTGTCATCCTGCACGATATGGAAAAACTCAACGAGATCCAGTCTACCGAACTGGGCATCTCGCCGGGCTACACGATGGAAGGCCAGCTGCTCGGGCACATCGCGCAGGGCGTACGCGCAGTAGACCGGCTGGCAGAGTCTGTCGGGCTCGACCGTGAAAAGGCCATCATGCTGGAGCATATGGTCCTGTCGCACCACTACGAGCCGGAGTTCGGCAGCCCCAAGCGGCCGATGTTCCCCGAAGCGGAGCTGCTGCACTATCTCGACATGATGGATGCCAAATTCTTTGACTTTGAGGATGCGCTGCGTGGTGTTGACCCAGGCAGCTTCAGCGAGCGCGTACGCACGCTCGACAATCGCATGCTCTATAAACCCAGTTTCGCGGAGAAATAACGCGCTGGCATGAAAGAAGAAAAGACCGGACAGCTGTCCGAGATCATCTTTCATAACGAGGAGAATCAGTATACCATCGCGGCCTTTGAAACGGATACGGACGCCTTTATCGCGGTGGGCAGCCTTGTGATGCCGAGAAAAGGACGCAGCTACCGGCTCACAGGCGAATGGACCGTGCATCCTCGCTACGGCGAGCAGTTTGCTTTCTCGTCGGCTCAGGAACTGGAACCGACAACAAAGGAGGGTATCGCCTCCTTTTTGTGTTCCGGTGTCATTCGCGGTATCGGCCCCTCCGCCGCAGCCAAGATCGTCCGCCATTTTGGGGAGGATACGCTCCGGGTCATCCGGGAAGAACCGGAAAGGCTCACGGAGGTCTCCGGCATCGGAGAAGTCAAAGCAAAAGCTATCGCCACAGGTTATCAGGAACACCGCGAATACGCGGATACGGTCATGAAGCTCTCTTCTTTCGACATCTCTCCTGCCGTATGCCTTAAGCTTTACAAGGCATACGGGACAAAGGCTGAGGATGTCGTCAGAGAGAATCCCTACCGGCTCATCGATGATCTGTACGGTATCGGTTTCCAGAAGGCAGACAGGATCGCCCAGAGCATCGGTTTTGCGCAGGATTCTCCTTTCCGCGTCAAGAGCGGTCTGCTCTACGCCCTGAACCAGAAAAGCCAGAACGGCGATACCTATGTGGAGAAGCGCCCCTTCATCGAGGAGGCGGCGCAGTTCCTTGATGTCAGCCGCGAGCAGTGCGAAGAGGCCGCTTTTGATCTCATCATGGACGGCAGCGTCTTTCCTGAAAAGCTCGGCGGCGTCGACACGCTGATGCTCTATCGTTTTTATAAGGCGGAAAAGCGTGTGGCGGCCAGCCTTTTCAATCTGTGTCATGCCAGCCTGACTCACATCCCCGGCAACATGGAGCGGCTCATTGCAGCCTCAGAAAAGGAGAGCGGCATCACCCTTTCAGAGCAGCAGAAGAACGCGGTTATTTCATCGCTGAAAAACGGTGTCTCGGTCATCACGGGCGGCCCCGGCACCGGTAAGACAACTATCATCAACGCGATTCTGCACATCCTTTCTTCAGCCGGCATCTCCACGGCGCTGGCGGCTCCTACGGGCAGGGCGGCGAAGCGCATGGCTCAGGCGACCGGCTGCGAGGCTTCCACCATCCATCGCCTTCTTGAATACTATTACGCTGAAGGCACAGACGGGATGCGCTTCGGACGCAACGAGGAAAACAGACTCGACTGCGGCTGTCTGATCGTTGACGAGATGTCCATGGTGGACATCCTGCTGATGGATGCCCTGCTGGCCGCGATCAGGCCGGGCACCCGGCTCATCCTGGTGGGCGACGCGGATCAGCTGCCTCCGGTCGGCGCAGGTAACGTGCTGCGCGATATCATCGGCAGCGGTACGGTCCACGCGGTACGCCTCACGGAGATCTTCCGCCAGGCTCAGGAAAGCCTCATCGTGGTCAACGCACACCTTATAAACCGCGGCGAATATCCGAGTTTCAACGAAAAGGGCAGAGATTTCTTCATGCTCGAGCGTGGCGGAGAGTCCGCTATCTGTGACACGATACGGGATCTTTGCGTGCGCCGCCTTCCCGCTTTTTACCATGATATCGATCCTTTTCAGGATATTCAGGTGCTGACCCCGACGAGGAAGGGGCGTCTTGGGTGCGTGGAGCTCAACAGGGATCTTCAGGCCGCCCTGAATCCTCCCTCCGAAGAGAAGAACGAGCGTCTGTACGGCGGTATCATCTACCGCGAGGGCGATAAGGTTATGCAGAACAAAAACGATTACATGCTGCCCTGGAAGGATCTGAAGGACTTTTCCACCGGCATGGGTGTCTTCAACGGCGACATCGGTATCATCCGCTCTGTGGACAATGAGGCAGGCACGGTCAGCGTGCTTTTCGACGGCGACCGGCTTGCCGTCTATGACCTCTCCAACCTCGAAGAGCTGGAGACAGCCTACGCTCTGACGGTACATAAGAGCCAGGGGTCGGAATTTCCGGTCGTGGTCATGCCGATCACGCGTTTTCCGCCTATGTTATCAAGCCGCAATCTTCTCTATACGGCTGTCACCAGAGCAAGGCAGGGCGTGGTACTCGTCGGCTACCCGCCCATCGTCAACGCCATGGTCGACAATGACTCTGTGGCACAGCGCTGCTCCGGCCTCGCGGAGAGGCTGCAGAAGCTGTGGGATTTGCCGGATCTGTCCTGAAAACACTGAAAGCAGACTGATCTCCCAGAATGGTCTTTACTAAGAGCCTCTGCTTCCACAGCAGGGGCTCTTTTTCAAAAGGCGGAACCGGAAAGGCTTAAAGAAGCGTTGTGGGAAAGATCGGGAGCTATATATGGAACTGCGGCAGGGCGGGAGAAGCATCCAGCCTGTGGATATCATTGTTTTGCCGCTGTTGGTGCTGATCCTATAGATTTTCCCAATAGCGCCCCTTTGCATCTACACCGAAGATGCAGCCGCAACACTGGCACTGAAATCCGTCCATTTTGTCGTCGTCGCTTTCGATCCAAGTGACAAAATCGTTATATTTTTCTGCGGCACAATTCGGGCACACGATGTTATAATTACTCGACCACCCCTCTGTCGACATATATCCCCCCGTTACTTTCTCAAGCTGGTCGTCGCTGAGCATTTGAGAAGCTTTAGCTATCCGGCCGGTTTTCTTTGCATTGATCAGACGATCCTGAATCAGTCTGTCTTTCAGATTATTCTTATCCATCGTTGTGTCTGCCTTCTTTCGGTGGTGTTGCTGCATGCAAAAGTATATCATATGCTGCTGTCTATATATACGGGCATAATGAAATAACGGCAGCAGAAACGCAAAAACCTCCAGCGCCGGCCGGGCGGCGCTGCAGTGCTTTGCCGCCGGTGACAGATCGGCTGAATCGGAAAGAAGAAAATGCCGAGAAAAATGCGGCTGAAATCCCACAAAGCAAGTATTATTTGCTATAATATTTACAGCAGAACAGCGGACACCGCGCGAAAGCGGCGTTAATATAGATAACCACAAGGAGGTTGCAAATGAAGATCATCATCACTGGCAAAAACTTTACCGCAAGCGAAAATCTCAAGACACAGATCGAGAAAAAGCTCGGAAAGCTGGACAAGTACTTCTCGAAAGAAACTGTAGCAAACGTTATGCTCAGCAATCAGAAGGACGGTCAGAAACTGGAAGCAACCATCAATGCGGACGGCATGATCTTCCGTGCCGAAGCTACTCAACCCGACATACTCTATGCGCTTGACAAAGTCGTTGACAGGCTCTCTTCGCAGATGGCCCGCTTCAAGACCAAACTTGTCAGAAAGCATAAGACGCAGAAGGAGGAAGTCATGTACGCAGAGCTCCCCGACGAGGGAGATGCCAAGGAAGAGCTCGGCGTCACCAAGACCAAGCGTTTCCGCATCAACCCCATGACGACGGAAGAGGCCATCCTTCAGATGGAGCTTTTGGAGCACAACTTCTTCGTCTTCCGCGACGACGAGACAAACCGTGTCAACGTGGTCTACACGAGAACCGCCGGCGGCTACGGCCTCATCGAGACAGAAAACTGAACGTCTCGAGGGCTCGGTCCCTTGCTATAACGTTCTATACCGGGCGCATAACGGCGCCCGGTGTTTTTTGCGGAGGAGACGCCGCTCTTCTTTTCCGTCCTTGCGGCGGAGATAAGGGCATGTTACAATCGAAAGGTAAAACCCACAAAAATGGTCAGGAGGTCAAACCCATGAAGATCGAAGTCATCGGAAGTCACAATTGCCCGGATACGCTCTATGCAGTCGCAAAACTTAAGGAAGCTTGCGCGGATGTGGATTTTGTCAATCTTTCCGCAGGACTGCCGGAGCTTAAGCGCTATCTCTTCTTCCGTGATACCTGTCCGCTGTATGATGCCGTTAAAGAGCGCGGCAGCATCGGCATCCCGCTCTTCGTTTTCGAGGATGGTTCTGTAACTATGGAACTTTCAGAGGTCCTTGCAAAGCTGTAAGGCTGGCAGTCAGGATCGGAACTTAGAAGGAACAAAGACCCCATGGTCCCTGTGAAGCTAGGGATCAGGGGTCTTTTCTGCACTTTCAAAAAAAGCGTTACTGGAACAGCTGCTGGTATGCCAGCCTGTACTGGCCGTCCGGACGAAGGAGCAGGCCGCAGGGGATAAAGCCCTCCTTCTTGATGCAGTGCTGCATGACCTTGTTGTCCTGATGTGTGTCGATTCGAAGGTTGGCGTTGCGCTCTTTGCAGAAGCTGACGACATGGTGCAGGACGCCGCGCGTGCTGCCGTCTGATGCGACCCTGTGGATGGTCCCGTAGGGCTCCCGGTTGAGCCAGCCGTCACCCTCTACGAGCGTGCCGTATTCGTAATCATGCTCCGGGCCGATGATGAAAGCGAAGAAAGCTCGTACGATGCCGCCGTCTTCCAGTACGAAGCCGGTGCCGTTTAGGATGTCTTTCTCGATATCCTCGCGTGCAGGATAGGATCCTGCCCACTGGTTCGGATTGCCCGTGGCTATCATAAAGGCACGCGCGATGGCGTAGATATCCAGGATGCGGTCAAGGTCTTCGGTGCGGGCGTTTCTTATCATCATAGGGGATCGTCCTTTCATAAAAAAAAGTTCCGGATGGTATTGTACCATCCGGATAATAGGTTTGTCATCCGTATATCAGTGGAAATAGCGGAACACGCCTTTGACAAGACCAAGGATCTCGCATCTGTCTACGATGATTGGTTCCATGCTGCTGTTGCGCGGCTGCAGGCGGACATGCCCGTTTTCTTTGTAATACATCTTGACCGTGGCTTCGCTGTCGTAATCGCCCTCGATCATGGCGGCGACCATGTCGCCGTTTTGGGCGGTGTGCTGTTCATTGACGAGGATATAGTCACCGTCGAAGATGCCCGCCTCCACCATGCTGTCCCCGTGGACGCGGAGCATGAAATTATTGCCGGGACTGATATAGCGGGAGGGGAGAGGGAAACTGTCCTCAATGTTCTGCTCGGCGAGGATGGGCGTGCCGGCGGCGATCTGTCCGACGACCGGGATGTCTACGACGTCCGCGCGCTCCGGCGCTTCCTTAGCATCGGCAGGTGCGGCCTCTTTTCTTGCCGGCTTGCTGCCGGCTCCTTCGGGCAGTACCTCCACTGCGCGGCGCTTGCCGCTCAGCTTGCGGATGTAGCCCTGCGCCTGCAGATCGCTCATGGTCTTATGGACCGTGGATGTGGACTTGATGCCCAAAGCGGCGCAGATATCACGTACGGTGGGAGGGAAACCGTTCTCTTCGATCTCCCTGCGCATATAATCAAGTATCAGTTTTTCTCTTGCTGTGAGTTCTTTCATGATATTATCCTCCAAGTAGATGATAGCATAGGAACAAAAGTTTGTAAACATTTGTTCATCATCTTTTTCCGGGCAAAGCGGTTTTTATTTCCGTAAATGTGCTGCAAAACCCCCAAAATCCGCTATTTAACGCTTGACATCCTTTCGATCCGGTGGTATTTTATTCGGGTATCAAGCAGAAGTCATCCGCTTCTCACCCCAAGGCACGGCCGAAGGGGTTCATAATAACAGCATTTCATGTTGTTTGTGGCGGAGCTTGTGCGTCCGCTTTTTTCATTTCAGGAGGTAAAAAGCCATTAGTAAAGAAGCCCTTATCAACGAGGAGATCCGCGCAAAAGAAGTGCGCCTCATCGACTCCCAAGGCAACCAGCTCGGCATCGTCAGTATTCAGGAGGCTCTCGCAAAAGCGGAAGAGGCCAATATGGACCTCGTAAACATTTCGCCCAACGCTGCTCCGCCTGTCTGCAAGATCATGGATTACGGCAAGTATCGCTATGATCAGCAGAAGAAGGACAAGGAAGCCAAGAAGAAGCAGAAGACCATGGAAATGAAAGAAATGCGTCTGGGCATCTTCACAGAGGAACACGATATCGAGACAAAGGCGAATAACGTGGCAAAATTCCTCAGCGGCGGAGACAAGGTCAAGATCTCGATGCGTTTTCGCGGCAGAGAGATGGGCTATGTCGACAAGGGAAAGGAGACCATGCTGAAGTTCTGCGAGCGGCTGGCTGAGATCGGTACGATCGAAAAACAGCCGGTGCTTGAGGGACGCAACATGTCGATGGTCATCGCCCCCAAGTCCGAGAAGGAAAAGGAAAAAGCGGCCAAGGCTGCAAGAGAGGCCGCAAAGGCCGCTCAGCGCAGCGCTGAGTCTCAAGCCGATCAATAATACAGGAGGAAAGAAATGGCTAAAAACAAGATGAAGTCCCACAGAGGGGCCATGAAGAGATTCAAGCTTACCGGAACCGGAAAAGTCAAGAGAAATAAGGCGTATAAGAGCCACATCCTCACCAAGAAGACTCCTAAGAGAAAGATGGGTCTGAGAAAATCCACCATTCTCGGCAGTGCCGACCACAAGAGGATCAAGAGCGTACTGGTAGGAAAATAGGAGGTAACAGACATGGCAAGAGTAAAGGGTGGCGTCACCGCCAAGAGAAGACATAATAAGGTATTAAAGCTTGCTAAGGGTTTCTACGGTTCCA
>JAEEGL013122973.1_pt1 | contig 12071 bp, 3 predicted proteins | sample 9134231 | NCBI WGS metagenome assembly JAEEGL01 (sample SAMN16246548, study PRJNA631951) | gut metagenome | biome: gut microbiome; feature: rumen; material: fiber-attached | host: Bos | place: Iran: Karaj | collected 2018-10
CGGTCTTTTCAGATGTAAATGTATTGGTATTTGAAGCTGATGGCTCCTCCAATAAATTTGAAATCATAATAAACAATAAACCATATAAGCTGTCGGAACTGCAGTATTCGTCTACTGTACGTGAGAACATTGTCAAATATGTTGTTGAACTTGGGAACATAAAGAGCGGTATCTATTCGGTAGAGGTAAATCAGATAGTTGCCGGAATGAAAAACCGGTTATTACGAGAAGAGTTTGTATGTGACAGGGAATTGTTATATGAAACAAATACTATCGATGAATCATATTATAATTTGCATCTCAAATCCGGATTGATAGGAGACCCTGTAATCATTGATATTTCACCGGATGATGAGAATCCTGGTATTATCCGGTTTGAGTATGAAGAAAATAAATGTGAATACATTCTGCCTTTAGATTTGGGGTATTACAAAATAGACAGTAAAGGATGGAATTCTTTCACAGAGGATATTTGGATTGATGATATAGAATTCAACTCTAAGATGGTATTATTTGACTCCCAATGTGATGGCGTATTGGTATATGCAGAAAATGGAACATTAGTGGAAGATAATATCGAAGTAAGAGACAAAGGCGCATACAAAGAGATTCCGGTCGGATTCCTGAAGTCATATCAAACGACCAATAGATATGTAACACTGGTATTTACTTATGAAGAAAAGAAGAAATACACGGTATTGTGTTATAACAGCTGCGTTATAGATGATGAAAGAACAGAAATTCTTTTTAATGATAATCCCAAATGTGTAGTGTTATCACCCGTTTTTCATGGAAAGAATGGTGTGTTTGTTGAGGTTTTTGATTCCAAAGGGAATAAAACACATACCAGTAAAGTGTTGAAAAGCGGACAAACGGAAACGTTATCAGATATTAACTCTTTTGAGGAATACACATTTAATTTTCATGAAAAGACCAAGATTCTTATGCTTAGAAAGAACACTTTATTATATTCTACTAAGCAGACATTCTATGCGAAGGAGGATTTCGCCGGCAAAGTATATAAGATAGAGACGGCATACTTTGAACAGTATTTTGGAAAGGAGCATGTTGAACGCGAGTTTTATTTCAGTAAGGCATATGTAAGATTTACAAAGTTGCTTGATGATGGCAGGTTCGAGGGATATATATTTGTTAAAACCACGAAAGGGGAATGGGCTTTAGACAGTATTAACCCGGTAGAGGTGGAACTCTGCAGTGAGATTATTGATAATACTATGGATGTATATATTACAAACTGCGGAGATGGTCTACTGATAGATTTGGATAAACACGGGATCTTAAACTCCCTTGATCATCCTACGGCACCAGATATTTTTCTTTACACACTCAGAATGAGAGGGGCTTATTAGTGAAAAAACTTAACCCTATTGAACGATCAAAGTATATTGATGAGCAATACAAGGAGTATTTAAGATCATCGTTTGAATTTGGAAAGACGGATTTACAAAAGCTATTTGAGAAACAGCTGGAAAATGAAAAGCTTTTCAAAGGTCCTTATGTAGATATGACCTTTCCGTTTGAGCGTGGACATAATCTGAATTATCTGATTGAAGAGAAGGTTGTATGTCAATCTTTCAGGAAACTCAATGATATAAACTTTGAAAGGCCGCTTTATTCGCATCAGGAAGACTCTATAAATCTGTTAAAGAGTGGCAGAAGTGCCATCATTACCACTGGTACCGGTTCCGGCAAAACGGAATGCTTCCTTTATCCGATATTGAATGATTTGTTATATGACATTGAAGCCGGAAATAATGATATAGGAATAAGAGCCATATTCTTGTATCCGATGAATGCTTTGGTTAATGATCAGATCGATAGAGTAAGAAAGATACTTAAAAACTGCCCGGAAATCACTTTTGGCTTCTTTACCGGGGAGACTCCTGAGACAGATACGGGAAATTACAGAAAAAAACTAAGTGAAGAAAATGATGTAGTAATCACGGATAACGAACTTGTATCAAGAGAAGAAATCCGAAACAATCCGCCGCATTTGCTTTTTACGAACTATTCTATGCTTGAGTATTTACTCATAAGACCCAACGATTATTCTATTTTTGTTCCGGAAAAACTTCGTAATTGGAAGTACATAGTTCTTGATGAAGCACATACGTATAACGGTGCTTTAGGTATAGAATTATCAATGCTTCTTAGACGGCTTACGGGACTTGCACCGGCTAAACCCAGATTTATACTGACAAGTGCGACTTTGGGTGAGCAGGGGAAGTCGGAGAATGATATTGTCAGATTCGCCACGAATCTTACATCAGCGAGCTTTGATATTTCAGATATTATTTTTTCAAAGAGAATTCAATTGCAGGTAAAGCCTGAATACCGAATAGCTGGTGATGATTACTGCAAAATAAAAGCGGCGGAAGAATCATTCGATACAATAAAGGAAATTGCGGACAAATATTATATTTCCACGTCCAGTAACATCAGAGAAATATTATATGAACTTTTAATCCGTGATGAGAATGTGCATGATCTAAGTAATCTTTTAAAAAAGAGCAGCGTGAACTTCTTTGAAGCATACGGAGAGATGAACGAACATGTTTCTCAGGAAGAACTGATTGCTCTGATAGATATTATCAATGCTGCAGAAAAAGATGGAATAGGACTGTTTGATCTAAAATATCATTCTTTTGTGAGACCTTTATCCGGGGCTTATGTCACTTATGGCAAAGAACCAAAGCTTAGTCTGACTAAAACAAATGAAATAGATGGGATGAAGGCATTTGAGGTAGGAAACTGCAAGTATTGCAATTCCCCTTATATTATCGGGAAAATACAACGCAGAGATGATGATCAAATGGAATACCTTTTACAGAATAAGGAGATCGATATTTATGAAAACTACGGAAATGAAGAATACGTACAAATCGATTACTTCCTTTTACAAAATACTGTAAATGAAGAGGAAGTTGAGAACGATAGCATAGAGCCATATGAATTATGTGCTAAGTGCGGAGAAATACATGCGGCGAATAATCTTAATGCCAAGAAGTGTAAGTGTGATGAACAATATCGGTTTACAGTTTACAAAGTAATACAGGATAAGAACAAAGATGTAAACACAATTTATAACAATGTTTCGCAGTGCCCATGCTGCGGGAACAGAGGTGATTCAGGTGTTGTTAAAGCTCTGAATGTCGGAAAAGATGAAGGAACAGCGCTTATTGCGCAAATGCTATATGAGGCTATTGATGAAGGAACGCTAGAAGAGAAAAAGGTAAAAAAACTATCATTAAAACCAATTACGACTACGACGAATAATGATGAACGAAAGGTAAAACAGTATTTGGCCTTTTCGGATAGCCGACAGCAAGCCGGATTTGCTGCAGTATTCTTTGATTCGAACCATATTCGTATGCTCCGAAAGAGACTGATATGGGAAATTCTAAAAAAGCATGATTTTGCGGAGCTAAAAGTTAATGAACTTGCTGCATATTTAGAAGACAGGATCAAGACCAGTGATTTATTTCCCAATAATATGGGAGCACAAAAGAATGCTTGGGCTGCTGTTTTGGTTGATTTGCTCAAGGTTGATGGAGACTATGATGGTGAAGGTTTAGGCTTATACTACTTTGATCTTGACATTGATGAGATCATTAATTCTTTTGATGATGATGAAATTGCCGAAGGTTTTCCGGGATGTAATATGACCAAGGAAAAACTATATACACTTATGCAGGTGGTTCTGGGAGTATTCAGGACTACACCCGCAATTAATTATGTGAAGTCAACGCTTACGAAGGATGAAAGACGTGAAATATTAGAGTACAGGCGATTCACCAATTTTGTTACACTGAGTCTTCCCCCGAAATCAAAAAAGAGTGTTTCCGGTGAACAGGCATTTAATGGTATTCGCAGTTTTCTTCCGGTGACCGGAGAAAGTAACATGGTGGTTCGATATGTTATGAAGGCCTTCGATGTATCCGCTATCATTGCGAAAGAAATGTTAGAGACCATATTCCATTTACTAGTTCAAGCCAGCCAATTGGAGGGTAGTGATCAGCTACTCATTAAGCATGATAAAAAAGATGCGTACCAGATAGATGCAAGCAGATATGTTGTTAAAAATTATGTGAAATCCCGGTTCTATCAGTGTGATAAGTGCGGGAGACTTACACCGTATAACATAAACGATAAGTGTGTACATGACAAATGTACGGGAACCTTACATGAGGTTGACCCCGATGCTGTATTGGAAAGCAATTATTATCGCAAACAATATAAAAACAAGAAGATTGAAAGAATTGTTATTAAAGAGCATACTGCACAGCTGAACAAGAAACAGGCTAAGGAGTACCAGATCGATTTTAAGAATAAGAAAATAAATATTCTTAGCTGTTCGACAACCTTTGAAATGGGAATTGATATTGGCGGTCTTGAAACAGTTTTCATGCGCAACGTTCCGCCAACACCTGCTAATTATGTCCAAAGAGCAGGACGAGCAGGCAGAAGAAAGGACAGTGCAGCTTATATTCTGACATATTGCGGGACAGGGTCTCATGATTTTACATATTTTTCCGAACCGGAAAAAATGATTTCGGGAGTCATAAACCCGCCGATTTTTGATGTGTTAAACAAAAAAATCATTGTCCGGCACTTAATGGCTGCAAGCCTCGGATTCTTTTTCAGAAATAATCCTGAATACTTCAGATCATTGGACGCATTAGTTATAAATGGAGATGGGACTGAACGATTCAGAGAATATATTTCTTCTCATCCATCGGACCTGAATGACTATATAAATATGAAGGTTCTTCCCGAGACTAAGTATTCTGAGTATAAGGATTTCAAGTGGATAGAAGGTATGAGCGAAGACGACGAAAAGCTTTCGCACTTCGTTGATACTATTCGCGATATGATAAAGGAATACGAAAAAGGCCGGGATGATGCAATGGCAAAACAGGCACAGGGAGACGAGCAGGCCAGTGAGGACGTTACATATTATATGCGTCAGATATCAAATTTACAGAAAGGGGAGGTGATTAAGTACCTTTCAAAATTCTGTGTTATACCTAAGTATGGTTTTCCGGTTGATGTAGTTGATTTACAGATATATGAAGATGGCTATCCGGTAATTAAATACGATCTGAGCCGGGATTTGAAAGTGGCTATTTCAGAATACGCACCGGACTCTGAAGTAATTGTAGATGGCAATAAATATACTTCCAAATACATATCATTAAAAAAACATGAACAGTATCCTAAAAACTGGTTTATTACATGCCCTACATGTAAAAGAGTAAACCTGTTCCTAAGCAAAATGGATAATGCTGAGTGTAAGTATTGTGGGACCTCAATATCTACAGAGGCTGCAGAATACTATATTGAGCCGATAAATGGATTTAAAACCGGAGAAACAAAGGAGAGTACAAGGCTAAAACCAAAACGTTCCTATGCTGGAGAAGTGTCATATGTTGGCAATGGTAAAACAGATGAACAAAGATTAGTATTGGGCAACGTTATTGGAGTAGAAACCAGCAGTGATGATGAATTACTTGTTATTAATAAGGCCGGCTTTCATATGTGTCCGGTATGCGGCTACAGCGATATTATAAAGGGGAAGATGAGACCTCCCCAATTGCTTAAGAAGCATAATAACTATAAGCAGTATGAATGCAATTGTGATGAACTAGAATACTTACGTTTGGGACATAAATTCCAAACAGATGTTGCCAGATTCACAATTCCCATGTTGGATTCTATGGATAAGGTCGGATATCCGCAAGCATTATCGTTTCTTTACGCTTTTCTGGAGGGCGTAAGTATAGCCTTAGGTATTGAAAGAACGGATATTGATGGTGTTTTAGAGCTGAATTTAGAATGGCAGAGTTATGACATCTTACTTTACGATAACGTGCCTGGCGGAGCGGGACATGTAAAACGATTACTTAAAAAAGAGAACATAATTAGCTCTTTAAATGCGGCATTGGATAAAGTGAGTAAACAATGCTGTGATGAAAACACATCCTGTTATAATTGCTTGAGAAATTATTATAATCAGTCCTACCATAGTAAGTTACAAAGAAAACTGGCGATTGATATTATAAAGCGCATCTTATTTGAAATCGACGGAGTAGCAGATAAATATATAAATGAACGTTGGCATTGGAATTCTGATGCTAAAACATCAAAAAAGAAGATGAAACTGGTTTTGGGGACAGACGGAAGGAACCCCGGAACGGAGACAGCTGAGGATATTTGGAATGATCTTCTTGATGACTGCTTTGAAGATACCGAGATTTCAATCATTTCAGATATTAAGGAAAAGAGTCCCGAAGTCATTTCCAGACCATATTACAATAAATCTGTGAGAATTGAAGAGACCGGGGAAGAATTTATGGCTAATCTGATTTGGGATTCGAAGCAGGTTATATTGTTTTTGAATGACACCTATGATGATTATGTTTTAGCTCAGAAAACCGGGTGGGATGTTTATTGCACAAGAGAAGAGTTTGATGTGAATGAATTTTTAAGAAAGGTGAGTGAATAATATGGCGATAATGATACCTGATACACCAAAAGAATTTGACCCGAGAAGTCATGAAGGGGAAATGTTTGAAGAGTTATCAAATCTTCCTGATGAATACTATGTGTTTCATTCTTTTGAAATTGTTACCATGAAGGGAAATCTGATCGCTGAAAGTGAAACGGATTTTGTCATCTTTCATCCCAAAAGGGGAATTATATGCCTGGAGGCTAAGGCCGGACAAGTTGAATTTGGAAACGGGTACTGGCAATATGCTTCAGGAAAAAGAATGAAGCATGATGGACCATATATTCAGGCAAAACGGAATAAATGGAGCCTTAGCGATTACATGAAAGAAAACGGGCTCGAATATGAAAATGATCATTGCAAAAAGCTGCATGCTGTCTGGTTTCCTGATGTTCCTAAAGGTAAGTTTGAAGGAAAACACTTACCCGCTGAAGGTGATATAAACATTACATTAACGTCAGATTCTTTTGGTCACATAGAGGAATGCATAGAGAATCTGTATAAATATGATGGGCAAGACAGAAAACAGACATCCCTTTCTGAAAAAGATACAAAAAGAATATTAGAGAGAGTTCTGGCGCCTGCATTTAAGCTTATTTCTATACAGGAAGTAAAAACAGAACATACAAAGCATGTGTTCAAAAGAATGCTTAAAGAGCAGATTGCGCTTTTAAATTATCTTGAAGAACAGAATACTGCCATAATAAATGGGCTCGCAGGGACAGGAAAAACTGTTATGGCAGTTGAGAAGGCTAAAAGACATTCCGAAAGGGGCGAGGAGGTTCTCTTCTTATGCTATAATGCATTTCTTCGTGATCACTTACGTGAAAACTATAATTATTCACGAGTGCATTACTATACGATTGATGGTCTTGCTTGCAAAATGTGTGACACAGAGAAACCGGATTATACTCTGTTAAAGAAGAAACTTGAAGAGATGTTCTGTGAAGGAAGTTTTCCTTATCAGCATGTCATAATAGATGAAGGACAGGATTTCGGTAAGATCGAAGCAGCGGAAGAAGATCTAATTGATCTTTTAAAGGATAATGCTATTGAAGATGAAACGCGTAATGGATCATTTTATCTGTTCTATGACAAAAACCAGATGATTCAATCAAAGCATGTTCCTAAATATATAGAAGATGCTGATTGCAAGTTAACCTTATATAGAAACTGCAGAAATACCGAAAACATAGCCTTGACATCTTTAAGACTGCTTGGGTCTGAAAAGACGCCTAAGTTGATTAATGGAGCAGTTTTGGGGGATCTTCCTGAAATCGGATTTGCTAAAGGCGTGGAGGAAACGGTTGCTGTGCTTAATGCTGAAATTGATGGTTTTCTTGATGCCGGCTATACAGACATTACTGTTCTTACTTGTAAAACGGAAGAAAGCAGCATTTTAGCCGATTATTGCAAGGATTCAAAATACAGCTACAAACGAGGGTACGTAAAATTCACCACTTGCAGAAAATTTAAAGGGCTTGAGTCCGATGTGATCATTGTTGTCGATATAGATAGGGATACTTTTGACAACGGCATCGGAGAGCAGCTTATGTATGTCGGAACTTCACGTGCCAGATATAAACTGAGCTGTATTGCAAACATGTCTGAATCTGAATGTGAAGAGCTGATGAAATCAAGAAGCATAAAGTACAACAAGAATATTTACAAGTCGCTTGCTACTGCATTCAATGCAAAGGTTATTCAGAAGAAATAATAATGGGATCTCCTGCTTCCTCGTATGCGATATCCTATGATTACAGAGTTGATAAACTGAATTTACGGCAAAAGGGCGAAAGATACTATGACAGAATGGTTTATATCAGGAAATCCAACTAAATTTGATCTTATAAATGCTTTTAAAAATTTGGGTACCATCGACTGGAAGCAGAGTACCAAGGTTGAAAAAGGCGATATCGTGTATATATATGTATCCGCCGGGTATTCTGCTGTTAAGTTTAAGTGCCGTGCCAACAAGGTGGATTTAAAGAACCGGGAAATCGATGACAGCGTATATGATCATACCGGCGAGTTTGACGGCACCTATGGAAGATATATGGAGCTTGAAATGCTTGAGGAGCTTCAGGGGGAGGTTTTTGGCCGGGTAATGATGGAAAAACACGGTTTTGGCACACCCCAAAGTCCTGTGAGAGTCCAGCCAGAGACAAAGGAATATCTTGACATCGTACAGAAACTTCAGCATTCCGGGGAGATGGACCCGGATAAACACGATGGTAGTTATGAGCTTGTCAGGGAGACTGTTCGTGCTTACCGGAATATGTCTGATTTATCGGAAATAGATTATAAAGATCTAAATCTCTTATATCATATGTCTATCGGTACCTGGCGACACAGTATTGATCAAAAGAAGAAGTCCATACAGGCAAGCCATCTTCCGGGGCATGAAAAAGACAGGCTTATACAGTTGCTTGATGAAATCTGGGCTAAAGCTGAGCGCGGAGAATATGAAAACCACGAAGGTGGTGTGTCTGTCGGTATGTTCGGAACCGGGTTTTATTCCTTCAGAACAGATGAACAAAGTCCCCGGAGCTTTATTAAAGCATGTGCAGATATTTTGGCCATGGAAGATGATGAGATGGCTTTTTATGCGATGGAGCCGGTACTATCTGCAGACATTCCCGGAATGAAGGCCGCATCAGCATCCGTAATTCTGCATTGTCTGAAACCGATGCTTTTCCCCATATTTAATACGAATTTCGGAAGCGACACAATCTATAACTATTTTGACCTTGATCTGGATAAATCTGCAAGTTTGAAAACATATATCGCTAATTGCCGTGTCGTGAAAGACTTCAGAGACCGTAATTTCAGTGTTAAGAACTATAGAATCTTCGATATTGCGGCCAGGTGGGTTGGAAAAGTTGAAAAAAGATATGATCCTGTTGATTTTGAAGCCATAGTTTCCTATCTAAAAGAGTATGCCGGAAAAAGATACTCTGCGCCCGATAAGGCACCGGATAGCCGGGACTATATGGAGAAATTCAAAGATGCCGGATCCCATGCCAGAGACGAGTTTACGAGGTATTGTGATAGCGTAGTTAGTGCATTTCCCAATATGGAAGCATTATCCTGTTCAAACTGGATCAATCAGGGGATGTACACGCCGACATATTTCTGGATTGAATTGAAAGATAAGCAGTTTGGAGAGTATCCGCACAGTATTTCGATTGCCATAAACAGCGTTGATCCTTCCGGAGAAGAATGGGCTCTTTCTGCTCGGGTTGAGGTCAGAGATAATAATTGTAAGGATGAGGATTACAAAAGACACAACGTGATCATTGATCTTGAGGAACCGGACGATGATGATGTTTACTATGTCTACGCTGATGTGGAGGGCAACTATAGATTTGCTGAAGGCGGAAGACAGGAAGTAATTGATCTAAAAGATGCAGCGCGAATAAAGAAAGCCCAGATCATTAAACGTATTTCAAAGCCATATACTTCGGATCGTACCACAGATATTATCGTCGATACCCAGAGAGCGGTTGAACTACTCAGACCGTATTATGAATATATATTTGAAAAAGCAGGGATAACCGGAGGCGATGTCGCTTATTGGTCCAGTAAAGAGGAGGATGATCCGGATATGAAAACAGGAAAAAAACTCGGACTAAATACAATATTATATGGACCGCCCGGAACAGGGAAAACGTATTATACGGCTATCTATGCTGTTGCCATCTGTGATGGTAAATCGATAGACGAACTTAAAGATTTTAAAGCCGTTATGCAACGCTACGAGGAACTCAAGGCGCAAAACAGAATTGCATTTACAACATTCCATCAGTCATATGGATATGAAGAGTTTATCGAAGGAATTAAACCGGTGGTTAATTCCGAAAGCCAGAATATTACATATACTATAGAACCCGGGATATTTAAAAGGTTTTGTGAGAAAGCAAGCGTTATTCAGGAAGATGACATCGAATACTCCGGAAAGGTTTGGGCATTCCGTAACCGTGCCGGAGATAATGGCATCCCAGCGGATTATGAGGACAGCTTGTATAAAGAAGGTGTGATCAAAATTGAGGATGCCAATGATTATAAAAGACAGTGCAATCTGATCAATGAAATGGCCGCCGGCGATTGGGTTGTTTTCGGCAGATACTATAAGATTAACGCAATCGGCGTGATTGTAGATGATGGAACTGAAGAGATAAACGACGGGATATTCCGTTACCAGAGAAAAGTTGATTGGAAGGCAACAGGACTTAGCGTCGACTGCAGAGAGATAAATCGGGGAAAAAGTTTTTCCAATTTTGCTATTGCTGGGAGCTGGATGAGGATCGCGGATCTGCAGAAACTGATAAACGGCGAAATAAAAAATGATAAACCCTTTGTGTTTATTATTGATGAGATAAACAGGGGCAATATCTCTAAGGTTTTTGGAGAGCTGATAACCCTTATAGAAGAAACCAAGAGAATAGGGGCTGATGAAGAGATGGAAGCCAGGCTTCCTTATTCTAATGAGTCTTTTGGAGTGCCTTCCAATGTGTATATATTGGGGACAATGAATACGGCAGACAGATCGATTGCTTTGATGGATACTGCTTTGAGGAGACGATTTGATTTTATAGAGATGATGCCGGAAAGCAAAGTCCTCCGGAGGCTAAATGCAGATAAGGTCGAATCAGACGAGAAAACGCTGGATGTGGCACAGATGCTTGATATTATCAATAAGCGCATTGAGTACCTGTATGACAGGGAGCATACGATCGGACATGCATTCTTTACCCCGCTAAGTAAGGATCCGACCATTGAATGTCTGGGCAGCATATTTGAAAAGTCCATCATTCCGCTGCTTCAGGAGTATTTCTACGAGGATTATGGCAAGATTCAGCTGGTTCTCGGCGATGACGGTAAGACTGGAGAGAACAAGCAGTATCAGTTTATTAAGGATACTGAGGTAAAATCCTCCGACATCTTCAATACTCCGCCGGACATGGATCTTCCTGACAAGAAGTATGAGATTCAAAGAGACGCATTCTATAAGATAGACAGCTATAAGATGATCGCAAAGGGCTTATAGGAACATAATGACAGGGATTTTGGAAGTACAGGAATTTGATACGATAACCTGTAATCCTGCATATAAGGAAAACTCTGCCTACCGGTATCTGGATGAGAAATACTTCAAGGAACTGGATCATTTTATCAGGGAGTACTGTTCGGATAAGGATCATACTGATGCCACAGAGTTTATGAAGACAGGTTTTAAGAGGAATGTGGGGGATACCATATCCTTTAATAGTTATGTCGGTATAATAGAGCTGCCCAGTGGATTTCAAATTGAAGTACTTCCGAAGATATCTTTTGATGAGGACGATGACAAGTTTTCCAAGACAAAACGGGTTTTTCTGAAAATGCTGAGCTGTCTGAAGGAGTTTGAGGGCAAGTCTTTCGGAGATGCTTCATTAAATGCTGATAAGATGAACCTCTATGAGGTTTTCATCAATATGTATCTGCAGGAGACACGCAATCTTGTAAAGCGCGGTCTTAAGTCTAACTATATCCCAAAAGA
>JAEEGL014954591.1_pt1 | contig 12071 bp, 8 predicted proteins | sample 9134231 | NCBI WGS metagenome assembly JAEEGL01 (sample SAMN16246548, study PRJNA631951) | gut metagenome | biome: gut microbiome; feature: rumen; material: fiber-attached | host: Bos | place: Iran: Karaj | collected 2018-10
CCGGAGCGGTCCGCGTTTGCGGTCAGCGTCAGCGTGTCGGTCTGTGCGCCGATGCCGTTGGATTTCTTCCAGCCGCTGCCGCTGTTGTACTGCCACTGATAGCTGAGCCCCGCGCCGGAGGCTGCAACGGTCAGGGTCACGGTTTTCCCTGCTGCTGCCGACGCATTCTGCGGCTGTGTGATGATCTGTGCATTGCCGCTGAGATAGCCGGGCTGACCGGGCTTGTCGATGCGTGCATAGCTGCTGTCGGTCTTGGTGCTGTCAAATGCGGTTCCGTTTCCGCCGGTGAGCTTCTTACAGTCGCAGAACATATCCGCGTCATTGCCCTCTGTCACGGCTGCCGTGCTCCACTTGTCCGATACCGTGATCGCTTCGACAGCGGACATGCCGCTGAACATGGAGGTCATTTCGGTCACCTTCGCGGTGTCAAGGCTGCGCAGATCGAGTGCGGTCAGTGCGGTGCATTTGCAGAACATCTTGCGCATCGTGGTGACGGCGGAGGTGCTGATGCCGCTCAGGTTGAGCTCAGTGAGCGCCGTGCAGCCGTGGAACATCGCCGACATATCCTTTACGCGGGAGGTATCCAGACCGCTCAGATTGATCGACGTATACGGGCTGTAGCCGAATCGAATCAGTCTTACAGAATAGTCCCAGTCGTCGTAGGGATCCGGGTAATAATATTCGAGCTTTCTGCCGTCAAAACAGCCGAACATTTTCCGCATGGTCGTGACTTTGGAGGCATCCGCCTGTGACAGATCAACGGTTTTCACATTCTTCCAGTAGTAGTGATCCTTATAATCGGAGTAGTCGTTGTAGTATTCTTCATCATAGTAGTCTACGCGAACGCTCTGCCCGTTCCAGAAGAGCTCTGCGCAGTTCGCCGGCAGGACCATGCCCTTTGCCGCGACCACGGCGGTGACATTCTGATCCGTGCGGTATGCCAGAATCTGCGCCCTGGTCGGCTCGCCGATGAGTGTCAGAACACCGTCCGCAGACAGCACAGCGTTTCCGGTCTCAAACCGAAGCAGCGCTGCGGAGGTGGTCAGCTGTTTGCCGTTCTGATCGGTGATAACGCAGCGATACTGATAGCCGTCGCGGCTGCGGTTTGCGGTCATCCGTATCTGTTGGGTCTGTGCGCCCTCGGCATTGGAATTCTGCCAGCCGGAGCCGCTGTCATACTGCCACTGATACTGCAGCCCGACGCCCCCTGCCGAGCAGCTGAAATACACGTCATCGCTGCTGCCGTAGGGCACGGTCACATTTTTGGGGTGTGTGTAAATTCGCGGAAGCACGGTCACCGTTGCGGCGTCAGAGATCACATACCAGCTTGACATGCTTGCCGACTTGATCTTGCAGCGGAACTGTGTGCCGTTGACGGCGGATTCGGCATACACCGGGAGTGTCCTTGAGGTTTTGCCGGAGATATTGTTCCAGCCGCTGCCGTCATTGCACTGCCACTGATAGACCAGAGGATCGCCGGTCGCACTGACAGAAAGATTGCTGCTGTTTCCGTATAGGATCGCCAGATTTTTGGGCTGCTCGTAGATTGAAATGTCGATCACAGAGAGTTTTGCTGCCTCGGAGACCGCTTCGCCGTTTTCGGAACCGACGATGCAGCGGTACTGATAGCCGTCGTAAGCCATTTTTGCAGTGATGTGCAGCGTATCAGTCCGGGCGCCGACCGCACCGGAATTTTTCCATCCGCTGCCGCTGTTGTACTGCCACTGATAAGTGAGGGGATCGCCGAGGGCTTTGACGTTGAATCCTGCCGTCTCGCCGACCGTTACGCCAGTGTATTGGGGCTGCGAAATGATCTGTCCCGCGGGATAGACTGTCAGCTCCGCTTCATCTGTGGTCAGCGTGGAATACTCCGTTTTGATCACACAGCGATATTTCATGCCGCTGCGCGAGAACGTCGCAGGGACGGACAGCGAATCTGTCTTGCTGCCCTCCAGCCCGGAATTGACCCAGGCATCCTTTTCGGCATTATAGCACTGCCACTGATAGGTCAGGTCCCCGCCCCATGCCGATACGGTCAATACCGCGGTGTCCCCTGCACAGGCAATCGTATCCTGCGGCTGCGCGCTGATATTGATATCCGCGGTGAGCAGTCCGGACTGACGGGGGGTGTCAGGGCGCGCAAAATAGCTTTGGTTCACGTTCGAGCTTATATTACTACTATACCAATTAGGAGTGCCGTTTCCGCCTTTCAGCTGTCCACAGTATGTGAATATATCTGAGCCGGATTGCAGAGAAGCAAGGCTCCACCGATCAGAAACCATGATTTGCCGTAAATTAGAGCAACGCTCAAACATCGAGGTAATGCTTGTCACATGGGAGGTATCGAAGCTGCACAGATCCAGCTCGCGCAGACTTCGGCAGTAAAAGAACATATACTCCATTGCGGTGACCTTGGACGTGTTGAAACTGCTCAGATCCAGCTCGCGCAGACTTTGGCAGTATGAGAACATGTGCCTCATCGTGGTGACCTTGGACGTGTTGAAGCTGCTCAAATCCAGCCTGGTCAGCGAATAACAATATGAAAACATTGCATGCATTGTGGTGACCTTGGACGTGCTGAAGCTGCTCACATCCAGTTCCTTCAGTCTCCCGCATTTAAAAAACATACATTCCATGTCTGTGACCGCAGAGGTATCCATGCCGCTTACGTCCAAATCCGCCAGATTTAAACAGGCAAAAAACATTCTGCTCATATTATCGGCGCGGGAGGTGTTCAGACCGTGCAGATCGATCGAACGGTATGAGCTGTCATAGCCTGCCTTTCCTGCGCAGGGATATCTGTAGTAATTTGCGCCGGCAAACATATATTCCGCATTTGTCACCTGAGAAGCATCTGCCGCGGAAAGATCAACAGTCTGCACATTTTCCCATTCCATGTGCGCCGTATCGGAATAATACGGCGTATTCTGGAAAAGATATGAACAGTCTGCCGGCAGCACTGCACCCGGCGCTGCTACGATCGAGGTGACATCGGGATTTTGGCGGTAAGCCAGAATCTGCTCCCGCGTCAGCTCGCCCGAGAGCGTCAGCACGCCGTCCTCGGAGAGTGTGACGCTGCCCTCTGCTGCGCCTGCGGGCAGCGCAGGAATCAGGACAATCACGGCGGCACCCGCCAGCAATGCCGCAGCTATTTTCAATCGTTTTCTCATCATGAACCTCCTTTGCATGCGTTTCAAGCGTCCCGGGACTCTCCCGGTAGCTCCATTGTATCATATTCATATAAAAATGTCAACCGTTTCGCCAAAAATAAACAAAAGGCAGCACGTCTGCATCAAAACGGCGCAGACAGGACTGACCTGCTGCGCCGTTTGCAGTATGATTTCAGCTGCGGAGCTCTGCGGAGACCGCGTCGAATTCCTCGGTGATCTCCTTCGCCGGCGGAGCGGTCGCCAGCGAGACTGCCACGATCGCGATCAGCGCACAGATGAACGCCGGCAGCAGCTCGTAGATATCCCATGCGCCGCCGATCGGACGGACCGCAAACTTCCAGACGAAGATCATCACGCCGCCGACGATCAGACCGGCGATCGCGCCGTATTTGTTCGAGCGCTTCCAGAAGAGCGAGGTCAGCATGACCGGACCGAAGGTCGCGCCGAAGCCCGCCCACGCGAACGACACCACACGGAAGACCGAACTGTCGCGGTCCCATGCGAGGATGATGCCGGCGACCGCAATGACGATCAGCACGACACGCGCGACGATCATCGAGGCACGCTGGCTCAGCTTTATGCCGAAGACGCCCTTGAGGATGTTCTCGGACATGGAGGAGGAGGCTGCGAGCAGCTGCGAATCGGAGGTGGACATCGTGCAGGCGAGAATGCCCGCGAAGATCAGACCCGCGACGATCGCAGCCGGGATGCTCACCTTGGAGAGCACCGTCGCGATCTTGATGATGACGGTCTCGGAATCGGCGCTCGTGGTCAGCGTCTCGATGGTGCCGTTCTTCGAGAGCTGGTTGCCGATGATGCCGATCAGAATCGCCACGCCCATTGCGATGACGACCCAGATGCTCGCGATCCTGCGGGAGAGCTTGACCTTTTTGTCGTCCTCGATCGCCATGAAGCGCAGCAGGATGTGCGGCATGCCGAAGTAGCCGAGCCCCCAAGCCATCGTCGAAACGATCGGGATGAAGCCGTAGCTGACCTGCGAGACAGTGCCGTCCGCATTGACGCCGCGCGTGACGGTCATGGAGAGGTAGTCGGAGAGCGATTTTGCGTTATTGGCGACGGCATCCCAGCCGCCCGCATGCGAGACACCGAAGCAGACGACGATCACCAGCGCCGTCGTCATGACGATGCTCTGGATGAGGTCGGTGAAGCTCGCCGCGAGGAAGCCGCCGAGGCTCGTGTAAGCGATGATGATGACCGCCGCGACGATCATGGCGACGTGGTAATCCCAGCCGAAGAGCGACTCAAACAGCTTGCCGCATGCCGAGAAGCCCGATGCAGTATACGGGACGAAGAAGATCAGGATGATCAGCGCCGCAACGCCGGTCAGCACGCGGCTGCTGTCATGGTAGCGGTCCGCGAAGAAATCCGGGATCGTGATCGAATTGGTCTTCTGCGAATAGAGGCGCAGTCTGCGCGCGACGAAGAGCCAGTTGAGATAGGTGCCCGCCGCAAGACCGATCGCGGTCCAGCCGGCTTCTGCGATGCCGCAGAGATAGGCAACGCCCGGGAGACCCATCAGCAGCCACGAGCTCATGTCCGATGCCTCCGCGCTCATTGCGGAGACGAGCGGTCCGAGCTTTCTGCCGCCGAGGTAGAAATCGCTGACGTCCCTGTTCTTCTTTGAGAATACTGCTCCGATCGCGATCATGCCGACGAGATAGACGACGATCGTGACCAGAATGCCGATAATGTTCGTTTCCATGCTGTTTCAATCCTCCGTTCATTCATTTGGTTGTTCGGGCTCGGTATTCAGGTCGGTGTAGGCACGCATCTGATCGGAGAGCTGCCAGAGATAGGCAGAGAAGCCCTCTTCGGTCAGGTGCAGACCGTCTGCTTCGTGATAGCGCGGCTTCAGCGCATTCTCACCGTTTTTCAGCTCCGGGGCGATATCGACCCAGTGCCAGTCGGGCGCGTCGGCGAGCATGCTGTGCAGTGCGCCGTTGTAGCGGTCCAGCAGCTCGTTGAGCCCGGTCTCTGCCGCGGCAGGTGCCGCCGAGACCGCAAAGATATCCGCCTCGGGTGACGCATCCTGCAGTGCCGTGAGCATCGACCGATACTGCAGTGCGAAGCGCTCCTCGCCCGGGTCGCTGCGGATATCGTTCAGCCCGAGCGCGCAGATGATGTATTTCGGATGCAGCGTGCGGAGCGCGTCGAGCACGCCGCAGGGCTGCTCCTGCACCGCAAAGACATTCTCAAACACATCGGAGACGCCCATGCCCTCCAGCGCGAGGATCACCGAATCGGGCAGCGCGCCGGCAGCGGCTTCACCGGCAAACTGTCCGTCGCCGATGATGACGGCTTCGGCGAGCAGCGCCTGCTGTGCCGCATCGAGCGTGAAATCGCGGTAGGGCTCCTCGGTGGAGGTCGTCTCCGTGGCGGTGTGCTCCGTGGAGGTGTCCGTCAGCGCGGGCTCGCTCTCCGTGGAGACCGTCTCGGAGGATGCAGAGCTGCTCTGCACGTCCGATTCGGTTGCGGAGGTGCTGACAGCACTGTCCGTCGATGCCGTTCCGCTCTCTGTGTCAGAGACGGCCGCCGTCGTCCGGGAGGGCTCTGTGTCGGTGGTTTTCTTCGTTGTCACGGTCGGCTCCGTGCCGGTCGTGACGCTCTGCTCTGTCAGCGTGCTCTCCTCCGAGAGCTGCGTGAGCCGCGTGACCGCGCCGCCGGGGCTTGCCGCGGAATCCTGTTCGCCGCAGCCGGTCATCAGCGCGATGCCGAGCGCACCGCAGAGCAGCTTGTGTGTATTTTTCATCGGTGCACCTCCTGTTCATGCCTCCGCACGCGCATCCGCGCCGCGGAATGCAGGTTCACCAAAACATCAGGGTATGAATGCAGCTTCAGAAGAGTCCCGTGATCCTGCCGTCAGCAGTCACGTCGATGCCCTCGGCTGCCGGCTTTTTCGGCAGACCCGGCATCGTCATGATATCGCCGGTCAGCGCGACCAGAAAGCCCGCGCCTGCCGAGACCCTGACGTTGCGGATGGTGACGGTGAAGCCCTCCGGCGCACCGGGCACGTTCTTGTCGTCGGTGAAGCTGTACTGCGTTTTTGCCATGCAGACCGGCAGTCCGCCGAAGCCAAGCGCCGTGAGCCGTTCGATCTGCTTCTGTGCCGCGGGCAGGATGTTGACATCCCTGCCGCCGTAGATGCGCTGCACGATGGCGGTGATCTTCTCCTCGATCGTGCCGTCGAGCGAATAGGAGTAGGTGAAGTCGCCCTGCTCCTCCTCGCAGAGCCGCACGACCTCCTCAGCGAGCGCCTCGCCGCCTTCGCCGCCCTTCGCCCAGACCTCCGAGAGCACGACATTGACGCCGAGCTCTTTACATTTTTCGATCACGAGTGCGATCTCTTTGTCGGTGTCGGTCGGGAAGCGGTTGATCGCGACGACCGACGGCAGCCGGTAGACGTCCTTGATGTTGTGCACATGACGCAGGAGATTGGGCAGACCCTTTTCGAGCGCCTCGAGATTCTCCTCGCCGAGTGCGGTCTTGGGCAGACCGCCGTGCATTTTCAGCGCACGCACCGTCGCGACGATGACGACCGCCGACGGGGTGAGCCCTGCCATTCTGCACTTGATATCGAGGAACTTCTCCGCGCCGAGGTCAGCGCCGAAGCCCGCCTCGGTGATCGCGTAATCGCCGAGCTTCAGAGCCATTTTCGTCGCGAGCACGGAGTTGCAGCCGTGTGCGATATTGGCAAAGGGACCGCCGTGCACGAGCGCAGGCGTGCCCTCGAGCGTCTGCACGAGATTGGGCTTTAAGGCGTCCTTGAGCAGTGCTGCCATGGCGCCGACGGCGCCGAGCTGCCCTGCCGTGACCGCCTCGCCCGCGTAGGTGTAGGCGACGACGATGCGCGAGAGCCGCTCCTTCAGGTCGCTGATCGAATCGGAGAGGCAGAAGACCGCCATGATCTCCGAGGCGACCGTGATATCAAAGCCGTCCTCTCTGGGCACGCCGTTGATCTTTCCGCCGAGCCCGTCCGTAACAAAGCGCAGCTGACGGTCGTTCATGTCGACGCAGCGCTTCCATGTGACCGTGCGCGGATCGATGTTCAGTGCATTGCCCTGATAGATGTGGTTGTCGAGCATTGCCGCAAGCAGATTGTTCGCGGCGCCGATCGCGTGAAAATCGCCGGTGAAGTGCAGGTTGATATCCTCCATCGGCACGACCTGCGCATAGCCGCCGCCTGCCGCGCCGCCCTTGATGCCGAAGACCGGTCCGAGGGACGGCTCTCTGAGTGCGACCGTGACGCGCTTGCCGATGCGCTTCAGCCCGTCGGCGAGCCCGATGGTCGTCGTGGTCTTGCCCTCGCCCGCGGGGGTCGGGGTGATCGCGGTGACGAGCACGAGCCTGCCGTTTTCGCCGGTGCGGTCCAGCAAAGACAGGTCGAGCTTTGCCTTGTATCTGCCGTACTGCTCGAGCTTGTCGTCCGGGATGCCTGCTGCCGCTGCGATCTCAGTGATCGGACGCATGACGGCGGACTGTGCGATCTCAATATCTGAAAGCATGTTGATACCTCCTGTTTGAATCTGTATCAGGTGCATACAGATACAGTATACCATAAATAAGCCGCGTTGTCAAATGAATTCTTTTCCGCGGCGCCGAAAAACGGAATGCGAATATTTTCAAAACCGGTTGACGAAACGGCGAAATTCTGATATAATATAGGATGTATCACTGTTTCAGTTGTGCACAACGGCACAACAAACTGAAAAGGACCTGATTCATGAACAAATACAAACGGCTCGCGCTCAACACGATGGTCTTTGCGGTCGGGAGCTTCGGCTCCAAGCTGCTCGCCTTTCTGCTGACGCGCCTGTATACCGCCAACCTCGACACCGCGCTCTTCAACACCAAGGAGATCCTCGAGATGTGCGCCAATCTCCTCATTCCGGTCGTCAGCTTCTCGATCACCGATGCGATCATCCGCTACGGGCTCGACCGGAACTACGAGAGGGAGAGTGTCTTTTCCAACGCAGTGACGGTGCTGCTGGCAGGCGGCGCGGTCTTTCTGCTGCTCTCGCCGCTGCTGCTGCTCTACGCGGATATCCGCCCCTATGTGCTGCTGCTCGTCGGCTATGTGCTGATCTCCTGCTTCCGGCAGCTCTCGACGCAGTTCGCCCGCGCGCGCAATTATGTCACGCTCTATGCCGCAGACGGCATCGCCTGCACGCTTTCGCTCTTCGTCTTCAACATCATCTTCATCGCGTGGCTGAAGCTCGGCATCACCGGCTTCATGCTCTCGATCATGTTCTCGGACCTGCTCTCGGGTCTCACGGTCTGGCTGATCGCTGATCACTCGCGGTTCTTCTCGTTCCGCTTTGTGGACAGGGAGCTGCTCGAAACGATGCTCCGCTTCTCGCTGCCGCTCATTCCGACGGCGGTCCTCTGGATCATCACGGGGTTTTCCGACCGGCTCTTCATCCGGCACATCATGACGCCCTCGGACGCCGGTGTATACGGCGCGGCTGCGAAGATCCCGAATCTGATCTCGATGGTCTCGACCGTGTTCTATCAGGCGTGGAATATGAGCGCGATCGCCGAGAACGGCTCAAAAAAGCGCTCGGCATTCTACACGCAGGTGTATGACGCCTATCAGGCGATGCTCGCACTCGCCGCGGGGTTCATCATCGCCTTCGATCGGCCGCTGTCCGATCTGCTGGTCGTCAAGACCCGCGACGCCGCCTATGCCCGCGCCTATCTCTATACGCCGGTGCTGGTCATCGCGGTGCTGCTCATGTGCTATAACCAGTTTCTCTCAAGCATCTACACCGTTTCCAAGCATACAAAGAACAGCTTCTACACCAGTCTGGTCGCGGCGTTGCTCAATCTCTGCCTCAACGGCTTCCTCATCGCAGAATACGGCGTACACGGCGCGATCGCCGCGACGCTGGCAAGCTATCTGGTCTGCTATCTCGTCCGCGTGTTCGACACGAGGCGGTTTATCCCCTTCGAGGTCAGGCACTGGCGCTTCGTGCTCAATCTGATCATACTCTTCGGGATGAGCATGGTGATCCACCGCACCGATCCCGCACTGCAAAGCCCCTTCCCGACGGCGGCGGTCGCGCTGCTGGAGGGCGCAGGATTCCTGCTGCTCGCGGCGGTCAATTTCTCGCCGCTCATGATGACTGTCAAAAAGGTTCTGCGCCGGTAACCGCGCAAGCCATAAACAACTGGAGGTAAAAAACTATGGATGCCCGTTCTATTCTTCTCTCGCTGCTCCCGATCGGTCTCACGCTCGTCAACTACGCGATCCTGCGCGATCTGATCTGGGGCATCTTCCTCGGCAGCAAGTCCAAGAAGGCAGCCGCCCGAATCAAGGGCGAGCAAAAGGGCTTTGCGAGATTCACCCAGTCCTATATCGGACCGCTGCTGACCAAGTATCAGTCCGATTACAAGACCTGGATGACCGTCAAGCGCATCACCTTCTTCAGCGTCATTGCACAGGTGGTCGCCTTCATCCTGCTGATCTTCGTGTTCAAGATCAAGTTCTGGATCGTAGCAGTCATCTGCGGCGCGATCACGCTGCTCAATATCATCCTTTTCTCCGTGATGATGAACAAGACGACCGTCTCGGACAACAAGCACGACAGAAAGGGTTCCCCGTGGAAGTTCGAGCAGTGAGCATCTGCCCGCTGCCCGCATATGATAACAGTATAATACGAAGGGAGATTCTACTATTATGATGATTGATGATGCAATGAACGGTCTGCGCTCGGTGCTCGACAACGCGACCCAGAGAACCGCCGATGCGATCGGCAATTCCCGCAGCTATGTGGAGCGCGCAAGGCTCCGCGCCAAGCTCAACGAGGCATACCGGCTGCTCGGCATGGCGGAATATGAAGCTTCGATCAACGGCGTCAGCTCGATGGAGCAGATCAACGGTCTGATCGGGCGCATCACCGACCTGCGCGCCGCCATGGCGGAGATCAACCGCGGCATTCAGCACGGCGGCAAGCCGCAGGGCGCATTCTGCCCCAACTGCGGCAGAGAGCTCAACAGCTCCGAGAGCTTCTGCCCGGGCTGCGGCGCAAAGCTCGGCTGAGCGATGAAGCAGCAGGCGGCGGCAGTCCGCAAGAATCAGATCATTCCACTGGAAATTACCGGTATGACCGCAGAAGGCAACGGCGTAGGGCACTTCTGCGGTCTTGCCGTATTTGTGCCGCAAACGGCGGTCGGCGACCGGCTCGATGCGCGGGTCGTCAAGGTGCAGAAAAGCTATGCCTACGGGATCATCGAGAAGCTGCACACGCCCTCGCCCGAACGGATCGCAGTCGACTGCGCGGATTTCCGCAAATGCGGCGGCTGTGTGTTCCGGCACATCCGCTATGAGGCGGAATGCCGCATCAAGCAGCAGATCGTCAGCGACGCCTTTCAGCGGCTCGGGCACATCACGCCGCGGCAGATTCTGCCGATCCTCGGCGCGGAGAGCCCGGACAGATACCGCAACAAGGCACAGTATCCCTGCGGCGCCGACCCGGAGACCGGCAGGCTGCGGTTCGGGCTGTTTGCAGCGCGCTCGCACCGGCTGATCCCGGTCGCGGAATGTGTGCTCCAGCCGAGGGTGTTCGGCGAGATCGTGCGCTTCTGCGAAGCTGCGCTCGCGGACAGCAAAGTCATCACGCCCTATGACGAGGAGAGCGGCACTGGCGTCATGCGGCATCTCTATCTGCGGCGCGGGTATCACAGCGGCGAGATCATGGTCTGCTTTGTCACGGCAGCATGCACGGGCGCTGCCGAATCGGCGCTGCGTGCGCTCGGCACGGCGCTCATGCGGGCATTCCCCGATATCCGGTCGGTCATGCTCAATGTGAACCCCAAGCGCACGAATGTCATTCTCGGCGAGGAGACGCGCTGTCTCTGCGGCAGCGAAACGGTCGGCGACACGCTCTGCGGGATCCCGCTCCGGCTCAGCCCGCAGAGCTTCTATCAGGTCAACACCGCACAGGCGGAGCGGCTTTATGCAGAGGCAAAGCGGCTCGGTGATCCGAAGCCGGATGAATTGCTGCTTGACCTCTACTGCGGTGCCGGTGCGATCGGGCTCTCGATGGCGGATGCGGCGGGTAAGGTGCTCGGCGTGGAGGTCGTGCCGCAGGCGGTCGAAAATGCAAGGGAGAACGCAGAGCGCGCAGGCATCGGCAATGCGGAATTCTTCTGCGGCGACGCGGGCGAGATCGCGGCGAAATTTGCCGCAGAGGGCAGGCGCCCCGATCTGATCGTGCTCGACCCGCCGCGAAAGGGCTGCGATGCGGTCACGCTCGATGCCTGCGTGCAGATGGCGCCGCAGCGCATTGTCATGATCTCGTGCAATCCCGCGACCGCCGCCAGAGATGCGGCGTATCTCTGCGGGCGCGGCTACACTGCCGATACGCTCCGCGCCGTCGATATGTTTCCGCGGACGGCGCATACAGAATGCGTAGTTCTTTTAACAAATCGAGCCATTGAATCATAATTTTCGAAAAGGAGAATCTATCTAGATGTACATTATCAAAGTGATTATACATAAAGACAGCAATACCGTAAAGTATATCAAGATGATTCGGGAATTTATGCCGGATCTTTCGATGGGCGGCATCAAGCAGCATATTGAAGCAGGTGAACCTGCATTTGAATTTGACATGGATGCCAATGATTGGATGTACTTAGAAGAATTAGATTTCAATGAAGATAAGTGGCTCAGAAGGTTTTACACGTTTCTTCAGAAATTGCAAAAAGCAGGTGCTGTTCTGGAAATTATAGAGGAATAGTAACTGTTCAGTCCCTACACCTGCTATATATTGTACCGATACCAATAGCTTTTCTAAATATAGTGGTTCATAAACAGATAAAACCAATGATATACAAAAAGAAGGACTGTTTTGTGTGTGACTAAACGACTTGCTTATC
>JAEEGL015286983.1_pt1 | contig 12071 bp, 4 predicted proteins | sample 9134231 | NCBI WGS metagenome assembly JAEEGL01 (sample SAMN16246548, study PRJNA631951) | gut metagenome | biome: gut microbiome; feature: rumen; material: fiber-attached | host: Bos | place: Iran: Karaj | collected 2018-10
AGATGATGATAGTGCGGGTGTAGGTGGTTCAGATGCAGTTATTCTTAAACAAACTGCAAATAGAATAAGACTTCAAATAGATAAATTTCATAATAAAATAATGTTTATGAGTACTGATATTACCGCAATGACTTTAAATGATCCAGATGCTTATCAATTTGGTTTGAAACGTTTATTAAATATTAATTCAGCTTGTTATCATAATTATATAAATAATCATTTTAATAATAATGAAAATAAAATAATAGATGAACTTAAAAAAATGTGTAAAGATATTGAAAATTTATATCAAAAATATTTTTTATTTGAAATTACTAATAAAGATATTCAAGATTTTATTGTACATCAAATAACTAATTTTTTTAATTTAGTTGATTGTAATGATTTTTCACCACCTTTTAATATTAATGATTTTGCCAAAAAAAAAGCTCGAAAAAGTAGTATATTAAATATATTTTTAAAAAACAATGATAATAAAAAAGATAATTCAAAATTTATTCAAGCAAATAATAGAATATTAATTAATAAAACACCAATTGTTTTTACATTAATTAAAAGTTTGTCAATGATTTTAACTTCAATTTTTTATAATAAAGAATATGAATCTGAATATAATAATGAACAAAAAATAAGTACAGAATATATAAATAAATTATTTAAATTTTTAGGTTATTATGTTTATGAAAATAGTGATAATTGTTTGATAATATTAACTGACAGAATTTTAAAAAGTTTTTTAATGTTAAATACAGATAATATTGTTTATTTTATAAATTTATTAGAATATATGGTTAAAATTATTATGAAAGATGACATTCATTTAAGTCAAAATAATGTATTAATGAGAGTTTTAGAAGAATTAGTTAGAAGAATAAGTGGAAAAAGTGAATATGTTGATAGTTTTGAAAAATTATTAAAAATTATAAGTAAATTATCTAAAATGAATTATTTACATCAAGAACATACACTTAATAAAATAAGAAAGACTATGAAAAATATTTATAAAAATAATCCTATTTTAAAAAATTTTAAAAATATTATTATTCCTAATTTTTCACCTATTTCAAATGAAAAATCATCTTCTGATATTGAAAAAATAAGTAATTTAATTGAAGATGAAATTCATAATGATATTTTAAATAGTGAAGATTCAAAAAATGATAGAAAATTAAATACAAAAACTTTATTACAATTAATAAAAGAAAAAGTTTTAATTGATGGATATGAAATAGAAACATTAACAATATTATTTACAAAATTTTTAAAATTAATTAATTATTTATTCGATGGTAATTCAACATTAAATGAATTGGATTTTTTAAATAAAATTTTCACAAAAGAACAAATTCCTCAAATTTTAAATGATACAACATTATATTTACCATTAAGAATTGAATTAATAAAGTTTTTTAGAATATCATATGTAGATGTATTAATAGATACAACAAAATTAAAAGAATATGTAACAATATTTTTTAAAGAAATTAAAACAGGAAATGACACAAATTTTTCTCATTTTATATTTTTTCAAGAATTATTAAACGTTAAAGACAAAGTTTTAGATATGAAAATAGAAGCTGATTTATTTATTTATGAATTAACAAAATTTCCAAGTATAATAGAAAATAATGGTGTAATTGGAAAGAAAAAAATAATAGATTATTTTGAATATGGAATTATATTACCTTTGCAAGTTTTAGTTAATAAATATATTTCTATAATTTATTCTTTGAATGGACATGAATATATAAAATATTATGAAATTATTGTTAGATTTTTAATAACTAAAAAATATATTATTGAAAAAGGATTATCTCAAGAACAAGAAGTTAAAGAAGCTCTTGAAAGTAATAATATTTTCCAAACTATCACAAAAAATGAAGAAAATAAATTAAGTTTAATTTTAAAAAAAATTGACCAAACTGAAATTTTAGAATTAGATGAAGATATTAAAAAATTAAAAGAAGAAAGTTTGGAAATTTTAAATTATAAATTAATATATTTTTTTTTTGAAAAACATATAAAAAATTTTATTAATACTTCTAATAATACGAATTTGAAAGAATTTTTTAAAAAAAAAACAATAAGCGACGAAGAAATTGAAATTAAAAGAGAAGAATATAAAAAACAAGGTTTATTAAATACTGATTTTAAAAAAAATATTTTCGATTTTATTCTTCATTACGAAGTTGAAAAAAATAATTTTGAAGAAAGTTCATTATCTCAAAATTTAAACGAAAAAAACGTTTTATATAACGCGACATATCGAGCAATTATTTTACGTCCATTATTTTTTTTAATTAATAGTGAAAATTTATACCTAAAATATAGAAGACAAAATTTATGGCATATTTTTAGATTACTACAATATGATACAGGAAGTACTCAAGATGATATATTAAATTTAAGAAAATCAGATCTCGAAAGAATTAAAAAAAGAAAACCAAAAAAAGAATTTTCAAAAATAAGTACAATGAAAAATAAACTAGAAAAAGTTCAAAGTTTAAATAGTTTACATAGTAGCTACATTGAAGATGATGATGATAATACAATTCAAATAAAACCAACTGTAAATTTAAATTATTTAGTTGATTTATTCATACAAAATTTATTAAGTATAATTTTTGAAAGTGTCAATCCAACAACAACAGCAAATAATGAAGATTATACTATAGCTTATATGGTAATAAAAATAATGAAATATATGTGTGAAGATCATAACATTAATTTCCAAACATTATTTTTTAAAGAAATTTTAATTGATTTTAATGGAGGATTGATGAATATTTTTGATTTAATGATGTGTGCTTTAAGTAAAATTTTAATTTTATCAAAATGGGAAAATGTTAATTATGAAACAGAAGAATCAAGTATTAGTTATTTTTATGAAATTTTTTTCTGTATGATTGAATTTGCTATTGAAATGATTCAAGGAACAACAAAAGAAAATATAATTCAAATTATAGATTTTGAAGATAGAAAAGATGATAAATCATTATTTTATAATTTTTTAGTTCAAGCAAAATCTATAATAAAAAATAATTCAAATGATAATGAAATTTTATATGATGTTCGTTTAGATTTAATTAATTTTATTTCAGCTTTTGTTGAAGAAAAAAGTACCCCTGAAAAAATAATAAATTTACTCGAAAGTGTGTATAATCCAAATTCTATTTTTGATTGTATTATATGTTGTTTAAAAAAATTATATCTAAAAACAACAGATGGTGATATTAAAAAATGGTCAGAAATTGAATTTGATAATGAAAAATGTAATTTATTTAAAGAAAAATATTTTAGTGACAGTGAATTTAGTCAACATAAAGAATTTGAATTAGCAAATAGAATGTATAATTATGTAAAACAACTTGCTAATTTTAATAATAAAGATGCAAAAAATATAATAGATTCTATTAATTTATTCTCAGAAGATCAAATAATAATATTACGTAAAAAAAGAGAAAATAATAAAAATGATGAAAATGAAGGAAGCGAAAGTGTAATGATAGAACCAAAATATTTTCAAAATTATTTCGCTGTTAAATTTTTTGAAGCTATTACAAGAACAGTATGGATTCAAGGAAAAGAAGAAAAACCTCAAATGATTTTATTTACTTTAGATCCAACTGTTTTATTTTTAAGTGAAGATAGTAAAAATATCTTTTTTGATACTGTTCAAAGAGATTCACGTTCTAATAAATTATTTGCTTTAATTGAATATACAAATTACTTTTTTATTGAAGTTAATCAAAATAAAAAAATAATGTCTGGAAAATATTTTTTAAAATTTATTAATTCAGTGAATTATTCATTAATGGATATTTTAATATTCATAATTACTGCAGCAATAAATATTGTAATATATATGATGGGAGAAAATAAAGATAAACCAAATAAATATGAAAAATTATATAATATAATATTTCCTTTGGGTATTATTCAACTTATTTTTACTTTATTATTTTTTACAATGTGGATGATTTCAAAATTTAATTTATATTTTTCAATAGAAAAAGAAAAATATTTTTCAAATAATAAAATAAGTAAAGATGTTCGTTTAAATTTATTCCAATATTTAGATATTATAATTCTAAAAACACTTTTAAATAAACGAGAAATTATTAATTTTTTATGGAACATTCTTTTTTCTTTACTTGGTATTACAAGTAGAGATAGAATTTTTGTTTTTAGTATACAATTATTAATTATAGTTAATATAAATTCAAAATTACAAAATATAACCAAAGTTTTAGTAATGAAATATGATCAAATTTTAACATATCTATTCTTTTTATTAATAGCTAATTATATTTTTGGTAATCTTGCTTTCTTTTTATTATCAGAAAATTTTTTTCATGAATTAGAAAATAATACAGAAAATGCATGTTCTTCACTTTTTTATTGCTTTTTAACACAATTAGAATTTGGTTTAAGAACTGATGGAGGAATAGGTGAATTTACAAATAAAATTAGTTTTTTAGAAGAACCTAAATATTTTATGGGAATGTTTTTTTATCAATTCTTTTTCTTTGTTATAATTGTTATTATTATGTTAGCTGTTATTGGTGGTGTTGTTATTGATACATTTGCTGAATTGAGAGAAAAAAGTCAAAAACAATTATATGATATGAATAATGTGTGTTATATTTGTAGTGGAAATAAAAATGATATTGAAAAAAAAGGAGAAAGTTTCAAAGAACATATAACTGAGGTTCATAATATTTGGACTTATGTTGATTATATGATTGGTTTGAAATTTGTTGATCCTCAGGAAACTAATGCAATAAATAGTTTTGTTATAGAACAATTAGAAAATAAAAAAATATCATGGTTCCCTAGTTTTGAAGAAAAAGATGAATATTTAGAGGATGAATAAATAAATTAATTAGGGTATTTTATTATTGTTATTAATTTTTATATTTTATGAAAATATAATTTTTAATTATTTATATGTACATTTAAATATAAATTAATATATTTTTATATAAAATATTATTTTAAATTTTGAATAATTGATTATTTATTGATTAATTAATTTAAAAATATATATATAATATTAGAAAATAAATAAAATTTAAAATGAAATTAATTAAAAAAATTTTTATATTTATATCATTAATTTATTTTTCAATATCATATGACAGTCAATATTTTTCATGTGAAAATAAAATTTACTGTGATAATAGCTTTTTATCATTTAATGATTTAAATAACTTATGTTCCACATTATTATCAAATAATAGATATATAATTTTTGTTTCAAACAAATTAATTTACCCAGATGATAATTCATACACAGTATTAAGTGAAAATTTTTTTAAAAATTATTGTGTTAATACTGCGTATGGTTGTAAGAATTCATTTGGAATATTTATATATATTCAAAGTGGAAAAATTTTAATTGTCGCTGGACAAAATGTAAAAGCATATGTAAATAAACAAAATAGATTAAATGTAATTCAAACAATAATTCCTTATTTACAAAATAATAATTATTATACTGGTTTAGAAGTTGGAATACAAAATTTAGAAAAAATTCTTAGATTAAATAGTAATGAATCAAGTGGTGGAATGTCTTTCTTTTGGATTATTTTAATTATTTTAGGTCTTGGATTATGTTTATATTGTGTTTTTAAATCAAGTGAAAAGATAATTAATCAAGAAAATGAAATGTATAATAATAATGAAATTAATAATGATCTTAACGCTCAATTATATGATAATAATAATAATAATAATAATTATAGTAATGTAAATAATAATTCATTAGAAATACATAATCACTTAATTAAATTACAAAATTTAATAAATAATATAAGACAAAATTCACCTCCAATAATAAAAATTAATCAATGTTTAATTTGTATGCAAGAAATTTTTTTAAATAATAACAATATAAATTATAATAATAATTATGAAAATTCAAATTATATTGAAATGAATAATATAAATGATGTTAATAATAATAATAATAATAATGATATTATAAATTGCAGATTTGCTTGTCAACATATATATCATAATTCATGTTTAATAAAACATAATTTAAATTATTGTATTATATGTTGTAATAATAATAATGAAAATTATAATATAAAAATAAGTAATAATAGTACTTTTCAAATTTTGAATGAGGAAAATATTGTATCTTTTGCAAAAAATTTAAATTTAATTTACAATAAAAATGAATTAAATGTTTATATTCAGAATTATCCAAATGAATTTGATACATTTAATACATCTTTATTTTTAGGATTAACAAGTGCTTGGGGAATTGTAGCAACAACTGCTTTGTTAATGAATGATTATAATTATAATAATAACTATAATGAATATAATAATAATTATAATAATAATAATTACGATAATAATAATGTAGATACTATTGGAGGAATGTATAATAATAACAATATAAATGAATATATTCCACCTAATGATATTAATAATATGGATATTAAATCTCCAAACTTTGGCAAGTTTAGTAATAATAATAACAATATATATGGTACTGATTTTGGAGAAGAAGATATGAATAATGGAGATTTTTAATATATAAAAAATTCGAAATAATATTTAATATATCAATATTATAATTTATAATTTGAGTTATTATTTATTATATATATTATATTAATATAATTTAATCTTCATTCAAATATTTGATTTATGATATAAATTTACATTATTATTTAATATGAAGTTTAGAAAAAAATTTTTCTGAAGGTTGAAATATTTGATGTTTATTATTTTTTTGATTTTTTAGATTTAATTCGTTTAAAATATTATTAGAATTAATTTTATTAGATTTTTCTAATTCAATTAATTGTTTAATATTATTATCCATTACATTTTTAAAACAATTAATATCATTTAAATTTTGTTCAATTAAATTATTAAATTCATTTTTTGAATTCATTTTTTTATTTTTTAATTCTTTATTTTCATTGGATAAATCATTATATTTATTTATTAAATTATTTAAATAATCATTTGATCTATCAAACATATTTTTAATTTCATTATATTTTAAATTCAAATTTTGTAATGTATTATAATTATTTTCTAAAATAAAATAATTATTTTGAATTGATTTATTTATATTTTTTATTTTTTTAATTAATTGTTTCTGATTAATTAATTGAAAAAATTTTTTATATACATATGATTTATATATTTTATTTTTATATAAATTTATTTTATGAATCATTAACATTTTTAAATATTTTTTATAAATTTTTTTAAAACATTTTTTTAGAAAAATATTATAAAAATATTTACTACTTTTTAAATATATATTATTATTATATATAATTTTATAATGTTTTATTTTCTTTAAATTTTGAAATTTTAAAATAAATTTCTTTCCTTTATAACATTGAATTTTTATTTGATTTTTATAAAATAAATATTTATTTATTTTTTTATATTTAATTTTTATTTGAAATTTTTTATAATAAAATTTTTGCTTTAATATATAAAATTTATATTTATTTAAAATATTTAAATTAGATTTTTTAAAAAATAATTTTATTGAAAATTTTGGAATGATTTTTTTATTTATAATATATAATTTCTTTTTAATAAAATTTTTAATAAAAATAAAATTATTTTTTAATATAATATTACTAATATATTTTTTATGATTTAAATTTAAAATTTTATTGATATTTAAAATATTCATTATCATTAAACTATATTTTAAATATTTTTTTCTTTGATTTATTTTAATAAATTTTTCTATTTTTTTATTTTTTTTTAAAAAATTAAACACATTTCTTTTATTCCTTTTATTTCTTAAATAAATTAAAGTTTTTTTTAATTTAATCTGATTTTTAACCACATTAAAAAATAAAAGAATATATTTTTTTACAATTTTTTGATTTTTAATCTTTAAATAATTTTGTAATTTGTTATTATTTAAATTATTTTTAATTATTTTATCATGTTTATTTTTTAATAAAATAGTATAATTTTGAATATTTGAAGAAATATTATTTTTTAAATTTTTTAATTTATTTAATAAATTAAAATATAAATCTTTTTTAATAGGATCATCTTCAATTTTTTTATTTGTTATGTTAATATAATTATTATTTATTTTTTTATTAATAAATGATTCATTATATTCTTCATCATTATTGATTATTTTATTTTTATTATTATATTTATAATTATTCTTTTTTGGAATTGGAATTTTATTTTTATTTAAATTAATATTTAAATTATTATTATTTTCACAAATATCTAAATAAAAATTTGGATTTAAATTTAATTGAGATTTATGAATATTATTATCTTCATTAATATTTTTAGATACATATGAAGACATTGCAAACATTGACATTATAGGATTAATTGTTGAAATATTATCCTCTTCAATATCTTTATCGTTTATAACAAAATTATTATTATTAAAAATAGTTACATTTGAATTATTATTATTATTTTGAATATTAATTTTATTTTTTTTAGAAATTATATTAGATATTAAAAATCTTTTTGATTTCATTATATATAATATATTTTTTAAAATAAAATAATATTAATAATAATTTATAAATTTATATATTTAAATTTGTAATAAATAAAATTTATAATTATTTTTAAATTTAATTATAAAATATTTTCAAAACGGTGAATATATATTATTATTATTTTGATTAGAATCATTGAAAAAATTATTTGTATTTAATTGAGATAAAATATTTTGATTTATTTGTGCTTGATTATTATTATTAATTAAATTAACATTTTGATTTATTTGTTGCATATTATTATAATTATTTGCTATATTATTATTAATATTCATATTATTAGAATTATCATTGTTGATTATATTGTTTATATAATTATTATTCATATTATTATTCATATTATTATTCATATTAATATTCATATTATTATTCATATTATTATTCATATTATTATTCATATTATTGATCATATTACCATTTATGTTAATATTATTCATATTTTTATATAAATTATTATTTTCACTATTCATGTAATTATAATTATTATCATTTACATTATTATTGAATTGATTATTATAATTAATATTTTGAATATTATTATTATAATTCATATTATTATTATTTTGTTGATTAAAATTATTAAAATTATTATAATTATTGTTATTATTTGAATTTCCTTCAAACACATCTTCAAGTAAATCATTTGTTGTTTTATTATTTTCTTGAACATTATTATTGTTATTTTCAGCAAATTCTAAATCTAATAAATTATTATTAATATGTGGTAATTGTTGGTTACTATAACTTTCTTTTACATTGTTTATAGGATTAATATTATTATTATTATTAACAATATTAACATTATTATTATTTATATTATTAATATTAAAAGCTAAATTAGATAAATTTTTACTACTATAAAAATTATTATTAATACGTAAATTATTATTATCATTAAAATTATTAAATTTAAAATGTTTTAATCCTTCTTTTGACTTTTCATTATCTTTTTTGATTTGAAAATTAAATAATTGCGATTTTTCTTCAACCTTATAAAAATTTGAATTTATATTATGTTCATTTATTATAGCATTACTAGTAGAAGTAATACTTGAACTTGTTGGATTAGGTTTTTCATTATAAAAATATTTGTTTTTACTTAAATTATACATATATTCATAACTTTGATTATCTATTCTTAAATCAACTTTATTTTTAGTTGATTTACTAACCATAAAATTATGACCCATTAAAACAAAATTATATGTAAAATGTTCAAAGCTTGAAACTTCTTTATTGTATTGTTCTTTACCATTAACAACAATTTTTTTTCTATTTGAAATTAAACTATCAAAAAATTCAATTTTAGTGTTTTGACCATCTAAATTAAATTCCCAAATGTATTGTTTTTTTGTGCTTTTTATATTACTTCCAACATTTCGAACAATAAAATTTAGATTTTTTATTGATTCTTCGGACATTTCAATTTATTTATAAATAATTTTTAAATTAAAAAATTAATATATATTTATCTCTTTAAATAATTTTATAATATTTTTAAATAAATATATTATATATATTAATTATTTACAATATTGTGTAAAATATAAAATTTATTATTCATCAAAAATTTTGTATAATTTAAAATACTTGATTTATTATGAATTTAAATTATTTAATATATCATTAATAGGATTATTTAATTTATTTTCATTATTATTATATTTATCATTTAATTCATTTAATAAATTTAAAATTTCTTCTTTTCGATATAATTTATTATTATTTAAAGGAAAATTTGAAGAAATTTTATGAAAAATTTTCAAAAAATAAAATTTAATTTCATTATCTGAAGTAATTTCAATTTCTTTTATAAAGATATCAATAAAAATTTCAAAATCATTTGTATAAAAAATAAAATCATTATTTGATTCTAAAATATTAAATAGACATATTATTATTTTATATATTTTTTTATCATAAATAATTTCTTGATTTAAAATATTTAATATTAACTCAATAAATACTCTTTTAAATATAATTTCATTAAAAGTTTTAATAAAAATATTTTCTTTATTTTCCTTATTAAAATAAAAGTTAATTTTTATTAATTTCCATACAACATTGTATAATAACTCTTCATTATTTATTATTTCTAAACATAAAAATAATTTTTTAATAATATTTTCATTTATCATTTTATCAAAAATTTTCTTTTTTAATATTTTACAAAAAATGAAAATAAAATTTTCAGAAATTTTATTAACATTATGATTAATGAAATATTTCATAAAATAATTTAATAATGTTTCATTTTCATTTATCTGATTTATTATATTTTTATTTTCAAATAAAATTAATTTTTTTATCATTTTAAATAAGTTTTCCCTTATTTCATGATTTAATTTTTTTTCATTAATATAAGATGAAATATTTGAAACTAAATTAAAATTAGGAGAACAAATAGTTTTAATCCATGAAATATATTTTATATCATTTTCTTTTTTATTTTTTTCTGCTTTATAAAATGTTTCTATTATTTTTTTTAAATTTTTTTCAAAAGGATGAGTTTTTTGGTTTTCATTCATTTTAATAATTATTAAAATAAATAATTAAAAATTAGTTAATATTTATTATTAATATTATTTTTATTATTTATTTATTAAAAAATATTATTGTAATTAATTATTAATATTTAATAATATTTTTATTAATTAGAAAAATATTTTTTATTAAGTGAATAATAAATTAATTATTTATAATAAAAATGAATTAAAAAATTTATAAATATTATTTATTAATTAAATTTTGAATTATTATATAAATTTTTTACATTTTCAATTACATTTTCATTTTTTTTATCAAATAAAATAATTTTTTCTTTTAATTGAATATTATGTTTTTTTAAAATTTGTAAAGATTCTTTTATATTTTCATTTTCTTTTTTTATATCAAAAATATTATTATTTATTTTTTGAATTTTTTCTTTAAATGAAAATAATTCTTTTTTATAATATATTATTTTTTGATTTAATAAATTTGTTTCATTTTTTAATATTGATATTTTATATCATCTGGTATATTTTTTTGATCAATAAATATATCATAATTTATTTTTTTCAATCTATCAGATTTATTAATTAAAAAATTTATATCCATTTCAACTTTATTATTTTCTTTTTTCCAATATTTTTTTTTATTTTTATATAAATTTATTGTTGTTTTTAAAGAATTAATAGATTTTTCTAATTGTAATTTTTTATTTTCTTTTTCTTTTAATAATTCTTTATATTTATCAAAAATATTTTCTTTAATATCTGAAAAAATAAATTCCATACTATTTAAATATGAGGAACTATTTATATGATCAAAAGAAGAATTATTACTATAATATTTTCTTTTATTTTTAATAGGAATGAAATGTGAATAACAATTAATATTTACATTTTTAATTGAATTTGATATATTTACTTTTTTATTATAATTATTGTAATTATCTCTTGATGAATTTGAATTAATTAATATTTTATCCTTCTCATTAAAATAAAAGTCTTTTTGATGTTTATTTAAATCATTATTATTAAAGTTATTATTGTA
>JAEEGL015872680.1_pt1 | contig 12071 bp, 11 predicted proteins | sample 9134231 | NCBI WGS metagenome assembly JAEEGL01 (sample SAMN16246548, study PRJNA631951) | gut metagenome | biome: gut microbiome; feature: rumen; material: fiber-attached | host: Bos | place: Iran: Karaj | collected 2018-10
GGTTTCTCTGCATATTGCAGAGTATGACTTTTACCGGCAGCGGGTCCGTCAGATCACGCCAGTTTCCTGATGTTTCATCCATTATATCGAATCTGCGGCCATATTTCTTTGGGCGCAGGACAAAATAACGCACAATGATTGTGCAGTCTGTACAGCCGCTATCAGATAACAGCCCCGCCTAACCGGAAGCACGTCTCGGTCAGGCGGGGTTTCATAAGCTGGTTATTTGGTGTATATATAGCAAACGACAGGTTTCTGTCGAAACCTGTCGTTTGCTGGTACGCCGGAAGGGACTCGAACCCCCAACCCTCGGAACCGGAATCCGATGCTCTATCCATTGAGCCACCGGCGCGTATCCATGTGCAAAACGTATTATACCACAACAAGGGGAAATTGCAAGAGCGAATTTTCGGTTTCTCCGTAAGAACCGGCAGATACCGAAGTCCATACTGCTTCTGGTTCTTTTCCTTTTCAACAGGAGACATTCGTGGTATAATCATCGTACCGACAGATACGGAACGTCCGGGAGGAGGGATGACGGTGCACAAGGGTCCCGGTATTCTTAAAAAGGTATTTCAGCGGGTGGTAATGGTCTCCATCAGTATCCTTGCCCAGCTTGTGGTATTCGCACTGGTGATCTGGAGATTCCAGGACAACAGCGAGATTATCTATGTGATCCTCCTGGTGCTGAGCATGCTGGCGGCACTGGTGATTATCAGCAGGAACACCAATCCCGCCTATAAGATCGCGTGGCTTGTGCCGATTCTGTTGTTCCCGGTGTTCGGAGGCATGTTCTATCTGCTTCTGGGAGGAAACCGACTCTCCCGCAGACAGCAGAAGAAGCTGGAACGGGTGGAGCGGACCATGCGGCGGCATCTTCCCGCGAACCCCGAGACCGCGGAGCAGCTGCGGGCGCAGTGTTCCGCTGCTGCCATGCAGTCGGATTATCTCACCAGGGTCGCGGGCTGTCCTCCATACACCCATACAGAAACAAGGTATTTCCCACTGGGGGACATTGCCTACCCAGTGATGCTGGAGGAGCTTCGGAAGGCGGAGAAGTATATTTTCCTGGAGTACTTCATCATCGGTGAGGGCGTCATGTGGGACGGTGTCCTGGAGATCCTGCGGCACAAGGCGCAGACCGGCCTGGATGTGCGGGTCATGTATGATGATTTCGGCTGCATTCAGGTTCTGCCCACGGGTTACCGGAAGCAGCTGGAGGCCTGGGGAATCAAGTGCTGTGTGTTCAGCCCGTTCATCCCAGTGGCTTCCGCGCGGCTCAATAACAGGGACCACCGGAAGCTCATGATCATCGATGGCAAGGTTGGCTTCACGGGAGGCATCAACCTGGCCGACGAGTACATCAACAAGAAGCCACGATTCGGGCACTGGAAGGACAATGCCCTGATGCTCCGGGGCGAGGCCGTATGGTCCATGACAGTGATGTTCCTCTCCCTCTGGGACTATGTCCGGGGCGAGGCGGACAGCATTCACGCCTTCCTGCCACCGGAGCCGGAGGTGCGCGGCCGGGGATTCGTCCAGCCCTATACGGACAACCCTATGGACGATGAGGCGGTGGGCTCCACAGTCTACCTCAACCTCATCATGCATGCGGAGCGGTATATCCACATCATGACGCCCTATCTGATTATTGACTACGCTATGATCCAGGCTTTGACCAACGCAGCCAAAACCGGCGTGGAGGTAGTGATCATGACACCCCATGTCCCGGATAAATGGTACGTTCACGCGCTGACCCGTGCCTATTACGAGGATCTGGTGCGCGGTGGCGTGAGGATCTATGAATACACCCCGGGCTTCCTCCACTCCAAGATCTTTTCCGTGGACGGGCACTATGTGACCGTGGGCACGGTGAATCTGGACTTCCGCAGCCTGTATCTTCACTTTGAGAACGGTGTATTCCTCTATGACGCGGACTGCCAGGGCTCCGTGGAACGGGACTTCCAGAAGACACTGCGGCAGAGCCAGGAGATTACGCTGGAGGACTGCCGGGCAAGCCTGCCGGTACGGCTGCTCCGGTCACTGCTGCGGCTGTTTGCGCCATTGATGTAGCAGTGTGCGGGGACGAAAGGCCGCAGGACGCGGGATACAAAGGCTGAAGATTGACTTTTTCGAAACACGGCGGTAAAATATGTCAATGGAAAGGGGGGAGACCCCATGAAAAAGGAACGTGTTTCCAACCAGGTGATCGGGCGTCTGCCCCGCTATTACCGATGCGTGGAGGAACTGTATTACTCCGGCTGCGTCCGGGTGTCCTCCGCCACACTGTCTGACCGGCTGGGGTTTACAGCCAGTCAGATCCGGCAGGACTTCTCCCATTTCGGGGATTTCGGCCTGCAGGGCTACGGCTACAACGTCAAGGAGCTCCGCTATGAGATTCGGGACATTCTTGGACTCAACAGCCGGAATACTGCGATCCTGCTGGGATGCGGCAACCTTGGACAGGCCCTGCTGAAAAACTTTGATTTTGAGGCCTGCGGCTTTTTCATGCTGGCGGCTTTTGACAAGGACGCAGACAAGATTGATACCCAGGTTGGGCCGGTGCATATCATGGATGCAAGGCATCTTCCGCGGTTTCTCCAGTCGGAGGCACCCAGCATGGCGGTGCTGACGGTTCCCCGTGACAATGCCGCGGAGGCGGCGGCGCTGCTGGCGTCCGGCGGTGTGGGAGCCATCTGGGACTTCACGGGCTGTGATCTCGGCCTGGAAGACCGGGACGTGACGGTGGAGCGGGTGAATCTGGCCGACAGCCTCCTTACACTGAGCTATCGTCTGGAAAGGCGAAGGGGCATGGAAAACCAGGAACCCGCCGGGGAACTGCCCGCGAAGACGAAAAGCAACACATAGAACAAAGAACTGCAGCGGCAGGCCATGGCCTGCCGCTGCTTCTGTACCCGGACCGGACGGCACCGCTGTGCCGCCGGTTCTTTTTTCTGAATACGTGTTCCCTAAACTGCGGGCAGCCGGTCTATCTCGGCCTCCGCACTGCGGAGCAGTGCTTCCACATCCGCGCCCACAATGTCCAGCCCCTCCGCTTTGATCAGATGGACCTCCGGTATCTGGTAGAAGCCCTCCGCCAGTGCCCTGATGTAGCCGTAACCGAAGGAGTCCGAACAGATCGGGCCGCCTGCCGTAGTGACATAGTACAGCGTTCCCGCCCGGCAGAGACTGACGGGGATCCCTTCCGGTGAATAGGAAAACGTGACGCCAGCCGCGTTGATCTGCTCAAAGTACTGCTTGAGCACAGCCGGGAAGGACAGGTCCCAGTAGGGGGCGGCCACCACGACGGTGTCCGCCGCCGCAAACTGCCGTGCCAGGGCGAAGCACGGGGAATCAAAGGATCCCTGCGCCGCCAGAGCGTCCCGCCGCAGCAGGAAATCCTCATCTGCCGCGGGCAGCATGAGTTCCGCCACATTGACTTCCTCCACCGTCCCGTCCAGCCGGGCAAGCAGGTATTCCGCCAGACGTCTTGTGCGGGATTGCTTCCGCACGCATGCGTTGACGAACAGAATTCGTTTCAAAGGCAGTCCCTCCCGCGATTATGTCCGATCCCTGAAAATGCGGCCCTTGTACCGGAGCAGAATGCTTGCAAACAGCTCGCCGAGCACATAGCAGCCGATGATCTCGCCGGCGGCTACGTAGAGAGCCATGAGGAGCAGGGGCATGTCGACCCCGTACCCGTACCGCAGCACCAGCGGCACAATGACCGTGTTGGACACAACGGCGGGAATGGGAACCAGCCATCTGTTAAAGCGCAGGACGTATCCCAGTGCCGCACCGATCAGGGTGGCAAGACTTCCGAACAGGACGTCCAGCACCACGGCTCCGCCCAGCAGGTTTGCCAGCAGACAGCCGACAAACAGCCCCGGGACCGCCGCAGGCGTAAACAGCGGCAGAATGGTCAGGAGTTCTGAGATGCGGATCTGCATGGCCCCGAAGGAGATCGGTGCGAACACCAGGGTCAGTACAACGTACAGCGCGGCGATGGCCGCACCCTGGGCAAGGCGAAGTGTGGGGGATCTTCGGTTATGCATCTTGATGTGTTCTCCTTCCTAAATCAGTCGGGAACGCTGACGTTCCCGACTGATCTCCGAAAAGCATATGGAAAAGGGAAAAGGGAAGAGGGAAGAGGGTGGTTATACCGGCTGTGCACCGGAGAGCTGCTCAATGGTGACCGCGCCGGTCCGCAGTGCCTCTTCCCGGACCTCCAGATAGTAGCCGGCAAAGGTGCTCTGCATATAGGGGCCGGTGTAGAAGATTCCCAGGATTCCCACGGTCAGAGCCGTCAGAATTCCCCAGCCGATGAAGCTCAGATAGAGCACAAAGAGTTCTCCCTTATGGCCTTTCATGATCCGCTTGGAGAGCTTCAGGGCATCTCTGGCTTTTACGTTCGGGCAGTCCGCAAGGATGAACTCGGTCATGCTGTAGGAAAACGTCTTGATGATGCCGGGGATTATGAACAGCAGGCTCCAGAGGAAGATAAAAAGGGCCATCCACAGGGAGCCGCCCAGCTTGCGCGGGTAATTTGTGAACGCCTGGGAGAAGGGGGTCGTCACAGAGATCTCATCCCGTGCGCCGATGTAGTTCTTGACAAAGAAAAAGTTCAGGCCGATGGTCAGCGGTCCCGACAGCAGCAGGGAGAGCAGGCCGCCGACGCCTGCCCGGACCGAGAGTGTGGCCGAGACGGCGCCATCTCCGCCGCTGGTGATCTGCTGGACGTTCTGTGCGGAGCCGATCACGCTGATGACGCCGAGGACGACGGACACCAGAAGGAGCGCCAGCACGCAGTTCCAGTAATTTGCCTTGAATTGTGTTTTCGCGATGGCTTTGATTTCCTGTCTTGTTTTCATGATGTGAACCCTTCCTTTCATATTTTTAATCCGTTCGTTCGGATTATAGACCCTTTTTCAGCGTGAGAATATTCTTACCGTCCCGGTAGACATAGTTTACGTCGTCCATGGTCTGCTTGACCAGGAAGACTCCCAGACCGCCGATCTGCCGCTCCTCGGCAGGCAGAGTCACGTCCGGATCTTCCCGGAGCAGCGGATCGTAGGGAACTCCGTGGTCGATAAATGTGAGCGATACGGTGACCGGGTCGCCGGAGACCTCCACACGGACCACGGCCTTGCCACGGTCGGGGGCGTAGGCGTAATGGGCGATGTTGACGAAGACTTCCTCCGCAGCTACGGTGATCTGCATCATGGCCTTGGGCGGACAGTCCGCCTGCTCCAGATGCTCCTCAATGAAGGCAAGCACCTCCGGCAGATTCTCTACAGCCGCCTCGATCTCCAGCTCGCCCTTCTCAAACAGCAGCGAGTCTGTCTTTTCCAGAAGATCCAGCAGCCTTTCCGTCCACAGCTGTATTTCCGCGCGGCCGGCTTCCGTCTCCAGACCCTTGCGGCGGATGGAGCGCCGGATCATACGGGTATAGCCGATGATGCGCGCCTTGTCCTCCACTTCCCGGAGCTTGGTCTGGCTGTTCGTGCCCAGATAGGCTGCCAGAGATCTGTGCCAGAAGTTCATGCCGGTCTCCCAGTCAAAGCCCTGGAAGGCTTTGATCACCTCGTGATCATACTCGGAGTAGCCGACGAAGGAGTTGTAGATGGAGGCCAGTTCGAAGATGGGGTGGCCCACCGCCAGCGTGTCCATGTCGATGAGCAGCACCTCGTCGTTCTGCAGCTCGAGATTCTTTGTGTGGTAGTCCCCGTGGATCATATGGTCGTCATGGGGTACCGCCTCCACCAGCGCCAGCAGCTTCTTCCCCGCGTCCTCCGGCAGGTAATCCTGCACGAACATTGCCCAGGAGATGGCCGTTTCCCGCATATCCGGAAGCTTTCCCTCCGGCACCAGCGTGCTGTGGATCCGTTTGAGCATGTCCACATACTCCCGGACGCACCAGTCCAGCTTCTCCGGTTCCGTTGCCAGGATCTTGGAGAAGGAACGGGCGTTCAGCAGCTCGAACACCGAGCCGTAGCTGTTTCCCACCTTCACAACGTCGTAGGAAATGGCCGTGGGGATTCCCAGGATCAGGGCAAGCTTTGCCACTTCCCGTTCGTGCTGGATGTCATCGAGGGCATCGGCGTTGTTGTATACCTTGACCACGTTGTCCTGGTCGATGCGGTAGATGGTTCCGTTGGCGCCGCGTCCGATCTCCTCGCACCCCTCCACGGAAACCACGCGGTATGCCTTTTCCACCTGCATCATCTCGGTGAATCCGGTCATGTCCAGAATCTCATAGACGTCGGAATTGACGCCGGTGATCCGCATGTCCGGATGGGTTTTCCGGATGCGCAGAAGCACCCGAAGCCCGGCACTGGAGATATACTCGAGTCCGGAGGCATCCAGCTCGACTGCGGCGCCGGCTTCATCCGCCAGCCGGGCAAGCAGCTCTTTTTCCACCTCGGCGGCGTTGTTGGAATCTATGCGGCCATTCAGTTCAAGTTTCATCGGTCTGCCCATCCCTTTCTCCGTGTATATGTCAGTAGCCACTGCTCAGGACATCCCAGCCGCCGTCCTCGGTGCGGGCCAGCCACCAGTGGTAGTCGGTGTATTCCAGATCCGGCTCCCAGGCGGTATCCCTGAGATAGGCGTCCTCCGTCGGGGAGTGGAAGTCCATCAGAAAATCAACGCACTGGACATACTTTTTGCCGTCTTCCGGCTGTCCGAGCTCGTTCATCCATTTCAGGTTTTCCTCGCTGTTGCATTTGTCACCGGCATAGCGGAGGCTGTGAAGCTCGCAGCCTGCCCAGGAGGCAAACTGGCATTTGATCTGCACGGCGGCCTCCTTCAGCTCCTCCTCGGAGTAGAGCGCGGAGGTGCCGTAATCCACGGTCACATCCGCCGACTTCACCGCACCCAGATACTCCTCCAGCGTGATGCCCCTGGACATGATGTCCCGGGCGGTGTCCGGATCGTCGATATAGCGGATGTGCCAGGGCTCATAGCCGTAGCCGGTGATGTGCTCCTTGTCCTCCAGATACCGGAGGATGAAGCCGTACTCAGGGAGCTTCTCATGGATCTTTGCCCAGATCTCCGGGTGCTGCACCATGTCCTCGTTGAGGTAGACATCTTCTCCGTCGATATTCAGGTACAGATCCAGGGCAAGTCCCGTGTGATGCTCGGAATAGCCCGGCGTGGCCACGGTCTTGGCCGCATAGTCCGCACCGTACTTTTCGATGAAGCGGTCCATGATGTCCTGCTGCGCGGCAATGCTCCGGCGGGCGGAGTCCAGATCGACGTACACGCCCTCTGCGGCCAGATCGTCCTTGAGCCGGAGATAGGCGTCGTAGGCCTTCTTCTCCACCTCCACGTCATCGCCCAGGGAGTTGTTCATGTGAACGATCTCCAGAGCGTCTTCCCAGCCGTCGGGCAGGGGATGGAGCTTGTTTACAAGAGCCATATAATCGATGCCGGAAGCGGCCTCCTCCTCATAGGGATCGCCGGCAGTCACGGTGAACCGGCTGTAGATGGCGTTTTCATCATGGCCGTGCTCCGCGGCGATCAGGAAGCTCAGACCGTTGCCGACGGCAAAGGCAAACTTGTTGCAGCCGCTCTCTCCCTCGTCGAACATGACGCCGGCACCGACCTCGGAGAAGCTGTCATAGCCGCTGTACTCGGCAATGATTTCTTCATATTCCTCCTGCGTGATGACATAGCCGAAGGCAACGGGATCCCGTTCGCCGTCATTGGGGCCGTCGTAAAGATAGACAGCGCCTGTGGCGAATTCCACGGACCAGCCCCCGGAGAGGTCCACCGAAACAACGGTCTCCTGCCCGTGAAGCCGGTATGTGTTTGTGGCGGTCTGCGTCTGTCCGGTGCCTTCGGATCCTTTGCCTCCGCCGCAGGCAGCCAGCGCCAGAAGCATGGTCAGTGCAAGAATGAGAGCAAGCATTCTTTTCATATATTCTCCTCCGTCTGTTTCCGCCCGGAATACTCCAGGCACATCATGGTCAGGTCATCAAACTGCTCCGCATCCTGAACGAAGCCGTCCACTGCCCGGCGGACGTTTTTCAGCACCGTCTCCGGTGTGGCCTCCGGATCCTCGTTCAGTGCTGCAAGCATGCGCTCCGACCCGAACAGGCGGCTCTCCGCGTCTGTGGCCTCCGGAACGCCGTCGGTGTACAGGAAAAGCTTGGTGCCGGGCTCCAGAATGAGCTCATATTCCCTGTAGCGGGAACCCTCCATAGCGCCGAGGACCAGGCCGTGCCGGTCCTTCAGAAGCGCAAAGCTCCCGTCCGGCTTTTTCAGGACCGGGTACTCGTGGCCGGCATTGGCTGCAGTGAGTCTTCCTGTTGAGATCTCCAGAATCCCCACCCACACGGTGACGAACATCTCCTCCTCATTGTGGTCGCAGAGTCCTGTGTTGGTCTCCTCCAGAATCTCTCCCGGGGATCTGCCAAGTCTGGCGTTGTGCGCCAGAACGATTCTGGATACCATCATAAACAGAGCGGCGGGAATCCCTTTTCCGGACACATCCGCGATGGCCATGTACAGGTGATCATCATCGATCAGGAAGAAATCATAGAAATCACCGCCCACCTCTCGGGCAGGCTCCATGGAGGCATAGATGTCGAATTCATGCCGGTCCGGGAAGGGAGGGAAGACCGTGGGCAGCGAATCCAGCTGGATGCGGGTGGCCAGGGAGAGCTCCGTGCTGATCCGTTCCTTCTCCGAGGTGATCTCCGTCAGGCTTTCCATGTAATTGACCATGTCCGTTTCCATGGTGTTGATGGAGTCGGCAAGCCTGATCAGTTCGTCATACCGGCTGATATCGGCCAGTTCCTCGCCCCTGGTGTTTTCCCGGGCGAAACGGACAGCTTCCTCAGATACCTTCCGGATCGGCATGACGAAATGCTTCTTGAAATACAGGGCTGAGAATATGGAGGCAGCAGCTGCCAGAAGCACGGTGGAAACAGCGATGCTGACCACAAAAGGCTGCCTCGTCTCCTGAAGCTCCCGGATCGGCCGCTGTATGCAGAGAATGGCCGATGTGGCTCCGGAGGAATCCTTCACCGGCACCATGGTGGTGATGTGGGGAACCGCCCCGTTCAGATCCCGTGTCCGGTAGACTGTCTCGTATTCCGATTCCTGATCATACAGAGCCTTGTATTTCCGGCGGTACTCATCGTTGGTGGTATCACGCCTGTAACCCAGTTCCCACTCGGTGTAGGAGGTGTCACCGACCGAATTGTCCACGAGATTGAAGACGGAAACGAATCTGCCATAATCACTGGTGTCCACCTGAATGAGATAGATCAGAGAGACATGAATCCGCCTGCAGTAGGCGTCAAGGATTTCCCGGGTCTCCCGGTATTCCTCCGTTTCCTCTCCGGCAAGGTATTCGTCGACATGATCCCCGTTGATCATCGTGGCGGCTGTATCCGCTATATGATAGGTGGTGACGTTGTATTCCCGCTGCAGGGCAGCGGTAAAGCCCGCGAGGCCGATGATGCTGACGATGACACTGAATACGGCCAGCAGGAGCACGATGGCGCCGATGATGCTGACAGCCATGCTGGAGCGCAGTTTATTCATCTTGCTCATTCCAATCGCCTCCTGTGCGCGGCCTGCTCCAGGCCGGATTAGTCACGCATCTTCCGGTCAGACCTTATTCCCCGGATTCAGCCGGCTGGGACAGGGCGGCAATATCCAGGGGCACGGTCTTTGTGATCTCGGTGCTGCCCTCGGTATCCGCATAGGCAAAGCACAGATTCCATCCCTTGCAGAGGATGCAGTGATTGGTGCCTGAAACTGTCTGGGTGGCCAGGTGCAGCACGCCGTCCGGAACATCCAGGTAGGAGTCCCGGTCCAATGTCCAGCCGCCCAGGAGCGGGCCGCCCTCCGGCTGCGCGTCTTCGATTTTGCCGGTGTCGGCAATCTGCCCCAGGTCCAGGGCGGTGATGTTGAGGACGCTGGCGCCGCCCTGCAGATCCGCATATACGCTGACGATGGCGTAATAGGGCTGGGCGTCGGGGATGACTACCGAGGCTTCACAGAGGAAGCAGTAGTTTGTACCGGAAACGACCTGGGTTCCCAGCAGCGCCACCGGCGTATAGTCCACGCCCATCAGCTTCTCCGCGGCCTTGTCAAATGCGGCCCGGGCTGTCTCGTCCATGGCGCCGGACTCTGTGAGAGACCAGCCGCCCACGGTCTGTGCCGTCTCGCTTTTCTGACCGCAGGCTGTCAGGGCCAGAAGGGCAAGCAGAGCCAGCGTGATTGCAAGAATCCGTCTCATAGTGACTCCTTTCACTCGATGGTCAGAATATCAATGAAGCCCGTGACATCGAAGATATCCATGATTGTCTCGTTCACGTGGGTGATCGTCATCTTTCCCTGCTTTGCCATGGACTTCTGGGTCGAGAGCAGCACCCGGAGCCCGGCTGAGGAAATGTATTCCAGCTTGCCGAAGTCCAGAGTCAGCGCAGTGGCATCGGGCAGTACGGCTTTCAGTTCGCGGTCCAGATCCGGTGCCGTAATGGTGTCCAGCCTTCCTTCCAGTTCGAAGGAGACATTTCCGCCTTCGATGGTTTTGCCGATGTTCAGCATGATGGTTCCCTCCATTTTATATATTAATAACAGCATGATACCACATTTCCATCCCTATTTCCATACAACATGCCTAATTCTGAGAAAAAAACGCAGAAAAAAACACCGGAACGGAACGGAATCTGCGGTATGTCCCGCAGTGCAGACGGACATCCTCTTTTCCGTTCCTGATGCCGGGCTTCCTGTGCGGCAGGGAGCGGGAAGAAGGGCGGATATGGGAGGGAAGAGGGGCTTCCAAGCTTGCCATCAGGGGAAAGATGTGTTACAATACAGTAAATATGAGTTAAATCCCGACAACCTGTATTTACAGGCGGCGGGATATGAGATTACCGCTTAGGGGGTATCGGAATGACCTTGGGAGAGAAAATCAAGACGGCCAGAGTGGAACGCCACATGACCCAGAAGGATGTGGTGGGGGACTATATTACCCGCAACATGCTCTCCAAGATTGAAAACGGCAGCGCAACGCCTTCGGTGAAAACGCTGGAATACCTGGCAGGGGCGCTGGGGCTTCCCGCAGGATACTTCATGTCGGAAGGAACCGGGGACGAGCTGACGCCCGGCGGCATGGCCAGCGCCCGGCAGCATTTCCGGGACGGAGAATACGAGGGCTGCGTACAGGTGCTCCAGGGGATGGATCTGGAGGGTGGATTCCGGGATGAGGCACTTCTGCTTCTGGCCAGGGCAAAGATCAGCCTTGCCAAGAAGGCCATGACGGATGGTCGCTACGAAGAGGCAATGCGCCTGGCCCAGGAAGCCATCGGACACAATGATGAAAGCGTCTATGTATCCGCAGCCTTCCGCACGGAGGCGCTGCTGCTGATAGCCCGGTGCACCATGGAGCTGGGCGGGGACTTCCTCAAAGCCATGGACGATTACCAGGCTGCCTATCAGGATCAGGGGCTCGGGGAGTTCTACCGGCTGACCATGGCGGAGTACTATATCGGCCAGGGAGACCTGGACAGCGCCAGGAAGGAAATGGACAGCATTGTCCGGCTCTCCGAGGCCACGAAGCCGGCCTATCTGATGCTCCAGGGAGAGATGGAGCTGAAGGACAGCCAGTTCGAGCAGGCGGCAAAGCAGCTTGAGAAGGCGGAACAGCTGGCCCGCACCACCGGCAGCAATTACTTCATGTCCAGCCTCTACGCCATGCTGGAACAGTGCTACCGGGAGATGGAGGATTTCAAAAAGGCCTATCACTATGCATCCATGCAGCTGCAGATCAAGGAATAAACCGTACAGGAACGAAAAAACAGCCCCGCCATCTTGGCGGGGCCGAACTGTCTGTGTTTCGTTTAATCCAGAATATATACGGTGCAGTCTCTGCGGCCGAACTGGATACAGGTGTCGTAGCTGTCAAAATACAGATCGATGATATATCCGTTGATGGCTCCGCCGCAGTCCTCCGCGGTAGCCACGCCGTATACCCAGTTTCCGTCGCAGGATACGATGTACATCCGGGTGCCGTAGGGAATCACGTCCGGATCCACGGCGATGGCGCCGTA
>JAEEGL016006981.1_pt1 | contig 12071 bp, 4 predicted proteins | sample 9134231 | NCBI WGS metagenome assembly JAEEGL01 (sample SAMN16246548, study PRJNA631951) | gut metagenome | biome: gut microbiome; feature: rumen; material: fiber-attached | host: Bos | place: Iran: Karaj | collected 2018-10
CGCGCAACTGAAATTGCGTGAACTGGCCGGTAAGCCGAAATTTGAATATGTGGTAGAAAAGTTACCGCAAGAAGTAGTGGATTTGGCTAACGGCAAATTTCGCGAGACCGCCAAACAAATCTTACATGCGTTTAGCGACAAACAAACTCGTGATAAACAGGTAGCCGAATTGAAACAATCTTTTACGGAAGAACTCACGGCTACGTATGGCGATGACGCGGCTATCTATGCCGGAATTGCGTTGGAAAACATCATGTATGAAGAATCCCGCAATATGGTACTCAATGAAAACGTGCGTGTGGACGGTCGAAAACCGGATGAAATTCGTCCGCTCAGCTCTATGGTGGGGTTACTCCCGCGGGCCCATGGTTCTGCCTTGTTTACGCGCGGTCAGACACAATCTTTGGCGGTGGCCACACTCGGCACGCCGGACGACCAACAAATGGTGGAAGGATTGGACGACACCACCTATGAACGTTTTATGCTTCACTATAACTTCCCGGGTTTCGCTACGGGAGAATGCAAACCGGACCGCTCTCCGGGTCGTCGCGAAATCGGCCATGGGGAATTGGCTCGCCGCGCGCTTTTGCCGCTTATTCCCAGCGAGGCAGATTTCCCGTACACTATCCGGGTTGTTTCCGATATTATGGAATCCAATGGCTCTTCGTCTATGGCCAGCGTTTGTGGCGGTTCCCTGGCGTTGTTTGATGCCGGCGTGCCGATGAAATCGGCTTGCTCGGGGATTGCCATGGGTGCTATCAGCGGCAACGGAAAATTTGTCGTTTTGTCCGATATTATGGGATTAGAAGACCACTTAGGCGATATGGACTTCAAATTAACCGGTTCCCGCAAAGGGATTACGGCCTTCCAAATGGACGTAAAACTTAAAACGGGTATCCCGCTAGACGTATTGCGCCAAGCTATTGCTCAGGCGACCCGCGGCCGGATGTTCATTATGGACCACATGGAAAAAACCATTGCCGAGCCGAAGAAGGAAGTTTCTCGCTTCGCGCCGGTGATTTACAAACTACACATCCCGGTGGATAAGATTGGTGCTTTGATTGGTCCCGGTGGCAAAAACATTAAACGCATTACCGAGACGACTGAAACCAAAATTGACATTGAGGAAGACGGTACCGTGACGATTGCCGCCGCCAATGCAGATCGATTAGACCAAGCCAAAGCCGAAATTGAAATGATGACGGCCGAAGCCGAAGTCAATAAGATCTACAAAGGCAAAGTGGTATCTATTCAACCGTTCGGTGCGTTTGTGGAGATTTTGCCCGGAAAGGACGGACTCTTACACATTTCCGAGATTGAAAAACACCGCATTAACAAGGTAGAAGATGTCCTCCACTTGGGTGACATTGTAGAAGTCAAATGCGTGGAAATTGACAATAACGGGAAGGTGCGCTTGTCACGCAAGGCGTTACTGAAATAGTTTGTAGGTTTTACGAACTTGAAAACCCCCGGCATAAGCCGGGGGTATTTTTACGACAATGACTACAGGGTACCCGGGTTACCGGACGTATACCAAGATTAATGAACAAGTATTTCTATTAGATTAGGCAAGGGTATGAAAACCATGCCGTCTTTCCATTCTACCACGCGGTACCACGCCGCTTCTTGGTTGATGTTTAGAAAGACGAACATATGAACGATCGCATCAGCCGGAATATCTGTGTCAGAGTAATATTCTCCTATCCCCAAGTCTGTATCTATATGGTCAACCAATATATTCCCTTCTATTGCTACTATTGTCGGAATGAGAGTTTCTTTGCTTTCCGGAAGTATTTCCGCAAAACGTCGTGCGTAAAAAGGAGCCGCAGACATATAAACGGCCTTGTAGTTGGTTTTATTTGTCTCTAAACCGTGCAGTAAGATATGTCTTACTTCCTCCAGATTACTTAAACGCATACCGCGGTATAGTAATCTCTCCTCGCTATTATTTTCCTTGTTTTGGCGGATTAGAAAGTAATCCAAATTATGGTTTTTAGTTGCATAGGAATCGTTATAGGCCGATACCAACTGTCCGGAAACTGTTTGGGGAGGGTCCGTATTGAGGGAAGCGTGCTGTGCAAAAAGCAAGGGTTCCTTCGTGGGCATATTGGCAATATGTAACGGGACTAATTGTCGTTGAGCCAATTCTGTTTCCAGAAGCGTGTAGCGTGCTAGCGCACGCTTTTGTTGTTGAATGAGTAAGCGCGTTACATCTGCCGATTTCGCAAATTGGGTTGCCTTGCCGAGCCACCCTTGGGAAAAACTGTACCCCGTGTAACACACTAACAGCCACGCAATTACCGCTATCTTTCTATTACGTAATCTACTATGCATATTACCACCTAAAAAACGCGCACTAAGTTGTGTTGAGTCTGGGCGCAAACACTGCCTAAGCAAATACAAAGAATCGTCAAATATTTCTTCACATCCTATATTGTGCTTTAAAGGTGGGGGATTGTACAAGGGCCTTTAGACCCAGGAACTGGTTAGGTCCAAAGACCCAGTAGATTTTAGGTCTTTTGACCCTTGTGCGGTCGTTACTAAACCCTTAGAATAACTATAAGGAGCAAAAGTATGAAGCATGGGGTCTATCGGTGGGTAGCCATTTGTTTGGGTTTATGTATATTTACGGCCGCACCTGTGCGGGCGGGCATTCCGCCTGTACTGGTGGAGCAGACTGTACGGGTACTCGTTAACCGGGGGGCCACGCGCTCTCCTGCGCTGGTAAAAGCGGTCACGGACTACTACGTGCAAGTAGCAAGTCGTTCGGGGGCAGCATTAAAGCCCACGGTAGAAAACTTTGTTATTTTGGAACATGCTAAACAGTTTGTAACGTCTAATCCCGGCTTATTTAGTCCCGCACAAGCCCAACAATTACAAGATCAACTGAGTAAAGATTTAAAACAATACACCCCTCAGCAACGGCCAGGTGCTTTGCCGTTAGAAAGAGTTTTAGAGCAGAACGCACGGCAGGCGACGATGGGGGAAAAAGTAACGATTTCGGTGCCGGACCATATGATTACAATGGAACAGGCGGTACAATACTGGGCCCCCGGTTGGCGAAACCAGTTGTTTGGGATATTTGACAAGCAGGGGTTGGATGCCATAGAACAAGCGCTTACAAACACGGATAAGCTGTTTTTCACGGTAGAAAACGGAAAAGTTACTTTCAATTCCAACGACGACGAAATTTGGAATTATCAAGAACAATTTGAGATAGAACTGCGTGCTATATTGGACAAGCAAGGATTAGCGTTTACCGACAGGCAGGGGAAATTGGTTTTGGGTGGACCGGGGCAGATTAATGCCCCGCTGGCGGAACCGTTACGATTTATTTCGGTGCAATGTTATGTGGCTCAGTACGGCAGGTTGCCTTCTCGCAACGCTACTGACCGGGATGAGCTGTTTTTTGGACGATGGATTAACAATTTCCAAAGAAAATATAAAGAAACTACAGATCCTTTTGTGCGGGGTATGCTTGATTTCATTAGGAAATACACAAGGAGTCTCCAAACCCCGCAAGAGCGGTCGCAAGACCTAAAAGAGTATGTAAACGGCGGGGGGACGTTGTCGGCCAACAATTCTCATCCGAGGTTTGATTTGTATCAATCATACAAGCAGTATCAAAAGTATCTCAAAAAAGGTTCTTATAAGAAGAGTCCGGAAACTAAAGCAGCTGTTGAGGAATATATCCGGTTTTTTGAGGAACACTTTGATAAGCAGGAGAAACGAACGCCGCAAGAGTGGCTTGCGGAAGTAAAGCAGTTCGTGGCGGCAGGCGGGCAGCTTATTGACAGTAAGTCCGCTCCCGGCTATAAGTACTGTGAGAAATTACGCTGTTATAAAAAAGGTCTGGAAGCAGGTATCTATCCCGAAAACTCACCGTATACTGATTATATCCAATTTGTTGCTGCCAATTGGGTACGGCAGAGAAGCGCTCCCAAAACCTTGGAAGAAGTATATGACTCCTTTTTAAAGTACCTTAGAGAATTTAAAACCTATCCTAAGACGCGCGGGGAAACAGAACCGCTTTACGATGCGGTCCGTAAGCGCGTGTACGTAAACCCGCAACCGGGAGACCCGCAATGGGAGAAGTTAAAACGGCTAGACGATTTGGCCCGTGCCGCCCAACGCGGGGAAAAGCCGTGGGAAAGGTTTGACCAGGCAGATCCGTTAAAACGCCCCCGTACTGGCGAAAAAGAGAAGGGGATACCGGTAACCCCGGAAATAAAACATATCCTTCAGGAAGTAGAGAAAAACTACGAGGAGTTGTACGAAAACTTCCCGGTTTGGGTACAAGCGAACGCCCGTTACTTTGTTACTACATACAATACCGTTACGGCGTTTAACACGTTGAAACGTCAGGCAAGGGTAGATCGGATGACGGACACTATGTCCGAGATTTTAGATACGCTAAACGGGATGGACTTGGGACCAACTGAGGAAGGTTTTAACCGGGTCATTTTCCGCGGGGCCAATCCCAATAATCCCAAACCGACGGACTTTCACTTGGTAAGTGAATCGGTTGGCATACCCACAGCACTCAGCCGCCGAGCGGTGGCCTCTATGCCGCAGCATATCCAGGTGCGGTTGAATGATAAGACAGGCGATTTGGACACGCTGTTCTTACAGCCGGGAGTTACCGAGGATGAAATCCGGACGGTGATAGAGAATATCCGCATACCGGAAGGGTGGCAGATCCGTATGGGGAACCACGAAATCGGATTTACGGATAACGGCGGATTGACGGACAAAGCCCGAAACGGGTGGATACACCTGCATATAGAAGGGGTAGCCGCGGAAACGGAAGAGGAAATGTACGATTTGAGTTGCATTCTGCAAATAAACACAAAGGCATTGATAGAAGGGAAGAATGAGGTTCAAATCCGCAGTTTGTACAAGCGGTTATTTGGAAACTATTACCAGAGGTAATCATGCAAATAGGTAAATTATTTATCGTGATAACGGCATTTTGTGTATGTTTAGCCGCGCCTGTGCGGGCGGGCATTCCGCCTGTACTGGTGGAGCAGACTGTACAGGTACTCGTCAGCCGGGGGTATATTTTTGGACACCTCCGGGTAAAATCTACTACATTTTTGACAAACAAAACGCGACCTTGTTACCTGGGTCGCGTTTAGCAAAATATCTTGCGGTTAGGGGCTAAAAATACAAGTCCCGTTTGCCGATTTTGATTTTAGCCAAATTTTCCTCAATCAGTTTATGAATGGGAGAATTTTGCGGGAAGGTTTCTTTGGCGGTATTTTCAATAAGTGCGTATCCCTTGGCTTTGAGCGGTGCGGGGGCAAAATCTTCCAAATACTCGGCAAATGTAAACATAGCATTGGGCAGACAATGCGTTTTGATTAGTCCCGGTTTTGCCATATCCATAAAATCCTTGCCCACGCGCCCCAACCGATAGCACCCCGTGCAAAAAGACGGCATGTGCTTGGCATCCACCACGGCTTCAATGACTTGTGCCAAACTGCGGTCGTCGGTTAAGGTAAACTGGCTGCCGTTGTCCTTATCGTATGAATAGCCGCCCGGATTGACGCGCGATGCCGCCGAAATTTGCGAAACTCCCAACTCCAAACACGCATTGCGCATTGTTGGACTTTCCCGCGTACTTAAAATGATACCCGTGTACGGCACAGCCAGACGCAAAACGGCCACACATTTTTTGAAATCGTCATCAGAAAGCACGTCGTTGGGATGTTGGCTGAAATCGCTTCCTTCTGCCGGTTCAATACGTGGAATGGAAATGGTGTGCGGCCCGATACCGTATTTTTTATCCAGGTACCATGCGTGTTCCAGCGTGGCTAAAATTTCGTATTTGTGGTCATACAGCCCCAGTAGCGGCCCGATGCCCACGTCATTAATCCCGGCTTGTAGAGCGCGGTCCATAGCATCTAGGCGGAATTGGTAGTCTTTTTTTGCACCGGCTATGTGTAATTTTTCGTACGTTTCTTTGTGGTACGTTTCTTGAAATAGTTGGTACGTGCCAATATTACATTTTTTGAGTTGTTCAAATTCCGGCTTCGTTAAGGGGGCGATATTAACGTTTACGCGGCGGATGTTTTGTCCGTTCCAACGCGTATCATAAATCGTTTTAATACTGTCATAAATGTATTGCAAACCGCCGCCGGGGTATGCTTCCCCGGCCACCATTAAAATGCGTTTATGGCCTTGCTGTAGCAGGGCCGTTACTTCTTGGTTGATTTCGTCTTGTGTGCTGGCGTGGCGTTTTAATTTCGTGTTAGAACGGCGAAACGCACAATACACGCATTCGTTGGAACAAAGGTTGGAAATATACAGCGGCGCAAACAGGACAATTCGGTTACCGTAAATGGCTTCTTTTACGAATTTTGCCGTATCGTAAAGTTTATGGAGCAGGTTGTGGTCGGTTAGGTTTAATAATACAGCCGCTTCGGTGAGCGAAATCCCTTGCAGAGCTTTCGCTTTTTCTAAGATAGCCGTCACCTCGGAATCCGTATGCGAAGCCGCACGTTCCAAGGTTCGTTGTAGTTTTTCATCATCAATAATCATATATATATGATACTATTTTTGAAAAAGAAAAAGAATTTCAGGCCACATTATTTTTGATTAACCGGTTGGATGGTTCATCAAAAAGAGGTATGTATCAGGCCCTAGCAGGGCATGAATTTTGGATAGGGAATATCGTTTTTTAGGGATGGAATAAAATAGGTGGCTCTTTTGGAATATGATAAAAATATAAGGCATTTTGCAAAAAGCTGCCATTTTTTGCAAAAATAAATGCTTTTTTACGATTTTAAATTGCTCCTCAAAAATAGAGTTTCGTCGAGAAGGTGTAAAAATATGATTTTTGATAAGCGAAAATCTAATAATACCCATTAAATTTTGTCAAGCACTAACTCAAAAAAACAGGCCAAAATTTGTTTCCTTGTTGGCAAATTTAATAAAATATACCTATACTGGATTTCATAAGCACAGGAAAGAGGAGAAACAATGACAACAAAAAAATTAGAACCGATTGCTATTGTGGGTATTGGCGCGGTAATGCCCGGTGCGTTGACGAAAGATGAATTTTGGAGTAATATCCAGGCCGGCAAATACTGCATTACGGAAGTTCCCGCTTCTTACTGGGACTATCGGCTTTTTTATAGTGAAGACCACAAAGCGGAAGATAAACTTTATTCTAAAATCGGCGGTTTTATTCCGTCCTCTTTCAAATTTAATCCGCTCAAATATCGTATTCCGCCGCAAATTGCCAAGCAAATGGATACTGTCCAACACTTGGCGATAGAGACCGCCCACATGGCCTTGGAAGATTCCGGATACGATAAAAAGGAGTTTGACCGCAACCGTACGGCCGTTATTATCGGTAATTCTATGGGGGGGATGAAAAACGACCGCTCCAATCTGCGTCTGAACCGTCCCGTGTATTACGAGATTTTAAAACAAACGCCTACTTACCGGGCTTTGCCTCTTGAAACAGGTAAGAAATTACTGGATGAAATGGAAGAGGGAGTTCACGCCCATTTCATGCCGGTGACCGAAGATTCTATGCCCGGTGAACTAGCCAACGTAATTGCAGGCCGTGTAGCCAATGTATTTGATTTGCATGGAACGAACTTTACGGTGGATGCCGCATGTGCTACTTCGTTGGCGGCGGTGGATCAAGCCGTTAATGGTTTGCGTATGGGCAATTTTGATATGGCTATTGCCGGGGGGGTGGACCAAATGATGGCCCCGGCTTCCTACATTAAGTTTTGTAAAATCGGAGCGTTATCCGCTACGGGATCGTGTCCGTTTGATGCCAAAGCAGACGGATTTGTGATGGCGGAAGGGGCCGGTATGGTCATTTTAAAACGGCTTTCCGATGCCGTCAAAGACGGCGACCGCATCTATGCCGTAATCCGAGCAGTAGGAGCTTCTTCGGACGGAAAAGGAAAGGGAATTACAGCTCCCAATCCTAAAGGACAAAAGATCGCCGTAGAAAAAACATTTGAACAACTGGATTATACGCCGGGTGATGTAGGCCTGGTGGAAGCACACGGTACCAGTACACGCGTAGGTGATGCCGTGGAATTGACGGCCTTGAATGAGTTGTTTGCTCCGTATGCCAAACCGGGTAGTATTGGGTTGGGCAGTGTCAAAAGTCAAATCGGTCATGCTAAGGCTGCGGCGGGGATTGCCTCGTTAATTAAAACGACGTTGGCCTTATACAACAAGGTGCTACCGCCGTCTGTCAACTTTCAAACCCCTAACCCGGCTGTGGATTGGAGTACCAGTCCCTTCCGCGTCATTACGCAAACACAACCCTGGCCGGACGGCAAAATCCGTCGGGCCAATGTGTCCGCTTTTGGTTTCGGCGGGACGAACTTCCACGTCGCTTTGGAAGAAATGAATGATACTTTATTACATCAGGAACCAATTGCCCCTCTCACGCAAGAGGTTCAATCCCCTAAACAGGAGTCTGTAACCATGAACAAACCTTATATATTGCATGTACCCGGTGAGAAAATTCAGAGTGATGTGTTGACTTTTTCTGCTCCCACCAAACAAGAACTTTTTAATGTACTGAGTAAGGCACTGTTGGCGGTCCAATCGGATCCTACCTATCTCCCTCGTATTTCTTACCAAAATCACCTGGCCAAACCGGGAAAATTTGCCGTTACTATCAATGTAGAAAATCCGGAAAAACTGAAAGAGAAAATTGAGTTCTTCAAAAAAACGGCTTCTGCGCAAGATGTGTGGGAACAGGAATCCCTCTATCTGCGAATGAAGGGAATTTATCCGTTTACACCTACGGCCATTAAACCGAAAGTATGTTTTATGTTTCCGGGTCAAGGTTCCCAGTATGTGGACATGATGAAAGATTTGGCTTCCAAATACAAAATTGTCCAGGATACGTTTGATGAGGCCGACCGGCTACTGACCGACATTATTGGTCAAACCTTGACGGAAACTTTATGGAGTAAACCCGGCGAAACCAAGGAGCAAATCGTAGAGCGCGAAGCCGCCATTAAGCGTACCGAAATGACTCAACCCGCCGTATTGACGGCAGATATCGCCATGATGCGGCTGTTGTCTTCGTTTGGTATTAAGCCGGATGTGGTGATGGGACACAGTTTAGGTGAATACGCTGCCGCTATAGCTGCCGGAATTTTTGATTTTGAAAATGGACTTAAAGCCGTATGTACGCGCGGTAAGGTGATGAGCGAAATCCGGGTAGAAGATAACGGTAAAATGGCATCTATCGCGGCTCCGGTGGACCGGGTGGAACCCTATTTAGCCCGCGTCAGCGGATATGTGGCGGTAGCCAATAAAAACTGTCCGACGCAGACGGTTATTGCCGGGGCCTCCAAATCGGTGGATGATGCCATCCAAATGTTTACCGATATGGGGGTGCAGGCCGTTCAAATCCCTGTTTCCCATGCATTCCATTCCGATATTATCAAACCGGCTATGCCGCCGTACCGGGCATTTTTGGATACGTTGCAATTCCATTCTCCCAAAATGCCGATTACTACTAACGTAACGGCAGAGTTCTATCCCAGCGACCCCGAAAAAATCAAAGATCTGATGGTTACGCAGATTTCTCACTCGGTAGAGTGGATGAAACAACTCAAAACCACCTATGAATCAGGGGTACGTTTGTTTGTGGAATGTGGGCCGAAGCGGGTGTTATCGGCGTTGGCCTCCAACACATTGGCGGATAAAAAAGACATTAAGGTCTTGGCTTCCAATCACCCCAAAAAAGGCGGTATTGTGGAATTTAATGATTTGTTTGCCAATTTGATTTCGTCGGGCATTGCAATTGACTGGACCGGGACCGATATGGCCGGTAACAATACGACGTACAACCCGGCGTTTGTTCAGTGGGTAACCGGCAAAGAGCCGGCTGTTACGTCCGAACCGGTGTCCGCACCGCAAACAACGCAGCCGCAACCGCAGGATAACGGTGCCCATTTGCACAAGTCCGTTGTCATTAGCGGAATTGCTGCCGGTGGCCCCGGCAGTTGGGATAAAATTTTCCGCGAAGGTATTTTGGATGAAATTTTGTCCGGCCGAAATATGATTGAACCGGTATCGGCCGATATCCAGCAAAAACAAATTGATAAACATGTGGAATTTGTAATCAAATCGCCCGACGGGAATCACCGCATTGAACGGTTAACCTCGGCTTCACAAGCCATTAAACTGGCTGCTAAGGGCGGTGCCTTTGATTTGGAAAAAGAATTTGGTTTGCCCGCCAAGTGGGTGCGTTCCATGGACCGCAGTTTCCAATTGGCTATTGCGGCAGGGATGTTGGCTCTGAAAGATGCAGGTATTCCGCTTGTTTTATATTACAAACCTACTTCTACCGGCGGATATTTGCCGGACCGTTGGGGACTACCGGCAGACATGATTGATGAAACAGGGGTAATTTTTACTTCGGCTTTCCCGGTGGCTAATAGTATGATGGGGGACTTAATCAAGCGTGTAACCGGGTTGTTAAACAACAAAACGGCTAAAGAAGTCCGTGCATTTTGTGATAGGTTTATTGCACAAATTGCCGATCCGGCTCTGAAAGCAGAAATTGAAACCTGGTATCAGCAGACATTCAAAGATAAAGAAATTGAACCCCAGTCTTTTACCTCAGAATTTATTTTAAAAACCATTATTATTGCCCATGCGCACTTCTGCCAATGGATACGGGCCCGTGGGCCGGCTACGGCTATGAGTTCTGCTTGTGCTTCTACCGCACAGGCCGTTGCCATAGCACAGGATTGGATCCGGTTGGGCCGTTGCAAACGGGTGATTGTAATTGGCGCGGACGATATCACCAATGATAACGTATCCGAATGGATTTTAACGGCCTTCTTGGCTTCCGGTGCCGCTACCACGCAAGGGGATGTCACGCAAGCCGCCCTTCCCTTTGACCGCCGACGTAACGGAATGATTGTGGGAATGGGGGCGGTGTCTTTGGTCGTAGAAGAAGAAAGTGAAGTGGCTAAACGCGGTATGAAACCGTTGGCCAAACTCCTCGCGACCGAGATTGCCAATAGCGGTTTCCATGTGACACGCATTGATGTCAACCACGTAGCTAAAATTATGAACCGCCTGGTTTCTACTGCGGAAAAAGAACACGGTCTGAACCGGGCAGATATGGCCAAACAGATGGTGTTTATTTCCCATGAAACTTACACTCCGGCCCGTGGCGGTTCAGCCAGTGCCGAGGCTTATGCCTTGAAGTCCACTTTTGGAGAAAATGTTAGTAAAGTAATTGTCAGTAATACGAAGGGTTTTACCGGTCATTCCATGGGAGCCGGATTAGAGGACGTTATTGCCGTGCGGTGTTTGAATACGGGGTTGGTACCTCCCATCGCCAATTTCAAAGAAGCCGATCCTGAACTGAACGGGATTACGTTGAGTAAGGGAGGACATTACGAGTTCAAATATGCGTTGCGTTTAGCGGCGGGATTTGGCTCTCAGTTAGGGATGACGCTTCTGGAAAAAGCTTGGCAAGAGGGTGAGCCGCGTATTTGTGATGTGGCCAAGCACGCGGCTTGGTTAAAAGCAATTTCCGGTCAAGAAACACCCACTCTGGAAGTGGTACAGAATACATTGCGTGTGAAGGACAATTATCGCCATGGGGTAAAACCGGCGTTGGTCATGGAAGGGTCGCAAGCGTTTGTGGATAAAGTACATACTATTCCGGCTCCGGCGGTAGCACCTACTCCGGTGGTAACGCCTGTTGTAGCTGCAACCCCGGCTCCGGCAGTAACACCTGCTCCGGCGGTAGCCCCTGTTGTTACTCCCGCCCCGGCGCCTGTAACGCCGAAAGCGGTAGCGGTAGATGAAAACTCTGTTACGAAAGAAATTATCAATATGGTAGCGGAGAAGACAGGTTATCCGGAAGACATGTTAGATTTAGATTTAGACATGGAAGCCGACCTGGGCATTGATACGGTGAAACAAGCGGAATTGTTTGCGGCGATGCGAGAACATTACGGGATTGTGACGCAAGAAGGGATTCAATTAAAAGATTATCCGACGATCCGGCACTGTATTCGGTTTGTACTTAACAATGCTTTAGGAGCGGCCCC
>JAEEGL010733532.1_pt1 | contig 12070 bp, 5 predicted proteins | sample 9134231 | NCBI WGS metagenome assembly JAEEGL01 (sample SAMN16246548, study PRJNA631951) | gut metagenome | biome: gut microbiome; feature: rumen; material: fiber-attached | host: Bos | place: Iran: Karaj | collected 2018-10
AATCCCCAATCCCCAATCCCCAATCCCCAATCCCCAATCCCCAATCAATCAATAGAAAATTTTATAATATTATTTTTAGTATTTTTATTGTTATAAAATTAAATAAAAAAATAAATATTTTAAAAATAAAAAAAAAATAAATAATATTTTTTATAAAAATAAAAAACCAAACTATTATATTATTAAAAATTCAAAGACAAAATATTTTTTAACTTAATCTAATTTATATATTTTCATAATTCATCATTAAAAAATAAACAGTAGTAGCATGATTTAATTCATTTTTATTAATTTTATCTAAAATATAATTTTTATCATATCCTAATTCTTCTATTTTATTTAAAATTTTTTGTTTTTTAATTTCTTCATCTTCTTTAATTTGATAAAAATAATTTTTTCCATTATCTCCCTCATCATAATTATCATTTAAATTTAAATTAGAATTATTAAAAATACTAGAAGCAGAATTTGAAGTTTTAGTATTAATTAAAATTCCATTATCACATTCTCCATTATTATTCAATTCATAATTTCTATTAAATTCTTTAACTTTATTAACAAAGAAAATATTATTATTTTCTAAACCAATTTGATTAGAATATTTATCATCTAAATCTTCTTCATAAGAAAGAACATATTGTTTCATTGTATTATAAGGAGCTAAAATATTACTTTTTGTAGTATGATTAATTTCTTCTTTTGAAATTTCATCAACATTTAAATTACTTAAAGTAAAATTTTCTTGAATATCCTCAATTTTAGCATATCTATAATCAATATATGTTTTACTCATTAATGATAATTCTGCTTTAGTAAATAAATGATAATTATTATTAAAATTATTATTTTTTAACCAAGGATGATTTAAAACATCATTAACTTTAAATCTTCTTTTAGGATCTTTTCTTAATAAACCATTTAATAAATCTAAAGCTTCAAAAGAGATATTTTCAATAGGTTTAAAATTAGAATTAATAATAGAATTTCTTAAAGAAAATTTTTCTTTATTATTTAAATCTCCTTTAGTGCAAAAAGGTAATGTACCACTTAACATAATATATAAAGCAATTCCCGCAGACCATAAATCAATAGGAAAAGGATCATAACCTTTTTCTTTATTTGATAAAAAGATTTCTGGTGCCATATACATTGGAGTTCCACATTGATCATATAATTTTTGATCTTTTAATGATAATATTTTACTTATTCCAAAATCACATATTTTTATATTGTTTTTTATATCAATTAATATATTTTCTAATTTTATATCTCTATGAACTATATTCATTGAATGAATATATTTGATTCCTAATATTATTTGCTTAAATAAAAATTTAGATGTTTTTTCACTTAGTTTACGCCTTTTTTTCACAAATGAAAATAAATTACCTCCGTTTATATATTCCATTATTAATAATATATATTTTTCACTTTCAAATAATTCTAATATTTTTGTTATATTTGGATGATTTAATTTCTTCATTAAATTTGTTTCATATAATATTTTTTTTTTATTTTCAATATCTAATGATTGTTTATTAAAAGATTTAATTGCAACAACTCTTCCAGTTAAAATATTTAAACCTAAATTTACTTTTCCAAAAGCACCTTGTCCAATAATTCTTCCATATTTATAAAAAGAAATTAAAGTTTCTGGATAATTATTATTATTTTTTTTGTAATATGTTTTTATATAAGATGATAATTTTAGTGAATCTGATAAAAATGAATTTCCATTAAAATTTGAAGTTGATTCTGTTAAATTTGCTTTTGTATTAAATGTATTTTTTAATAAATTTCCTTTTTGTAATTTATTTATATTATTTTTGTTATTTAATAAATTTATTATTTGAGATATTTTATTATTTAAATTTTCTCTTTTTATTGTTTTTTTCAATAAAGGATTTTTATATTCTTTCTGTTTTTTATCAGTATTTTCTTCTGAATTAAAATAATTATTTGTTTTATTTGGAGAATTATTAGAAGTATATTTTTTATGAAAATTAGTTTTTGTATCAATTTCTTTTTGACTATGAGAAATAATTTTTTTAATACTTAATTTCATATTATGTAAATTATTTTCAATATTTTTATCAATAGAAGTGCTTTTTAAATTAGTATTTAAATAATAATTATTTTCACAACTATTACTTTTAATATTTTTAGCTCTATTAGATAATAAATTTTTAGATAATACTTTATTAACTCTTGAACTAATTGAATTAAAATTATTCAAAGACTTTCTTGGAGATTGTCTTGTTGTTGTAGAAATAATTTTTTTATTTTTATGAAAATTATTATTACTTGAAAAATCAATAGAATGAATAAATAAAGGTTTTTTAGCTAAATTATTAATATTATTATTATTTTTTCTTAATTGATTTGTTTTAAGATATTTTTCTAAGAAATTAATATTAATATTTTTATTATATAAAGCAATATTTGATTGAAATAAATTATTCTTTTTATTTAATAAAGAATAACTTTCTGAAAGTTGTTTTGCACTTGAAGCAAAATTATTTTTATTTATTGTATTATTATATGAAATAGAAGATTTAGGATAATGAAAATTTATTTCTAATTTATTTTCTAATAAATTATTATTACTATTTGTATTTATTTTTGTTTTTATTCTATGAGATAAATTTTCATTTTTAGTTATACTTAAATTTTTTTTTCCTTTTTCATTTAAATAAGACATTATTTTATCTTTTGAATTTGAAATATTATTTAAGGTTAATATTAATTTATTCTTTATATTTACATCTTTTTTTTTTTGATTAGTTTGATAATATTTATTTAATGGTGATGCATATGTTATATATGATGATTTTGATTCATTGTCTTTTGATTTATTTAAAAATGTTTTTTTAATCATCATTATTTCTTCACTTGTATTTGGAGAATTTATATTTGTTATTAATTTTCGAGATGAATCTTTTGGTGATGGTATTGATGTTAAATATTTATAATTGAAATTCCCATATCTTGCTTTTTTTGATAAACTTGTAAAATGAGCTAGATTCTTTTTTTGATTCATATTTTATTATTATTTAAATTCAATTAAAAATTATCATTCTATTTTATTTTTTTATTTTTTTTTTAAAAGTTTTTTTTCTAACAAATCTATTAAAATATTAATTATATAATTTAAATGGAAAGATTAAATAAAAGGAATATTACACATAGAATAGGAAGTAAAATTGGACCTTTAATTTCTCCTAAAAATAGGGAACACAAAAAAATTACTATTAAAAATCGTTTTGCAACAATTCGTCAAGGTTCTCAAAGAAAAAAAACAGTAAATATATTAGGATATGAAGTTATACCTTTTGATAAAAATAAAATACTTTCTTTAATAAAAACTAATTTATTAAAATATTCAAATACAACTGAAAATTATTATAAACAAATTGTAAATAATATATTAATTAAAAAAAGCAGAATTCATTGTTTTTACAGTGAAATGTTATTAAATATTGAAGATGAAGAAATTTTAAATAAATATTATCTGAAAGAAAAATCATTTGATAAATTAAAATTTTTAGGAATAATAAATAAAAATTTTTTAAGACTTTTTCCTTCTTATATTGGAACTGGAAATGAAATATATAATATTATGTTAAACTACTTAAATAAAAAACAAGAATTAATTAATAAAATTGAAGATAATATTAAAAAACAATATAGTGAAAATAATAATAAATCTATTGCATTTTCTTTTATGGGAATTGATTTAAAAGATTTAAAAGATGAAAGTCGATTTAAAAGAAAAATGAAAATTAATTGCTTAAATGAAATTGCTGATTCAGAAGAAGAAATATTTTATAAAGAATTACAAAAATTTGTGTTACAACTTAATAATGTTATAAAAAATAATAAAACTATTAATGTAAATAAAAAATATGATAAAAATATTAATGATAAGGAAATATCTAAAGAAAAAAAAAATAAATATAAAATAAAAAGAAACAGTCTAAAAAGATTTACTTCAATGGTTCATAAAACTCATGAAAATGAAATGGAAAAAATTTTAAAAAGAATAAGATTACACCGTCAACTTTTAAAGCAAAAACATAATGAATCAAAAGAGAAAAAAAATAATTCTAAAGAGCATATTAAAAATAATAATAATAATAATAATAATAATAATAATAATAATACTAATTTAAATATAAATCATAATAATATAAACAATAATTCAACTATTAATAATAATACAATAAATAATAATAACAATAATAAATTGAATTTATATGTTGAATCAAGTGAAGATGAAGAAAATAATAACTCTAAAAGAAATAGTCTTTTATCTATTCCTAAAGAAAAATTTAAAAGAACAAGTTCATTTTTATATTATTCAAGAAAAAAAAAAAGAAATATGGAAGAAGCCGAAAAAGTCTTTAATGACATTTTATCTAATCCTATTAAATCTATAATTCATTTTTCAGAAATTAAAGAACAATTCAATAATAATAAAAATAAAAATAAGAATCATAAAAAAAATAATTTTAGTGAAAATTTCTTTAAACAAAAATACCAAATTCAAAATGTAAAAATGCCAAATATTTACAATTTTAAGACTAGAAATAATGCTTTTTTATCAGATAATTTCCAAATGAAAAGTTCTCCAAATTATTTCATTAAAAAAAATGTAATCTCTGATAATGAAAAATCAAGTAAAAAAAGTAATTTATATTATTATAATTATGAGGATTATGAGCAAAATAAAAATAATGTTACTAATAATTTCAAATCTGTTGAGAGTTTAGATACTAATTTTTCAAATATAATGACAAATAAAATTCTTATTAATAGTCATAGAAAACATTTAAGTAATAGTTTGAAAGATTTTGGAAATTATAATAAATATAAAAATGATATTTCACATAGAAAAATTAATAGAAATAAAGTTCAATTCACACAAAATAATTTTATACATAATATACAATTTTTAAGTTATTTAAAAATAAGTTAATTGAAAGTATATAATTATATTATATACATTATATTTAAAATATACAAGCATAAAAAATAATTTTACTTTTTAATGTAAAAAATTAATTATCCTTTTTATTCTAGAAAATATAATATTTATATTATTATTATAAACTATTTAATTTACAAAAGCTCGAGCACTAAATAAAATATATTGACAAACATTAATTATATTAACTATATATATTTATTTAGAAGAAAGATCAGTATCTTTTACATTCAACAGTTCTTTTACATTTGCTCTTTTTTTATAATCATTAATAAGAGTAGAAGAAAGGATTTTATAACAATATAAATTACTAACACTTTTATCTTTATTATTATATTCATATTTAACTAATAATTTTTTCATTTTATGTTTACTTTGACAAGGGACAGGAAAATTATTATAAATTAACCAATAGATACTAATACCCAAAGCCCAAATGTCAACGGAAAAATTATATTTTTTTCCTGATAATTGTTCAGGAGTTTTATAAGGTAAACTTCCATAACCTTCATAAGCATATTCATTTATTCCCATTACTTTACTTAATCCAAAATCTATTATTTTCAAAATAATTTTTCCATCTTCTCTTTTCTTTAATAATGTATTAGTATTTTTTATATCTCTATGAATTATTCCATATGAATGAAGTGTATGTAATCCACTTATTAAATTTTTTGTAAATGTATTTATTAAAGATATATTTTTCGGTAATGTTAATTTTTTTATATTTCCACAATCACAATATTCATTTATATAATATATACATTTTGAATTTTCAAACCATTCATAACATTTAACTACATTTGGAGCATTTCTTAAATTAGATAAAAACATAAATATATCCTTTTCCCATTGAATACATTTAAAATTTTCTATTTTTCTTATTTCTTCTCTTTCTTCATCTATATTTTCTTCAGTATTTATATTTTTCATTTTATCTCTCTCAGTATGATTTTTATAAATAACTTTAACTGCTAATTTTTCTTCTGTTATTTTATGAGGGCTAAGTAATACTTTTCCAAAATGACCACATCCTATTTCTATTGTTTCTTTTGATGTTAAATCATAATTATCATTAATTTCTCTTAATTGTTCTGTTTTGATAATATGATTATTTAATATTTCTATGTCTTCTTTATTTGTTAGAAAAAAATTATATATTATTTGATTATTATGTAAAGTTGAAAATATTTGAAATTGGTAAAATTTCTTATTTTTTGTTATTGATATACTTAAATTATTTGGTATTAAAGGATTATTTATTATAACAGGAAATAATTGACTAGTACAAATTAAAGATTTTAATTTATATTCTGAATACGAATTTGTGTCATTCAAAGATTTTTTATTATAAGTATAATAAAATAATAAATTTCCTGCTAAAATTAATTTAACTCTTTTAAATTTTGTTAAAGTTTTCGCTAATTTTAAACAAAAAATTTCTACATATTTTGAATTTTCAATATTAATAGTTTGACTATAAGAATTAGTTTTAAATAAATTTAATTTAGATTTAGTCAAATGATTAGTTGTTTGAGCATTTACATAATTTTTAGAATCAGTTAATTCAGTTTTTTCAACAGTATCAAATTCAATTTGATTAAAAAAGCTTTTACAAACTTTAGCAAAATGAAGATTATTTTTATTCATTTTTCTATAATATTTTTGATAAGGAGATAAGCTTTTATTACTTCTATTAGACAATTCAATAATACTATTATTACAATCATCATTCATTTTAATTACATTTCTTTGTAAAGAAGAAATAGTATCATATAAATCTTTATCAAATTGTTCCATATCTCTTCTCATTTCATTATCTTCTGCTTCGAAAGGTTCAAATTCCATAATAGATTTTTTAATCAGATTAATATAATCTTCAGCTTCTTTAGATATAATAATTTTATATGATTTTTCAATGAAAAGTTCTTTAGACATTATCGAAGGATAAACTACATTTGTACTTATTGATTCATTATTATTTATTAAACTTTGATCTAATGAAAAAGCAGGAGTTGTATAATTTAATTTTGATTTTGTATTATTTATTATATTACTTAAATATGTATGTTCAAATAATTTTATTTGATCATTATTGAAAAATTTGAATTTATCGAAAAAAGTTAAAAATATTTCTATTATATCATAATTTTTTTCTAATGATTTTGTTATAAATTCCTCAATTGAATATATTTCTTTATCTTCAAAGAAATTATTTATTATTTTTTTAAGAGTTAATAAATTAATATCATCATGTAAAAATCTCATATGACAATGATTTAATAATAATTTAACATCTTTAATATAAATTTGATTTTTAGAAAAAGAACATAAATTAGCAATTATATTAGTTTTATCACTATCACTTCCATAATAAATTGAATTAAATCCATTTACAAATTCTTCATTAGTTAAACAAAGAAAATCAATTTCAGAATCATTTTTAATTTGACTATTAGTGTTTAAATTAAAACTCATTTTATTATGAAATGAATTTAAAATTAATTTTTGAGATACAATTAAAGGAATTTTACTTATTTGAAATAATGTATACATATCTACTTTATCTCCTGATGAATATTTTAAAGAATAATACAATGAATTTAAAAAAGCTAATCTAGGAGAAATTTCGTTTGAGTTTGTTAATTGATAATGTGGTTTTGATTGAATTTTTAGAGTATTACTCATTTATTTTAAAAGATTTTTTTTAATTGTTTTTTTTTAGATTTTTTAATAAAATCAATTTTTTGGTATTTTTTTTTTTTTACTTTTTTTTTTTTTATAAATGATGTTTATTTTTTTAAGAATATTTAAAATTAAAAAAAGAAAATATATATTTTGATTTAATAATATTTTTGAAATTAATTATTTTTGCTTATTGTTAGGCATAAATACATGCAAATAAAAGCTATTACCTGAAGTTCCCTTGACGCAGATCAAGAATAACTGGTGCTCCCTGAACCAATTTTCGTCCATGGATGGTGGTAATAATCTAATAAAGGTAAGAAATGATAACAAAAAAAAAATATTCAATAGTTAATAATTTTTATATGAATTAATAAACCAAAATAAGAATTGTAAAGCAGATAAAATTTAGAATAAATAATAATTATTTATTACATACATCATAATTAATTATATTATAATATTTTTTTTTTATTTCTTTATTATAATGTTCTTTTATGTATTTTCTCTGTTTATTTAATTAAATTATAAAATTTTACTTTCAAATGCTTAATTCATTTATATTAAAACATATTTAAATGATAATGAGGAAGCATTATTATTATATTTCTTTTAATAATTGAAAAATATTTAATTAATTAATAAATATGGTAAATAACTTATTAATTTGATAGAGGAAAAAAAAACAATGTAAATCAAATAAATTAATAATATATTTATTGTGAAAAAAATAAATAAATAAAGAAAAATTAATAACCGATATGAAATAATTAATTAAATTTAATTATACATCTTTGTCACAAATTTTTTCAAAAGCACTTGCTTACAATTTTAAAAATTAAAAAAACAAAAATCATCATTAAACAACAAAAGAATACAAATTTTTAATTAATTCACCTTAAAGTTCAATTTTTATATATTTACTTTTCATAAACATCCTAATTCTATTTTATTATTATAAAAAATAAAAACATTAATAACCCTAAAAAACATTATCTTTTTCCGAAAAAACAAAATTTCAAAAACACAAAAGCCCCAAAACCCAAAAAAATATCAATCTTCTAATTTTAAAAAATCCAAAATTCCTTCTTTCTTCCTTTTTTCCTTTTCCCTTTTCAAAAAAAAAATAAAAAAATATAAAAATTAAATTAAATGTATTTTGTAAAAACACTTCCTGTAAAAAAAATCCTATATAACTGGTAAAAAAATGTTAAAAAAATATAAATAAAAAAAATGTCAAAAAAATACGATTGCGTAGGATTAGGAGAGCTTTTAATTGATTGGGTGCAAGTCGGAGAATCAGACCAAGGAAATCCATTATATGAATGCAACCCAGGTGGAGCACCATGTAACTTATTAGCAATGATGAAGAAAGCAGGAAAGAACGTAGCCTTTATAGGTAAAGTAGGTAATGACATGTTTGGAAGAATGTTAAAGAAAAGAACTGAAGAACAAGATATCGACATGTCTGGATTAGAACTTGATAAACGTGTTCACACTACTCTTGCCTTCGTTGAAAAATTACCAAATGGTGACAGAGACTTTTCATTTTATAGAAAACCAGGAGCTGATATAATGTTAACAAAGGAAGATATTCAAAATCATAAGAGTTTAATTCAAAATAGTACCATATTCCATTTTGGTACTTTATCATTTACTGATCAACCAGCTGAAGATGCTACAATTGAAGCATTAAAAATAGCAAAAGATTCAGGATGCACAATATCATTTGATCCTAATTACAGACCTCCATTATGGAGCAGTGAAAAGAAAGCAAAACAATGGATGGAATATGGATTACAATTTGCAGATATATTAAAAATATCAGATAATGAAATTACTTTCTTAACTGGTGAAACTGATTATGATAAAGGAGTTCATAAAATTATTGATAAATATCATACTAAATTAGTATTTGCAACATATGGTCCTGATGGTGCAAGAGGTTATTATGGTGGACAAGATGTTTTTGTTAAAGCATATGAAAATCCTAATACTATTGAAACTACTGGTGCTGGCGATTGCTTCTTTGGTGCTGCTCTTAGTAAAGTTCTTGAATATGGACTTGATAATTTAGATATGGATAAAGTAGAAGATACTCTTAAATTCGCTCAAGCTGCAGCTTCTCTTGTTACTACTAAGAAAGGAGCTCTTTGTGTTATGCCCAATAGAGATGAAGTTGAAGCTGAAATGAAAAATCATTAAATTTTAACTTTTTTATAATTTAAAGGGTAAAAATTGATTTTTTATTATTTTCTTTTTATTTTTTACTTTTTTTTATTTATTTGTTTCTGATTTTTATTTTTGGTTTTTTGATTATATGAAAATTGTTTTAATTCCATATAAACTTAATTTTATAATAATCAATAAAAAAAATCAAAATTAAAATAATTTTTATATCATAACAAATCAAGAAAATTTTAGAATAATAATATAATAAAATTATATAAAAGAATAATTTTCAATAATTACATTGAATTAAATAAAAAGTCAATTAACATAAATGAAACAACAACAATTCAAGCGAAAAATAATTTGAATAAAAAAAATAAAATAAAAAAACTAAAAAATTTATATTTTACTTTCTTCATCTCTACTAAATTTATTTCTCAACTGATTAAAATCAAGTTCTAATTGTTCAACAAATTTTGAATTTCTTTTAGTTTTTAAACTTTTTTGTTTAGTAAGTAAAAATAAATTTTTCATAGAAACTCCTTTATTACTTTTATCATGAATTTTATCTTGAAAAATTTCTTTTTCTTTTTGATTAACATCAGAACAAATATTATCTTCACTTTCATCATCACTTTCATTATTATATTCTTCAATAGCTTGATTTAAATAATAATCTAATTTCATATATTTTTTATTAATAATTCTTAAATCATCACATTTATATAAGCTTTCAAAATAATAAGCAACAAATAATAATTCTAAATCTTTTTCAGCATCATAATAAGGAAGAATAGGAATTCCATTATCTAAATTATAAGCAAAAGCCATAACAGAATTATCAACTATTAAAATATTTTTTAAATCAAAACCTTCAAAAATATTCATATCTTTAATATAATAATCTTTTCCATTTAATTTAACATCAATACAATTACTTCTATATAATCTATTGTAAAAATATTTATTTTCAGGATCCAAAAAATTTAATACTGCATCAGCATATGAAGAATGAGAAGCAGTATAAATAACAATAGTATATAATTTTTTTATTCTTTTTATTGCTTCTTCCCAATGAGGACGAACATTAACTCCTATTTTTGCTACTTTTTTAGAAGGTGTTATAACTGAAATAATATTTTTTTCATTTTTATAATTTGATATATTTATCACTCCATGAATTAATGTTTCATCTAAATCAAATACTGCTAATTTACTATGATTATCAGGATTAAGTATTTTTACTTTATTTGGTTTTGATGCTTTGTGTTTATTTTCTTTTAATTCTACTATTATTCTCATACAATTTTTCGTATATTCATAAAAATTATGTATTTCTATTGTATTTGTCATACTTTTTGCTTCGTCTTCTAATGAATTAAATGATGGAGTGATTGAAATTTTTGGAATATTCATTGAGGATAAATATGAAAATTTCTTATTTGAATCTTTCCTTCTTTTATAATCTTTTATTGGACTTATTTTTTTTTCTTCTTGCATTGAATATTCTATTGATTTATTTATATTTTGATTATTTGCTTTATTGTTTTTTATCGATTCTACTAAGGAATCATATATTTCATCAAATAAACGTAAACTCTTATTTACTTTTTTTGATCGATTTCTAGGATAATTTAATTTTTTAGAATTTTCCTTTTTTGTTTTTATCTTTTTTATTGGAGAATTTCCTTCTGAATTGGAATTTTTTTTTGGTAATATAAAATTATCTTTTTGAGATGAAAATTTTTTACCCTTAAATTTTTCTTCTTCTTTTCTTGGAGAATTTGGAAGAGATTTTTCTCTGTAATTTTTCAACTCTGATAATACTGGTATTGATAATTTTATTGGAGTAAATAATTTTTTGGTTGTTTGAGGTAATGTTGATGATGAAAATCCTATTTTTCCTCCTTGATTATTATATATCATTTTGTTATTTTCTTTTTTAAATTATTTAATAATATTAAATTTATTTAAATTTTTATGAGTTTATTTATTAATATTTGAAATTCTTTTTTATTATTATAATAATTTCAAATATGTTTATAATAGAAATTAATAGTAGTCATATTTCTCATATCAAAATTTCTTTAAAGTATTTTTATATATAATTCTTCTTTGCTTTTTAATTTTTAATAAAGATAGGGCAAATTCAATTCTTTTAATTTTGATTTATATAAATTAAGTGATTAATAAAAAAAATATATCTTCCATTCTTTTAAAGACCTA
>JAEEGL011056148.1_pt1 | contig 12070 bp, 11 predicted proteins | sample 9134231 | NCBI WGS metagenome assembly JAEEGL01 (sample SAMN16246548, study PRJNA631951) | gut metagenome | biome: gut microbiome; feature: rumen; material: fiber-attached | host: Bos | place: Iran: Karaj | collected 2018-10
AACTCAAAAACTAGAAACTAGGGACTAGAAACTAGAAACTAGTAGAAGCTATGATACTGCTTGACAATTTCTTGTTCACCAAGTTGTTAGATTTCTGGCATTTCACTGGATTCTACAACTTTGACTACACTAACCTGATCATGATCTTGGTGGGTCTGTTCTTCATTTACCTCGCCATCAAGCATGATTTTGAGCCCATGCTGCTCGTGCCCATCGGCTTCGGTATCCTGATCGGTAACATTCCGTTCCAGCCGGGCAACGAAATCGGCATCTATGAGGAAGGTTCGGTACTGAACATCTTGTATCAAGGTGTGCGCAACGGCTGGTACCCGCCCTTGATCTTCTTGGGCATCGGAGCGATGACCGACTTCAGCGCGTTGCTGGCTAACCCCAAGCTGATGCTTGTGGGTGCAGCTGCGCAGTTCGGTATCTTTGGCGCCTACATGATCGCCCTGTTCCTGGGCTTCATGCCCGACCAAGCCGGCGCTATCGCCATCATCGGCGGTGCCGACGGCCCCACTGCCATCTTCTTGTCATCCAAATTGGCCCCCAACCTGATGGGAGCTATTGCCGTGAGCGCCTACAGCTACATGGCTCTTGTGCCGGTGATTCAGCCGCCCATCATGCGCCTGCTCACGACCGAGAAGGAGCGCAAGATGCGCATGAAACCCGCCCGCAAGGTGAGCCAGCTGGAGAAGATCATCTTCCCGATCTTCGGTCTGCTGTTGACTTGCTTCGTGGTTCCCTCGGCAATCCCCCTGTTGGGTATGTTGTTCTTCGGCAACCTGCTGCGTGAGAGCGGCGTGACCAAGCGCCTCGCCCACACCGCCAGCAATGCCATGACCGACATCGTGACCATTCTGTTGGGTATGACCGTGGGTGCTTCGACCCAGGCGTCGCAGTTCCTGACCAAGGAGACCATCTTCATCTTCTTCCTGGGCTTCTGCGCGTTTGTCATCGCCACCTGCTCGGGTGTGCTGTTCGTGAAACTGTTCAACCTCATCTTGCCCAAGAGCAAGAAGTTGAACCCGCTCATCGGTAATGCCGGTGTATCGGCAGTGCCTATGGCTGCACGCATCAGCAACGACCAGGGTCTGAAGGCTGACCCCAGCAACTACCTGCTCATGCACGCCATGGGTCCCAACGTGGCCGGTGTGATCGGTTCGGCAGTTGCCGCTGGTGTCCTCCTGGGCTTCCTGGGGTAAGGATTATCAGTTATTAGACATTAGAGAATAGTTAATAGTTGAGGCACTCGCCCGCTATTAACTATTCTTTTTTATCAAATGATACCAGAGTCTCATCAATAAATCACCGAAATCAAAGAGAAAACAGAAGTGTTTACATAAAAAAAGCTACCTTTGTCTTAAATAATAATCCTTTATCGCATGAACAAGAAAAAAGTCGTTTTGATCGCTTCCTCTATTATTATATTGATAATAATATGTTTCATGGTTTTTAACATATCCCTATATGACTTTTATGGAGGAGACCAATGTCCTAAGTGTAAAAGTAACAATGTTGGCTCATTCTTTTATGGGCTTTATGAACCAGAATACGAGGACTCCATTACTTTAGCAAAGGTAGAGAAAGGTGAACTTATCCCGGGAGGATGTGTGATAGACTTTAACTCTCCTAAATACCGATGCAATGATTGCTTTTTTAAATGGGGCAAGTATTGATAATTATTCTTTCCAAGACAAAAACGGTTGATTCTCTTCCTATAAAGGAAAATCAACCGTTTTTAATTCTATGATACTCACCATTAACGGGCAACGAGCCGTCCTCAAGAAAGAATCGTCAATTGAATAAAAATCGGAGAGTCGCGTCTTCACCGATGCCAATGACTACTAACAATCGAGGATTACTGCTTGAACATGCGGTCGATGGTGCGCTTGTCTTCGCGTTCCTTGATGGACTGGCGCTTGTCGAACTGGCGCTTACCGCGGGCGATGGCGATGACCAGCTTTGCCAAACCGCGCTCGTTGATGAACAGACGCAAGGGGACGATGGCAAAACCCGGTTGGAGTGTGTCCTTGGCAATGCGGCGAATCTCCTTGCGGTTGAGCAGGAGCTTGCGGTCGCGATGTGTCGTGTGGTTGTTGTAGGAGCCAAAGCTGTACTCGGCAATATACATGTTCTTGACCCACACCTCGCCATTGATGACCATGCAATAGGTATCGGTCAAACCACACTTGCCCTGGCGGATGGATTTGATCTCGGTACCCGTCAAGACAATGCCCGCAGTGAAAGTCTCGATGATCTCGTAATCAAAGGTCGCCTTGCGGTTCTTGATATTGATCGTATTATTGTGATTGTTATTCCTTGCCATAGTTAATCAAATGAACAATTCCAATATCGCTTTCAGCAATGCCGGCACACCCAGCAACAAAACTGAAGAGATGACGACAAACTTGGGCACTTTGTCCTTCTTGACAAAAAGATGGTCGGTGCCACGATAGGCCATCCAGGGCAGATAAACCAGCAGGAAGAGCACTGGAGTGAAATCGCTGGGCAATAGGTTGCGCAGGATAGAGAGCAGGACCAGGAAGATCAGGTTGTAGAGGATATAATCGTTCAGTCGAGCTGTGGCACCCTCGGTCTTGACCAGTTCGGGATAGAACCCGCCCAAGAGATAGGTAATGACATAATAGCTGATGTAATAGGACGAGCAAATCACGATTCCGGACATCAGCGAAGACTTGAATGTGAGCGTGTTGTCATAGATGTTGGGCACAAAGCAAGAGAGCGCCAACACACACAACAAGGGGACATAGGCACTGCGAAACACCTTGCCAATAGGGATATTGGACTCATTGATCACCTCCCAACCGTACTTGGGTGAAGTGATCACGCAGAATATGTTTCGCCAGATGCTCATTACTACTCTTTTTTTTTGCGAGTGCAAAGATACAACATTATTTACAAATACAAACTCATTTTGCAAAATTTAATTCCGCAAATTCTGTCAAATCACGGGATGAAAAACGGAATTGTCTAAAGTTCAACCCAAAAGATAAGGTCAAGAACGAAAAAAGCAGTATCTTTGCACCGATTTTTAAGCACGATAGCAATGATTCAGGTTGAGATTGACCCGAGGATTTTAGAGGTATGCCCTCAAGTCCGCATCGGACTTGTCAGCGCGACGGTAGTGAATGAGCCGACGTGCGATGCCTTGTGGGCTGAAATCGAGGCAGCGGCCGAGGATGTCAAGCAACGTTTTGCCTTGCTGGCGATCAACGAGCGCCCCGCCATCGCCGGGACGCGCCGCCTGTACCGGGCCCTGGGCAAGGATCCCAGCCGCTACCGCGTGTCGAGCGAAGCGCTGTGCCGCCGCATCATCCGCGGTCTGGGCATCTATCGTCTGACCACACTGATTGACGTGGTGAATTTGGTATCGATCAAAAGTGGCTATGCCATCAGCGGCCTTGACCGCGACAAGATTGCTGGCAACAAGCTGACAATGAGCGTGGGCACCGCCGACGACATCTACAACGGCATTGGCCGCGGAGTGCTGAACATCGAGGGGATGCCCGTCTATCGCGACGCTGCAGGACCCATTGCAACACCCACAAGCGATGAAGAGCGCACCAAGTTCACCGACGAGACCACTCATGTGCAAATCAACATCAACGCCTTCGTTCCTGAGATGCCGCTCGAGGAAGCAGTGGAATGGATGGCCGAGCTACTGAAGAAATATGCCCATGCCACAGACGTGGAAACACAGATTTATGATCCAAAATCTTGAACAGACGTGGATGGCCAGCCACAATATATTGAACAATTATAAAACAAAATACGACTTATGGAAATATTCAACATTCTAGAGAACAACGTCAACCAGCGCCTTATCGACCAAGTGGTCGAGACGCTCAAAGACGGTGGACTGATCATTTACCCCACCGACACCGTGTACGCGCTGGGTTGTGACGCGCTCAACAATCAAGCCATCGAGCGCATCTGCTCCATCAAGGAGATGAAATCGGCCAAGACCAATCTGTCTATTATCTGTGACGATATCTCGCAAGTGGCGCAGTTCGCCAAGTTTGATAACACGCAATTCAGGCTGATGAAAGCGAACCTTCCTGGTCCCTTCACTTTCATCTTCCCCGCATTGTCTAAGTTGCCCAAGGCCTTCAAGGGGCGCCGCACCGTGGGCATCCGTATCCCCGACAATGAGATTGCCCTTGCCATCGTGCGCACACTGGGAGGTCCCATCCTCACGACCTCGGTGCCTGGTGAGGACGAAGATTACCGTTGTGAACCCGGACTGATGGCCGAAGCATTTGAATCACAGGTGGATGTTGTGATTGACGCTGGCCGTGGCCAACTCATGCCCTCGACAATCGTGGACTGTACAGGATCAGAGCCCGAGATCACACGTCAGGGCAAGGGAGAGCTGGTTTCGTGATTAAGCATTAGAGATTAGAAAATTTTATCATAATCATATAGAAATGAAGAAGATTATTTTTTGCCTGGCGGCTGTGTTGATGCTAGCCGCATGCAACAATAAGAGTGAACAGGATAACCAGTCGGCAACTGGCAGCAACGAGGCAGTCCAGAGCGAGATGCCTGCCACCGACGTTGTGACCGAGGACAACGGCGAATGGCTCAAGCAGACCACCATCATGTCGGCAAAACCGATGGTCATCGATTTCTTTGCCACCTGGTGCGGCCCTTGCAAACAGTTAACGCCAATCCTTGACGAGATCGAGCAGCATCACAAGGGCGATGTCATCTTTAAGCGCATTGACGTCGACCAGGAGCCCGAACTGGCTCAGGAATTCAACGTGGAAGCCATCCCCATGCTGTTGTTCGTTACACCGAAAGGCGAATACCAGACCCTGGTCGGCCTGCAGGAAGCGCCAGTCATCGAGACTAAGATTGCCCAATTGCTCACCCGCAGCGCGCAGTAAGCCAACCGATATAGTCCCAAAAGTGCAAAAAGTGTCCATTTTGGGCCATCGTCACTGAATGAATACCACTTAAGGTTGTGATATTGAGATTTTTTGCGTACCTTCGCAGCCGATTTTGAAATAACAGAAAGATTATTATATAACTACATCATGGAAATTACTGCACAACAGCTTGCAGCAATGGTTAATGGCACGGTCGATGGTGATGCATCAGCCGTGATTAACAATTATGCTAAAATCGAGGAAGCGACAGCTGGCTGCTTGACCTTCCTTGCCAATCCCAAATACACACATCACGTCTATACGACTCAAGCGACTGCGATTCTCGTGCGCAAGGATTTCGAGCCCGAGCAGGAAGTGAAAGCCACATTGATTCGCGTCGATGACCCATACAAGACACTCGCCGACCTGCTGAACTTTGTCAACAGTCAGCGTCCCGAGAAACGCGGTATCGAGGAACCCATTCATGTTGGCCAGGGCACTACCTTGCCCGATGACGTGTATGTGGGTGCATTTGCCTACATCGGTGATGGCGTGACCATCGGCAAGAACGTGAAGATTTACCCGCAAGTGTATGTGGGTGACAACGTGACGCTGGGCGATGATGTCATTCTATACCCTGGCGTGAAGATTTACCACGGATGCCGCATCGGCAACCGCTGTATCGTGCAAGGCGGCGCTGTCATCGGTGGCGACGGTTTCGGCTTTGCCCCGAAGGAGGACGGCACCTACGAGAAAATCGCACAAGTGGGTATAGTCATTCTTGAGGACGATGTTGAAATCGGAGCTAACTCGACCATCGACCGCGCCACAATGGGAGCGACCGTGATCAAGCAAGGCGCCAAACTCGATAACCTCATCCAAATCGCACACAATGTCGAAGTGGGTGAATGCACCGTCATGGCAGCCCAAGTGGGTGTCGCAGGCTCGACGAAGATCGGCAAGTACAACCAGGTGGGTGGTCAAGTGGGCTTTGCCGGCCACATCACCGTGGGCGACATGAACGGAATCGGCGCGCAGACCGGTGTTGACAACAGCATCGGCAGCAACGGCAAGTGGCTGGGCGCGCCTGTGCAACCCGCAATGGAGTTTGCTCGCCAAGTCGTATACCTGAAGCGCTTGGGAGATATGTATAGCGACATCAAGGAATTGAAGAAGAAACTTAAGGATTAGGCTTTAGGCATTAGCTTTTAGGCTTAAGGATTAGGCTTTAGGTTATTAGGAATCAGCATTAAGAAATGAAACAGACAACACTCAAGGGCTCCTTCACGGTGAGCGGTAAGGGACTGCACACCGGACAAATGTCAACAGCGACATTCAAGCCAGCGGAGGTGAACACGGGCTATGTGTTCAAGCGCATGGACTTAGAGGGGCAACCCACTATACAGGCACTTGCCGAACACGTTATTGAGACCACCCGAGGCACTGTCATTGCCAACAAGAGCAACAAAGAAGCCCGCGTGAGCACCATCGAGCACGCCATGGCCGCATTATATGCCGCCGGCATCGACAACTGCCTGATCGAGGTCAACTGCGGCGAAGTGCCCATTCTTGACGGCAGCGCCATCCAGTGGTGTAAAGAAATCGAGAAGGTGGGCATCGTTGAACAGGAGGCCGACAAGGAATACTATGTGGTGAAGCAGCGCATCAAGGTCGTTGACAAAGAGACGGGTTCTTCACTCATTGTGCTGCCCGATGACGATCTGTCCATCGACTGCATGATTGAGTTTGATTCTCCCGTGCTGGGCAACCAGTTCGCTTCGCTGACCGACATCCGCAAGTTCAAGGATGAGATTGCCGGTAGCCGCACCTTTGTGTTCGTTCGCGAAGTGATTCCCCTGGTCCAGCTCAACCTCATCAAGGGCGGTGACCTGGACAACGCTATCGTCATCTATGATTCACCCATGAAACAAGCCGACTTGGATCACCTGGCCGATGTGATGAAAGTGCCTCACAAGGACGCCAATGAGTTGGGTTACCTCAACAACAAGCCACTGGTGTTCAAGAACGAGCCTGCACGCCACAAGTTGCTGGATGTGCTGGGCGACTTGGCTCTGATCGGACGCCCATTGAAGGGTCGCATTGTTGCCACTCGTCCCGGGCACACCATCAACACGCAGTTATCCAAAAAGATCCGTCAACAGCTGCGCTACCAGAATGTTCAGGCACCCATCTACGATCCCAACAAGGAGCCACTCTACGACATCAATCAAATTCGCTCCATGCTCCCCCACCGCTACCCGATGTTGCTGGTGGACAAGATCATCGAGAAAGGAAGGAAACACATTGTCGGCATCAAAAATGTGACAGCCAACGAACCATTCTTCCAGGGACATTTCCCTCACGAGCCCATCATGCCTGGCGTGCTCCAGGTCGAAGCTATGGCCCAAGTGGGCGGCATCCTCGTGTTAAGCAGTGTGGAAAATCCCGAAAAGTACTCCACCTATTTCCTGAAGATTGACAATGTCAAGTTCCGCCACAAAGTGGTTCCCGGCGACACACTCATCTTCCACCTGTCGCTGATGACGCCCATCCGTCGCGGCACAGCAATCATGAAGGGATATGCCTTTGTGGGCGAAAAAATCGTCACCGAGGCCGAGTTCATGGCTCAAATCGTGAAGAATCCCGACTAACTTTACTCATCAAACAGAAATCGATCAACAAAAAATGGATATCCATCAGTTTGCCGTCGTCCACCCTGACGCAAAAATTGGGGAAAATGTAAAAATCGGTCCCTTTGTGACCATCGATGCCAATGTGGAGATTGGTGACGGCACCATCATCGACAGCGGAGCCGTGGTGCGCAGCGGTGCACGCATCGGCAAGAACTGCCACATTCACGCTCATGCCGTAGTGAGCGACATCCCCCAGGACCTCAAGTTCAAGGGCGAAGACACTGTCGCCATCATCGGTGACAACACCGTCATCCGCGAGTTTGTCACCATTCACCGTGGCACGGCCTCACGCGGCAAGACCGTTGTGGGCAACAACTGCTTGATTATGGCCTATTGCCATGTGGCTCACGACTGCGTGCTTAACGATCACATCATCATGTCCAATGCCGCACAGCTGGCTGGAGAAGTTGAAGTTGACGATTGGGCCATTGTCGGTGGTGGAGCGCTTGTTCACCAGTTCACCAAGATTGGTTGTCATGCCATGATTCAAGGTGGCGCCCTTGTCAACAAGGACGTTCCTCCCTTCAGCATGGTTGCACGCTACCCCATCACCTTTGAAGGCATAAATGCCGTGGGCCTGCGCCGTCGTGGCTTCACCAACGAGCAGATTGAGGCCATTGCTGATGTTTACCGCACTCTTTTCAAGGAAGGACAGAACATCACGCAAGGCCTTGAGGAAGTCGCCAAAATGCCTGCAAGTCCCGAGCTCAACATTATCTATGAGTTCGTTAAAGGCAGCAAGCGCGGCATCGTGCGATAACAACAAGCATCACAATGCATAACACAAGCGGTCAGCCATTAAAGGTTGACCGCTTGTATTATATAATTCAGTATAATTTTCTAGAAATGAGCCGATTCGATGGCTTGTAGTTTATCGGCTTCGCCTAGCTTGTAGTAGATGTCGCGCAGGGCGTTGACAAGTTCCTCGTTATCGGGATTGAGGGCATAGGATTTCTCCAAATAGGGCAAAGCCTCACGATAAATGGGATTGACCAAGTCAGCAAGCTTCTTGCCATAGAGGGAACTGTGCTGGCGGGTTTCCTGCGCCTTGTTGTAGAAATAGCGCCCCACATTGAACTGTCCGCTTGCATTGCTGTCGTTCAATTCGATGCACCGCTGATAGTAAGGGAAGGCCTCGTAGATGCTCTCCTTGCTCTCAATGACAAGTCCCTTGAGATTGAGCAACTCGTCATCGTCGGGGTTGACCTCCAACGCATCATCAATCAAATCGTTAGCACCCGAGTAGTCTTCACGCATAATGAAGTCATTGATCAAAATGCGGATGTACTGTGGGTCGCTGGTGCCGAATTTGACAAAGGCTTCCCAAGCGAGTTTCACCACCTCGGCATCATTACCCAGATCGCTGAGGCAGATCAATGCGTAATCATAGGCCTCCTTGCGAGGATAACCACCATGTCGAGCCATGCTGAACAGACGTACGGCATCGATGGTGTCACCCTTCTGCCACGCTGCAATGCCTTGATAGTAACGCACCTCGGCCACAAGGCTATCGGGTTTGACCCAACGGGGATCGTCGACTCGAGACGCCATCTTGCAATAGTCCTCCCAAGCTGTGTAAGCACCATCCCAGTCCTTGACATTATAGAGCTCGCTGCCAACGATGCGGTAGTTGTCATGATGCGCGAGAAGCCGATTGACTACCTCGCGGCTGTACTTGGTCTTGACTTTGGGGCGCTTGGTTTTCTTGTCCATCACAGGCTGGCCCTTCTTGTCCAGAATGCGCACAGTATCAAGTTGGAGTGCCGTCATGGCATAATCATAGGCGTCAATCAAGGTGTGACCCATAGCCTTGGCGTCGATTTTCTTTCCCACACGGCGATTGTCCATGTATTTGTCGTATTGTTCTATCTTGATGCGGTTGGCCAACGACCATGTCTCGGCACGGCCACTGGTCGCCTCGTTAGTTAGCGCGGGTTTAAGCTTTGCAAAGGCTTTGTTGTAGCTGTCCACGGTCATCGTCAGGCCGGTAATCGCCTTTTTGGCCTGGTCCACCGCCAACTGCTGACCCGTGACACTCATCGCCATCACTATAGCAAATGAAAATATGATGTTTCTCTTTTTCACGAAATTCTCCTGTAAATAACCGCCGCAAAATTAGCTATTTTTCCAAAATCATGCAAGACATTCCACCTAAGAGAGCGAATCGCTCGTTGTTTACGTGGAATCCAACTCTCACATGAAGCAAGGTGGCTCTACTCAATCATGTAGAACCACCTTGTGTAAAACTATATAAATTCAGTCAATTCTTATTCTCCGTAGAGAAGATACTTGATCTTATCGATCAGACCTTGGGCCTCATTCATGGCCGGATTGAGCTGAACGGCTTTGTTCAAGTAAACCAAAGCTTGCTCATAAACAGGCTTGATTTTGGGCAAGAGTTCGGCAGTCGTTGCATTCTCATTCTCCTTAGCATTAATGATACCATCGGCCTTAATCGCAAGAGCGCGTCCATAGTAATACTGGGCATCGGCATGATCGGGGCCTAATTGTGCTGCTTTCTCATAATAGCCAAATGCATCTTCGTTACCCTTTTCATTCTCAACTATATAGCCCTTCAGGTCATAGAATGTAGAATTGTCAGGATACATCTTGATGGCATTGTCCACTTTAACATTGGCCTCGTTGTACTTATTGTCCTTCACAAGAGCCTCAACGATATTGCCAAGCGCAGCACCATGATAAACCGAAATGTTATTGGCAGTATATCCTAATGCGATGGCCTTTGAGAAAGCGTCAAATGCAGCAGCATAGTCCTTAGTATTAAAGAGAGCGAATCCTTGGAAGCAACGCACCTCAGCGATTGTGCTGTCGGGCTGTGCCACATTGTTGGCAGCAGCAAATGCCGATGAGCCTAAATCAGCGAAGTAGCCATAGGCATTGGCAGCATTGGCCCAATCCTCTTTACCCCAATAGATGTTACCCAGATTAGCAATATCACCAAGGTGACCAATCATAACATCGATCATCTCTTTGCTATACTTTGTCTTCACCTTCTTGCTGCCATCCTTGTTGAGTTTCGGTTGACCGGTTTTCTTGTCAACTTCTACAATAGTATCCAAGGGCAAACCCTTCTGATAAGCATCAAAAGCAGCAATCAGCACCTCACCCATTTCACTTTCCTCAACAGGTTGTCCCAGTGACTTCAATGCCAACATTTGATCATAAAGACCGAAAGCTGCTTTACCGGCGGTGTACCATGTGAGCACGTCACCAGCACTCTCAGGATTGGTCAATGCAGGCTCAATTTGCTCGAGCGCAGTAGCCAACTCCATCGGGTCGTTTGAAGCCGCCTTCTTAGCGAGGTCTTTCACGAGGCTCATCTGAGCCGATGCGCCGAACGCCATGACGGCAGCTGCGGCGAAAAGAATCATCTTTTTCATTTTTCTTAACAATTAAAGTAGTTTATAATGTTTATTCGTTCTCGTTTTGTTGTTCGTTGTTATCCTCTTGTTGAACGTCCTGGTTGTCCTCGGTTTCCTGAACGTTCTGGGCATTCTCTGCGTCCTCATTGAAGGCGTCGCGAACGCTCTCCTCGTCGGTCGACTCGGGCTCGGTATCCACCTTGCAAACGCTTGCTATTTCGTCGTTCTTCTTTTCAAGGTTGATGAGCCTTACGCCCTGAGTGGCACGTCCGACAACGCGGAGCGAGCTGACCTTAAGCCTGATGGCGATGCCGCTCTTGTTGATGATGACAAGGTCGTTATCGTCATTCACATTCTTAATTGCAATTAGCTTGCCAGTCTTGACAGTAATGTTAATTGTTTTAACACCTTTGCCGCCGCGATTGGTCACGCGGTAGTCCTCGAGCGCGCTGCGCTTGCCCATACCCTGCTCGGATACCACAAGCACATCGTCACGTGTGCCGGCACGCATGCAAATCATACCGATGACCTCGTCGCCCTCGGTGAGTCGCATACCTCTCACACCGGTAGCGGTGCGCCCCATGGCGCGCACAGCCGTCTCGGGGAAGCGAATGGCATAACCCTTGCTGTTGGCCAGGATTACCTCGCTGTCGCCCTCGGTGAGGATAGCACCCACGAGCTGATCGTCCTCGGCAATGTTGAGGGCACGCACACCATTGGCACGGGGACGTGAGTAAGCACTCAGGCTAGTGCGCTTAACGATACCGTTCTTGGTGGCGAATACAATATAATGTGACTGGTTATAGTCGGGATCGGTCAATGCCGTGGCACGCACAAATGCCATGATGCGATTCTCGGCATCCAGGTTGAGCAGATTCTGGATTGCTCGTCCTTTGCTGTTCTTGGTGCCTTCGGGAATCTCGAACACGCGCAGCCAGAAGCAGCGTCCCGTGGCGGTGAAGAACAACATGTAATTGTGGTTGGTGGCTTCATAGACATACTCGATGAAGTCCTCATCGCGCGTGTCACTGCCTTTGGCACCCACGCCGCAACGTGCCTGAGCACGATATTCCTTGAGCGGGGTGCGCTTGATATAACC
>JAEEGL011551207.1_pt1 | contig 12070 bp, 4 predicted proteins | sample 9134231 | NCBI WGS metagenome assembly JAEEGL01 (sample SAMN16246548, study PRJNA631951) | gut metagenome | biome: gut microbiome; feature: rumen; material: fiber-attached | host: Bos | place: Iran: Karaj | collected 2018-10
ATCCCTACCGACAGCAAACTCGTCGGACCAAAGCCCTCGAAACACCTCTTGAAACAAGGCCTCCTGCACCTGCAACTTCCCATCGACGACAAGCAAAACGAGTTTGCCGTCTACCACTCCGAGCTCTTCGACATCCCCTCCACCATCAACGTGCTGCAAATCGACGATGAGCTTGTCACCTATCGCAGCGTGGAAAAAGTGGGCAACATTCACTTGTTCTACCATTGCGTCCGCGGCGCCTTTGGCACAAGGAGAGTGGCTCATGGCAAGAACGCTGTCGTCTACAAACTCTGGGACACGCCCGAGCGTACCCTCCTACCCGACCCGGAGACGCAAGACCAAATGGCGCAATCCGAAGCCAAAAAAATAGCTAACACCGACTATCCTCTTTTGATTTTCAACGATTTGAAGAGCTATGCCTACAACGACCAAGGCGACTTGTCCATCGGCCATTTCCTCGACACGATGCACAAATACAATCCCGACAAGTTCTTGCAGGCCGACCTGCTCACCCCCGCCGCATGGCCCTATCTGAGCCGCGTCAACGAAAACCAGCTATGGAACGAGACCATGCGAAGCACCATGGTGGAGACACTGGCCGAAAAACAGGAGTTCTACCGCAAGACACAGATGCCTTGGATGATTGGCAACTTCAAGATCCACCTGGCCGACAAGAACCGAAAATCGACCTCGATGGAGGAGCTGGAATGGTTCCTCTCCAAAGCCGCCGCCTTTGATGCCGGCTTCGGCCTCATTTTCGACCCAGAAACAATGAAAAGACACGGCCTTACCAACGATATGCTGAACACCATCAACATTTGGGAAACCTTACGATTGGCTGGCGCTTTCAGCGAGGAGCAAAAGGAGCTGTTCAAGGACCCTTATGAAAACTGGCACATCGGGAAGGCCGAAGACTCAAGCTATCTGTTGTATCCGCAGTACATCTCAAGAGGCTTTTACTGCAACTTCAAAGACGATGGCTGGCAATGGAACAGTCCCTACCCGGGCCGCTTCGCCCTCCGCATCGCCGTGGAAGGCAAAGGCAGCATCAGCGAGCTGGAACTGCGGACACCCAACGGCATCCTTTACTTCCCATGCACCGTCAAGGCGGGACAGTATCTGGTTTTCGATTTTGACGGCACTGCCTATGTCACCGATGCGAATTTCAACACGATGGAAGAGATACTGCCACAAGGCGTTTCAATTCTCGACGAAGGCCCGTCAGAAGTTTCGTTCAAGTGCAAGATGAAAAAAGAGAAAGAGAAACAACCCGAGGTGACCCTACGATTCATTACGCGCGGCAAGCCAGAAACCATAGTCCCGTAGGAACGACAGCCCATAAGCAGGCGACGTGAGTCCCTGCCAACTGACAACCAAACACCCCCAACTCCCATGCCCCTAGAATCTCTCTACCTCCAGTCCGACCTCCTCCGCAAGGAATACGAATACGAGAAGGCCGAATATCTCGAAGCCGTCAAGCGCGCTCCGATGAACGGCGACGTGGCTGAAGGCGACTGCTGGTATCCCATCCGCTTGGGCAACACATCATACAACATTGCCAACCAATTAGTTGTGGACGTCTTCTTCGATGGCACACAGCCCGAAGACACGAGCAGCGACTTCGAGCCAGGCAAGATCGTCAACTTCTTCAGCCTCGAGAACGGACAGATGCGCGTGCTCAACTTCAACTGCACCGTGAGCCGTATCCAAGAGTTCCGCATGGAAATAGCAGTGAACAACCGAAACGTCCTGATGGCTCTTGAGAACCTGTCCTCACGGGGCAACATCGGTGTGCTGTTGGGCATCGACGACTACTCCTATCAAGTGATGCAGAGCAGCCTGCGACAGGTGCGCGAACGCAACGATGAGGACTTTGTCAACTTACGCAGCGTGCTCATCGGTGAGCGACAACCCGCCTTCCGCGACAACCATTTCAACACGATACCATGGCTCAACGCGAGCCAAAATGCCGCCGTCAGCAAGGTGCTCAACGCCCGCGAGACCGCCATCGTGCACGGCCCGCCCGGCACAGGCAAGACCACCACCCTCATGGAAGCCATCAGCGAGACCCTGAAACGCGAAACGCAAGTGTTGGTCTGTGCCCCGAGCAATGCCGCCGTCGACTGGATCAGCGAGCAGCTCTATCGGCGCGGCATCTCCGTTTTGCGCATCGGCAACCCGTTGAGGATCAACGACGTGATGATGGAATGCTCCTATGAATACCGCTATGGCAACCACCCCGACTATTTGGAGCTTTTCAGCGTGCGCTCGTCGCTCCGCGAAATCAAGAGCAAACCCAAACTCGGCGACAAGGAACACAACCAAATACGCAAGCTGCAGCACCGCGAGACCGAGTTGGAGGTGAAAATCCGCGAAGAGCTCTTTGCCACTTCAGGCGTCATCGCCTGCACCCTTATCGGCAGCGCCCACCACTTGATGGAACGCCGCCACTTCGGCACCGTCTTCATCGACGAGGCCGCACAAGCCCTCGAAGCCGCCTGTTGGACGGCCATCCTCAAGGCCGACCGCGTCGTCTTCGCCGGCGACCACCAGCAGCTGCCACCCACGGTGAAATGCAAGGAGGCCGGTCGAGAAGGACTGGAACGCACACTGATGCAAAAAGTGGTGAAAAACAAGCCCTCGTGCGTCACCCTACTCGACGTGCAATACCGCATGAACCGCGACATCATGGAGTTTTCGTCGCGACAGTTCTACCACGGCCAGCTGAAAGCCGACCCCTCTGTGGCCGACCGCGTGGTCTCCCCCATCGACAAGCCCCTGATGTGGGTCGACACGTCGAAGTGTGACTTCGGCGAGCAGCAAAGCCGCAACCTGAGCCGTAGCAACCACGAGGAGGCCAAACTCCTGATGAAGACCCTGATGGACTACGTGAAGCTCATCGGCATGGAACACCTCCTGCGCGAGCAGGTGGACTTCGGCATCATCTCGCCCTACAAGGCACAAGTCAGGCTGTTACGCAAATACATGCGCAACAACAAGATGCTGAAGCCTTTGCGCCATCAAATCACCATCAACACGGTGGATGGCTTCCAGGGGCAAGAGCGCGATGTCATCCTCATCAGCATGGTGCGCGACAACGACAGCGGCAACATCGGCTTCCTCAACGACTTGCGCCGCATGAACGTGGCCATCACCCGCGCCAAAATGAAACTCATCGTCTTCGGCAACGCGGAGACGATGAGTAAGACGAAGTTTTATGAAAAGCTAGTGGCTTATTTCCAAGAACGCGGCGACTTCGTCACCATCGAACCTGAAGCCATGCAATGATGACTTTTTATTGAGCACGCACGTACACATACCCATGTCCTTGCGTAAGCTGGGTTAGTGTTCCTTGCCAAATTGAGCCATTGAATATGGCGAAGCCACCGTCTTGCGAGATGATCTTGTCGCCTTCATTAGATGTGAACGAGGCCCCAAGAAGTGTGGTAAGAGCACCAGCAATGTCGGTAGTGTTTTCTCCAGTGTAACCAATCCAGTTGGTGCCTTGCTCGATGGTAATATTGGGCGAAACGGGTACGCCAGTCACAGCAACACCGTTGACATTGCCGCTCGATTGCAGTTTGTACATCTTTCCGGGGATAAGCTGGGTTTCCCCGCTAACGTTGTTTTCTTCCTTCGACATAATTTGGGTTAGGTATTCATCAAGTGCATCGCTAAGCTGTGCTGCAGTAATCTGCGCCATGGGTGTCCACCAGTTCCAGCCTGTAACCAGTGAAATGGCCATCACCAGCGATGCATCCTGATGCTCCGACTGTTCATGCGACAGCGGCAGCTGAGGCGTAGCCGTCATGGTTTGCGAAACAAATCCTCCTTGCTCCCTAGTGAAAACGACACTATCTTCTGAAGCAATCTCAACGAACACGGCTTCCAAAAGATGGATAGGTTCGTTGGTAGTGACCTCGACAAGACCTGTCCCTTCCGCGTTCATCCGATAGTAAGTCCTGTTGATATAGGCATCGTAGGTCCAAGGATTGCCAACGAGGTTGAAGCCCTTGAATGAAGCACTTTCATCATACTGCACATTATAACCACCACTGAAAGTCTGATTCAAATATCCTTCAATTTCCACAGTAGTACCATTTTTGCTGGCATAGAGCACGCCTTGACCGCGATTCCACCGTGGATTGTCTCCGTCTATTTTGAAGTTTCTCCATTCTTCATCCTCGCTTTGGTCGAAGGAATAAAGGTCATAATCGCCATTGTCGACAAGGTTGTGGATTTTGCTGTTCTCGGCATAGACATTGTCATGGGGTATTGGGCATGAAAGCAAATACCAGTTCCCTGTACCTTCACCATAGCCGACAATGTTTTTGCGCATAGTGCCATAAAAAGGATGATTATTATTATAAATCACTTGGGCACCATCGTCAATGATAAACAGTTTTACTCCATTGGCTCCATTATTAATTCGTTTGTCACCCATATCCAGCACTGCGCCAGTGGCCACAAGTGTTGGTCCGCCTATACGGAGACCTTCTTCACCGCCGCCATACGTTTGTTCGCCGACGAACACCATAGTGTAAAGTTCCTCCTCGCCTGCCTTCTGGAACAAAGGCCAATACCAAATGTCGTCACTATTGAGCATGGTGGCACTTGTCTCATAAACGCCATAATTCACATAGTCTCCGCAACGGTTTTCCGTGCCTCTCGACCAGCCGACAAACGAATAGCCTTCGGGCGCAGCCATCGTCATATCATACAAGGGGCCGGAATGTGCATGTCTTCCTTCAAGCGCATTCGACTGGAGATAGGAACCCGCATAGGAATAGTAACGAAGCTGGTACATTCTGGTGTAATACACCTCTACATGCACGTCTTCGTTGGGCATGGTGAACTCAATCCAACTCCGATTGTCGCTGGCATCGCCGCCAGTTGGCTCAAGGTAAGTCCTCTGGTTCTGTTCGTCGAGGGTATAGACGCCGACACCTGAATATTGGTAGAAGATTTCATCATTGGCTCCCGTTATCAACGAGGTCGGGAAACTGAGGTTGATTTGGTCGTCTTGCATATAGGCTCCACTATAGTTGCTTTCTGTATTGAGCGTAACGTCCGGCAAATATTGCGCGTCGGGGGTGGATTCGTTTTGGATCACAGGGCCGTAAATCACGTTGTGCGGGCGATAGACGGTGATGTCGTTGACCGAACGGGGCACAAGTTCAGGACCATTAGAAGTCCTTCTGAACACACCAATCACGTCAACTTCATTGAATTGCGCCACTTCCACATTGGTGTGGTGCGACACCGAGGCTTGTACCGTTTCTTGAGAAATGGTGAATTTCGTGTTCGAATTCACATAGTCCACAACGGCATTCTTTACTTTGACAAGCATGAATTCCTTGGTGTTCCATGGATCGCTTCCATCATCACCTGCCAATTCGGAAATGGTCACCTCTATCGGTGTCACCGTGTTGCCCTGGCTCTTCACCTGGAGCAAGCTGAGGTTGTGCATGGCTAATACATAATTATTACGATAAGGCTTACCTCTTACGATGATTTCGTCGCCCTTACAGATTTGGTCGTAATCGTCTCCGTTGACAAAATCGTTACGTCTGAGCATTATGGCAACATGTGAACTGGCATCATCTGCATCTTGCAAATACAGATAAGCCCCCGACTTGTGACTCACCACGCCACGCACGTTAAGCACCACGGGATCAGCTTGGCTTGCCTGGTATCTTGCAGTAGCAATATTATCATAAAGGTATTCATACGTCTTCTTGAAGAATTTGGTTGTCCTTCCTGGAGTATGGTTGGCATCAAAGCCTTTCCAATAGTGATTGTAATAATCGCCGTTTTCATCAATGACCAAATAGAAGCCGTTGCAGTAGAGGTAATAGTGGTCGTTGAACATGGGGCGGGGCAACCATTCGAAACCACGATTGTCGGGGCCTGTTCCAATGGTCACATCCCCCGAAGTGGAGCACTTCAAGTATTGGCCCGTAGTGCCAACAGGCTTGAAGAGGTATTTGCCTTGGTTGCGATCAAAAGTCCATTTTACGCTGTTGAAATCCGCTGAAGAACCAGATTCAATGCCTAACAATACCGATTCGTTGCTTGGACTAAGGTGTAGCGGAATAGCCTTGCCATTGGTGTTATCCATGCCATACCAATGGAAATTATAATATCCTGCAATGACAAACTCATCGCCAGGAAGGATGTCCTCCAAGTCGGTCTCATACCATTTTTCAGTCACATAGCTCGGCGCTCCCACATAATCAACCGTGAGGCCTTGGCAATAAAGCGCTCCAACCGTTGTGGTGATGCGGATCTTCAACACATCCCCCGATCCGATGACATAATCGGCATCGTTTCCGTTCATCTGGATGTCTATGTCGTGATAGCACTCTTCGCTATAGGTTTTGTTGGGCCACGACGACCTGAAAGCACCATCGCTGATGTGGGCCAAATCATGGTAAATTGCGTTCAAATCTCCCACATAGACCTGCACTGTGCCCCAAGCAGATTGGCCCGGCATCATATCCAGCTTGATACCCTTAATGGCGTGGTCGACATAGCCTGAAAGTTGAAGCTCGAGATATTGACCTGTGGGAATCTCATTATAATCGGAAGGCTGGGTTTGGCTCGAAACAACAGTGAAGCTGCTTCCTTCGGGCGGGCAGGTGTAGACTTGCGTAGCGCCAGTTGCGTCGAAACTATACACGTCGCGCGTGGTGGAGATGAGCGTTTCGGGGTTTTGGTAGATGGACATGTAGTCGCCATCAAGCCAATTCTCGGAAGCTCCCATGACGTTGCCGTTGGCATCGTAGGCCCAAACAGAGAAGTTTATGCTGCGAATAATGGCCAAGGGATTGGGTTGGCAGGTGTATTGGATTTCGTAGCCATCGCTGGTCGCCACGAAATTGAACGTAATCCAGTTGGACTTGAGTTCGCAACCGCCTTCAGGGGTTTTCACCTTCCAATGGTGGACGCCCGACAAGTTGTGGCAAACCAACGGGATGGTGCCGCTTTGGCCCTCCCAGGCAAGACTCAATTGGTTGTTTTCGCCAAAGCTGATGGAGGCCTTGCCCAACTGGGTGATTTCGATGGGGGCGGAATAAACCTCTTGGTTGTCATCGGTTACCCCTTCGATTCGCGCATAAGTTGTGCGACTCTCCGAACTTGTATTGATTGTCTCATCATTGGTTAACAAATTGTATCCATTGTCATTCCAAGTCGTGGTTATGGTCAGCCAACGATCAGTTTGCTCTTCTTGGCAAGTTGCGTCCGTATATTGTTTGACAGTGATGCCGTCTTGCGGGGTGAAGTTGTAGCACGTCACACCCGTCATGCGGAAACCGTCAGCCACCGACTGGGAAAGGGTAATATAATAATCACCCACCACGATGCAAGGCTCGGTCGTCGACCTGAAATGAGGTTGTATCTTGATGTCGTAGGCAGGCATGATGAAACTATTGCCGATGATTTCCACTGAGTTGTCGGCCACCCATTCGCCATCTTCTTCCTTGAACACGGTCCAAACGCCAGTGCCAACATAGCCTGAGCTGAGTTGCGTCGCCAGAGTGATCTCGGTGCCTGCGGTGTGGTCATAGCCTTGATAGCACACGGCATAACCTCCGGTTTCTTCCAAGATGGTAATGTGATAAGTAGGATCCGTCACCGTTCCCGTCAGGTTGATGACCACATCGGTAGCGCGTTCGGCGCCTAACGTGAGGACGCCGCTGTAGGTGCCACGTTCCAAGCCGGGCTTCAGGCGCACGCCCAAAGTGAAGCCGAAATAACTGGCGTCCGTGCTTTGAACGCCAACGTATTGCCCGTTCCAAGTGATGGCATCCGGATCGGTGACTTGGCAAAGCTCGAAGTCGGTTGAGTTCACTTCAGCCCAAATGGCAGAATTATTGCCAGGATTTTGGACGCCAAACCATAAAAAATTCCCTTCGGGGTCGGGATCGCCGTAGCCGTAGGAGAGCGTCATCGGGGTGGTTCCCACCATGATGGTAGGTGTAGGCAGCGCGTTGTCAAGCACAAACGATGCTTCAATCAGCAGATCGTAGGCGGGCATTAGGAATTCATATTGATGGTCTGCAAACGGATAAGAGCTTAAATCAAGAAAAGAAATATCTTCACTATTCACTTCTTCATGGTTGCTTTTCTTATAAAAAGTAAACGACTGAAAGCGATAACCAGAGGTTGGATTTACATCCATAGAAACCGCACCCCCTGCCACGACATCATGTGAAGGGTAAACCGCCACCCAACCGTGAGGATTGAGGCCATAGTCAAACTCGATGTTGTAGGTTGTTGCCGTCACCGTTCCCGTAAGCGTGATGGAGGCCGAAACGGTGCTTCCATTTACTGTCGCCGTAAGGTTGACGACATCCGAGTGTTCGCTGTCTTGCTCATAGCCTGGCTTCAGGCGAACGAGGAAATCGAATCCAAACCAATACTGATCAGTGTTGGTGGCTGTGAATTGGGTAAGGTTGGTCCATGAGCTTTGGTCGGATTCCAAGTCCCACAGCTCGAAATGGCTGCTTTGGCCTTGGCCCAAGCTGACGGTCACGTCGTTGCCTTCACCAAGGTTGGCGCAACTGACATAAACATATTGTCCCTCAGGGGCCTCATTGCCAACGCCATAGCTGAAACTCAAAGTAGGCTCCGATAGGTTAGAAAATGTAATCGATTGTCCCTTGGCCTTCCCCATCGGACCGACCAAGCCGCCGAGCAGCACCAAGACTGCCAGCAGAAATGTAAACTTTTTCTTCATATTATTATGTGTTTTGATTGTTGCTTTGATGCAATGCTATTATTTCAACTTGCAAAAATCAAAACAAAAATCCAACTTTCATTCCGTATTAATACGGAATTTGAGGGACTTCAGCTTCAAGAATGAAGATTTTTACTCTGTCAGCCCATTGCGGAAGGCGTAGTTGATCAATTCTTTCGTGGATTTCAGGCCGAGCTTGAGGAAAATGCGTTCCTTGTGGGTCTCCACGGTGCGCTTGCTGATGTGGAGCTTGTCGCCTATCTCACTGGCGGTCAACCCCTTGGTACAGAGCCTAATCACTTCGATTTCGCGTTCGGACAGCTTTTCGGTGTCGCTATCCGTACTGGGCTTCAACGAATGGCCAAAGAGGGCTTCGATGCGTTGCTTCAGTTCATCGGGCTTCATGGTCTTGCTGATGAAGCCGTCGATGTGCTGCTCGGCCATTTGCAGCACGGCAGGGTGCACCACCTCGCCCGAGAGCAACAGCACCTTAAGCCCAGGGCAATAGGTGTCGACGGCGTGCATCACGTCCTTGGCGGTGCCGTCGGTGAGGAAGAAGTCGAGCATCATCAGGTCGATGTCGTGGCTGTGGGCCTTGAGGTAGTCGACGGTCTGCTGCACACTTTCCGTCTCGGCCACCACCTTGCAGTCGACCTCGGAATAGCGCAACGACATCTTCAGCCCGACGCGGTAGATGGGATGGTCGTCGACAAGCAAGACCCTGATGGTATGTCCGTTGTTCGTCATCATTGCGCTTTCTTTATCGTGAAACTTACAGAGGTGCCTTGCCCTTCCTGGCTCTCGATGGTGATTTTGCCTCCGTTGTGGCTGAGCAGTTGCTGGCTCACGAAGAGGCCGATGCCAGTGCCCACCTCGCCTTCGGTGCCTTGCGAGTAGGGTGCGAAGCCCTTGAGCAAGAGCGCCATGCGCTCTTTGGCGATGCCCCTGCCGTGGTCAGTCACGGTCAGTCGGTAGCAATGTGTTTCTTCGGTGGCCGTGATGTTCACCACGCTTTGGGGATAGGAGAACTTCACCGCGTTGGAGAGCAGGTTTTGCAGCACCGTGCGCACGGCTTTTTCGTCGTCGAAGGCCATCCATTCGACGGGCACTTCGTTGGCGATGGACAGGCCTTTCATGCGAGCTTGCAGCGACAGTTCCTGCATCACCTCGTCAACCACAGTGCTGATGCCGAAGGGCGTATGGTCGCTGCTGAGGCCGCCCATCTCGTTGCGCACCCAATAGATGATGTTTTGCAGCTTGTCCTTGAGGTCGTCGGTCGACATTTTCAAAGCCTCGATGTTCTCCTTGATTTCCTCCTTGGGCATAGCATCGAAATGCTGGCAGGTCATGTCGAGCAGTTGGGCCTGCGACACGACGGGCGTCTTGATATCGTGGGCGACGACGAACAGCATTTGGTCCTTCATCTCATTGCGGCGTTTGCGCAGGAAAGCCACCCGAAGCCCGACGATGAGCAGCACAAGCAGCAGCAAGGCTACTGCCATTGATAGCGACAAGAGCCGGCGGCCTTGTCGGTTTTTCTCCTGTTGCAAGGCTAATTCATATTCTGTCTCCTCCATCTTGTATTTCACCTCGAAGTCGCGGATGAGGGCTTGTTGCTCCTTATTGTAAATGGAGTCCTTGAGGGCGGCGTTTTGGGTGAAGTAGGCCAAAGCGCGTTTGGGCTGGCTGTCTTTGGTGGATTCGTAGGCACCGTTCAGTGCCTCCACCTCAAACTCGCCAAAATGATTCTCCTGGGCCAAAGAGAGTGCGTCAAGATACGCTCTTTCTGCGTTTTCGTTCTGGCCAAGTTTCAGCTTCACATCGCCTTTCAGCAAGTGGATGGCGGCGAGCATATAGGGGTCGTCAAGAGTGGTGGCCAGCTGCAACGCAGTATCCAAGTTATGGTTGGCGTCGTCAGTGCGGCCTGCCTCGAAATAGGCCTTCGCCAAACCCGTCAGCCGACCGACAATTTTGTTGGGTTCGGCGCCATAGCGTTCCGAATAGTCAAGCGACTGCTCCAAAAAACGGATGGCCTCGCCGATCTTTTCCTGTTGCCTTGGCTCATCGTTGTCTGCTTGCGCCAAACGCACCTCGGCGAGGTTTTGGTAGTAGGTGGCCAAATCGAGGCAACGCAGCGAGTCTTGGTTGTATTGCGGCAAAAATCCTGGGTCGTCGTCATTGACCGAGGCGATGCACCGGTTCCACATTGACTCGGCCTGGTCGTATTCCCCCATTTCGAGGTACATCACAGCCATGTTGTTGAGCACATACCTTTTGTTGACCTTAGCCATCGGGCCACCAATTTGGTCCATCGTTTCGCTGCAAAGGTTGTAGTTGCGGATGGCCTCCTCGTATTGTCCCATGCGCTGGTAAGCGTTGCCCAAGGTCATGTAGCAGCCTGCCACGTCCATGAGGTCGTTGCGGCTGCGGTAATACTCCACGGCAGCCTTGGCATACCCCACCGTCTTGTCGAAGTCGTCCTCTTCCAGATAACGGATGAGCTCCGCCTTGACGGAATCAGGGTCAGCGTGGTCATCGATCAGGTTGTCATGACCCACAAAACACAACACGAAGAGCAAAACATGAATCATAGCAGCATCGAAATATCGGTGCAAAAATACAATTTTTTGAAAAATAGAGCTATTCCGTTTTTCTCATCATAAATGATGATAAAATTCTTGCATAAACCTTATAAATAATGAAGCCAACAACGCACTAAAAGCCGTATTTTTGCAGGTTGAAAACACCAGAACGAAATGACAACCCTCGATAAACTTGAAATTGGTCAGACCGCCCGCATCAAAACCGTGGAAGGCGAAGGCCAACGTCGCCAGCACTTCCTCGACATGGGACTCATCCCTGACGCCGTCATCAAACTCGTGAAATACGCGCCCCTTGGCGACCCCATGGAAATCATGGTGCACGGCTACGCCTTGACGCTTCGCAAAGCCGACGCCGCCCTCATCGGAGTTGAACCCTGCAACTCCTCCGAAGAGTCAGAAGGCACTGACCATCAGGACAATGAACAACTCTATATCACTGCCTTGCACGACCACAACGCCCACCCTGGCCTTGGCGAGGAAGGCATCTACCACGACAAGACCCACGAGCACCCACTACCCAAAGGCACCAAGCTCACCTTCGCCCTTGCCGGACAGCAGAACTGCGGCAAGACGACGCTTTTCAACCAACTGACAGGCGCCAACCAACATGTGGGCAACTTCCCAGGCGTCACCGTCGACCGCAAGGACGGCACCATCAAAGGACATCCTGACACCTCTGTCACCGACCTGCCAGGCATTTACTCGCTGTCGCCCTACACCTCCG
>JAEEGL014514659.1_pt1 | contig 12070 bp, 12 predicted proteins | sample 9134231 | NCBI WGS metagenome assembly JAEEGL01 (sample SAMN16246548, study PRJNA631951) | gut metagenome | biome: gut microbiome; feature: rumen; material: fiber-attached | host: Bos | place: Iran: Karaj | collected 2018-10
CACGATGACTCTTGGGGGATGAATCCAATAGAGTATTATCTCTCCCACAATCCGGATCTTCTGAGACATTTAACCGAGTATTTCCGATATTCGGAAGCCATATCGAATAATGATATTAGAGAAACTCTTGAAGGGATTAAAGAGTCAGGAACAGCAATGGAAAAGATACAGGCAGTTTCACTTCTTAGTGCTATAAAACTGTTTTATAGCTGATGGTGAACAGTTAGGTATGCATGAAAAGATATCATATCGGCTCCTAATTGTGGCGTACGACGCCAGTCTTTTACAGATTCTTGTTTTTGTAAAGGCGCTGAAGAAGGAGAATCCTAAAGCCGTTATTCATTTGCTGACAAATCGGAAAACGGATTCGGTAACCGGACAAATCAGGGATTATGTCGCAAGGACCTATCGGATTATGGCGTATTCGGGCAGAGGAAAAACGAGTTTGATGGCTTTATTGTTAAACAGAATCTTGTTTTTATTGCCGTTCATATTCTTGTTTTTCAAGAAGTTTGATGTTGTAAACATTCATTTTGCCAAGCCCTCTTTGTTGAAGGCAATGCCCTGGATTCGTCGCATGACAAGTCATATCGTCATCACTCCGTGGGGCAGTGATGTGCTGCGTGTGGAAGATGATAATGCAGTCAGCAGGTTGCAAAGGGTATATGGTTATGCATCTGCCGTTACCGTGAATCCGTCTTCTCAATTAGGGATCGAGGTTATTGAGAAGTTTCGAATTGATCGTAAGAGAATAAAGCCATTGCGTTGGGGGCTAGAGTATGTTGATTTTATTGAGGAGACGAAACCGAATAAAACAACTGAAGAATCGAAGGCAAGGTTTGGATTGTCCGGGAGATATGTTATCTCGTGTGGATATAGCACAGCACCGAGCCACCGCCATGAAGCCATTATCAATGCAATTGATTCAATCAAAAACGAATTGCCAGATAATCTGACCCTCCTTTTCCCCTTCACCTATGGATGGGGAAGTCCGCAATATGTGCAGTCGATCAAAGAGAAATGCCGTTTCTTGGGTTTCGATGCCGTATATGTTGAAGAGTTTCTTAGCATGGAGGACATGTATACCTTGAGAATGGCGACAGATATGTTCGTCCATGTTCAAACAACGGATGCAGGGGCTTCGTGTGTTATGCAGTATATCCTGTGCAATAAAAAGATCGTCCATGGATCCTGGATGAAGTATGGGGATTTGGAACAATTCCGACCCTTGTTCTATTTCCCTGTTGACAGGATGGAAGATTTGGGAAGAGTGATTCTGGAGGCTTATCATTCTAAGGGGATTAGTATTCCGGAAGGGGTCATCCAGGCAATTATGAATAGAAGTTGGAACAAGGAAATGAAAAAGTGGGATGCTTTTTTCCGGTCCTTGGCTGAATGACTTAATAACGGATTATGATCTCATATTCAATCATCATAGCACACAAAAATTTATCAGATCTTCTGGTACGCTGCCTAGACTCGATTCCAGTCCGTGATGATATTCAGGTGATTGTTGTTGACGACAACAGTGATGCAGCGAAAGTGTCCTTTGACCGTTTCCCGGTGTGGAAGGGGAGGCATTATCGTTGTGTCTTTACAAAAGAGGGGCGAGGGGCTGGCTATGCGAGAAACGTCGGGTTGATGTATGCGGAAGGGAAGTGGGTCACTTTTATGGATGCCGACGATTTTTACTCCGCGGAGAGCTCTTCTTTTTTTGACAGAATGGCCGATGCGGAAGAGGACCTGATTATTTTCGATCATCGTTCCGTGCTTTCTAGTGATATCAATACTTCTGTCGTTCGCTCTGCATACCTTAGTAGTATGATAGATGATTATTTGAGTGGAAGAATTGATGAGAATCGTATCCGGTGCAACTATATAGTTTCAACTTGCAAATTGATTCGGAGGGATTTGATTGAGAAACATCATATCCGGTTTAATGAGACTAGATGGAGTAATGACAACTATTTCTCTGCCCAAGTTTCTTGTTATGCAAAGAGCATCAAAGTATGCAATGATGTAATATATGTGATGACAGTTAGAGATGGCTCTCTTATGTCTGATTTTTGTGGGACTAGAAAAGAAGCGATGATTAGATTGCAGGAGGCGATAAAAAGCGAGCGACTGTATTATTCCTATGGCTTGACTACAATGAAAGATTGTCTTTCTGCCCCTTTGTTGAGAACTGTTTTTATAAAGCACGGTTATTGGTGGTGTCTTGGGAGTTGTGCTCTTTCTCTCTTTAATCCACCGGTATTTCGTTCATTGTTTGGTTTTCTTTTTAATAAAGCAATTCATCATATAGCCAAGTAACACCTATGGATTATTCTCCGTTATTCTCTGTCTTAATTGCAAACTACAATAATGGGTGTTTTTTGAATGATGCTATTAATAGCATTCTAAAACAGACTTATTCTAATTGGGAGATTGTCATCGTTGATGACTGTTCAAATGACGATTCTGCTATTATATATAAAAGCTTAAAGACAGATTCAAGGATACACGTTTTTTTGAATGAGAGGAATTGTGGCGCAGGTTTTACAAAGCGTCGTTGCGTTGAATTAGCGAACGGGGAGATTTGCGGTTTTGTTGATCCTGATGATCTTCTTGCTGACAATGAAGCCTTGGAAATAATGGTCCAAGCGCATCGTGACCATCCTAACGCCTCGATGGTTTACTCTGGTTTTTATGCGACAGACGAGAATTTGGTTGTAATAAAAGAGCGTATGGGAACCCCATTACAAGGAGTGTCTGCCCTTGAGTCATGCTCCTGGCCTTTCAAGCATTTTGTTTCTTTCAAAAAAGAAAAATACGATTTGACAGTCGGAATCGACCCTTTGATGAAACGGGCTGTCGACTATGATATGTATTATAAATTGGAGGAGGTTGGGGAGATTGTCCATATATCTAAGTTTTTGTATTATTATAGGCAGAATTCACATTCCATTTCGTTGAACAGTGGTGAGTACAAGTCCCGAGCGTGGCACTCGTATTCATGTGTGGAGGCCATGAAGCGTAGAGGTCTTACGGATGAAAGAATAATGCTGTTCCCTATTGAGGATGCGTTGAAGAAGGCATTCCAAAAGGGAGCTGCCCACGCGAAGGAAACCAAGACTTATAAAGTCGGTGAAATAGTGCTTGGACCGCTGAAATTGATTCATCGTTTGTGTGGAAAAGGCTTAAAGGATAAATGAGTACAGCTCCAGCATTGTCGGTAATTGTTCCTGTTTATAATGTGGCTCTTCATCTGCAGGGATGCGTTGATAGTCTATTGTCTCAACGCTTCGTTGATTTTGAAGTTTTGTTGATTGACGATGGAAGCACGGATGGGAGCGGAAAGATTTGCGATGAATTTGCCGAGAAGGACCGGCGGGTAGTCGCACTGCACAAGAAGAATGGAGGAGCCAGTTCGGCGAGGAACTTTGGGGTAGACAAGGCCCAAGGAGAATACATCGTTTTTGTTGATGCAGATGACTTTGTGACCGATTCTTATTTGGAACACCTCATGGAGTCGGATTCCGATATGGTTGTTACAGGAGTGCAGATGTTCGGTGCGAAGAATGACTTAAGCTTGCCGAAAAGCAGAGCTGATTTTGGGATTGAGGGGTTGGCCTCTCACTGGAATACGCCTCCAGTTATGAATTACCTGTATTGCTATCCTGTTGCCAAACGATTCAAGTTGAAGATTATTCGTGAGAATGTTATTCGTTTTGACGAGGCGCTCTTTTTCTCAGAAGACTTGTATTTCAATATGCGCTATTATTGCTACGCGGAGTCCTTCACCGAGTTGCCCTATGCGGATTATTTGTATCGAACATCCGACATTACTCGTGACGAAAAATTCAAGATGGGGGCTGTGGATCTCATAAGCCACCATGATTGTTTGGAGAGCTGTTTTGAAAATCTCTATAGGAGGATTGGTCCCAACACACTCTCCTTTGTCCGGGACAATGTGAACTTGCGCCTGATACGGAAGCTATATTCTTTCCTCATGCAGGATGGCATTATGTCAAGGGTTTTTGTCCACAATATCAAGCTGTTTCGTGGGCGAGAATGGGCCAACTACATGATGGGGCTATTGAAAGGAAAAAGAGAGAGAAGGGTCATGTGGGAGGCTGTTCGTTTCCCTTTGTTGACCTATTGGATTGAGTATCGATTGCGACGTACAGTCCACAGATTGATTGGCCGTTAAGAATCCAGTATCAAGTACGTGTTTGTGGAGTCGATAAAAGTGTTTAAGTGGAAGTTGTTCCACGTTTGGTTGTCTTTGAGGATCTGGGGGATTCGAAAGAAGAAAAGAATCCGTTTCGGATTCCTTCTTCAGGAGCTTTCGCAGTGGAAAAGTGAATCCTTGTACAAGTCGATGCTTGTCCACCCGAGGTTTGATCCTATCTTATGTATATCCCCTTGTTTGGAGATTCCCGGTGCGGAAAAACGCCTGATCGAGTATTGTCAGGAAAAGGGTTATGATTATGTATTGCTTGACCCTGGAAAGACGCTCGAAAAACAAGTAGGAATTGATATTGCCCTTCCAGAAAAACCATATCGTTCTCAAATTCACGAATTGCATTTAATAGAAAGGAATAGGAGCATTCCCTTTGTAATCATTCCCTATTTCTTGAGTACGATTACGGAGGATTGGGTTGTCAACCAACGATCAAGTCTTTTGTGTTGGAGACAGTTCGTAGATAATGAAAGTTGTCGTCAGGAATGGGCAAAGGTGAGTCGACTTAAGGGCTTAAACTATGTCGTGACGGGCCTTCCCGTCATGGATGAGCTACTCACGCCAAAGGAGGAATTCCAGGATGTTTGGCCTGTTGTCGATGGAAGAAAGAGGATTGTCTACGCTCCCCATCATACTGTTTCCGATTTACATTTGGAGGGAATCGGATATTCTACATTCTTGGAGAATTGTGAGGCAATGCTAGAATTGAGGGATAAATACAGTGACCAAGTATACTTTGTTTTCAAACCTCATCCTGCTCTTCGGAGGAAGCTTCTGACTCTTTGGGGGGAAGAAAAGACAGATGCTTATTATCAGCATTGGGATAAGCCGGGTAAGAGCCATGTTGAGGTAGGTTCGTATCTTTCCCTCTTCAAGTATTCCGATGCACTCATCCACGATTGTGGCTCTTTCACTGTAGAGTACATGTATATGGATAAACCTGTTATGTATTTGATAAGAAATGAGGATCATACAATCAATATGATTCCATATGCAAAGGAGGCGTTTGACTTGCATTACAAAGGAAAAAATGTTCATGACATTGATAGGTTTATTCAGGATGTAATTGCCGGCAACGACCCGATGAAAGAGCGAAGGACTTCGTTTAAGCAAATGTATCTTTTGCCGCCGCATGGCCGGACTGCCTGTGAAAATATCATCCATTCTTTATTGGGAGACGAGTGAAATCGGCAAGTGGAATAGTTGTTTCTATCATTATTCCGGTCTATAATACGGAAGCCTTTCTATCGATGTGCCTCGAGAGTATACTTTCACAGTGCTTTTTAAATTTCGAGGTCTTATTGGTTGATGATGGAAGTGATGACAATAGCGGAGTAATCTGTGATATGTTTGCAGAAAAGGACAACCGTATTCGGGTATTTCATAAAGAGAATGAAGGGGTCAGTTCGGCAAGGAACCTCGGGCTTGAGCATGCATGTGGAGAATGGATCTATTTCGTTGATTCTGACGATGAAATACTACCAGATGGATTGCAAACCCTGGTTGATTGTATCTCTGATGACGTGGATGTCGTGATGGGAGGATTCGTGGAAGAAGATGAATGTGGAAATGTTTTGAGTATTGATGAAAGAGTTGTTCTTTCATTGACAAAAAAGCAGTCGATTATTTCGCTTTATGGCGGCAATGGCTCATATTACCATTATTGCGGTTATCTCTGGATGCGGCTATTGAGAAGATCGGTCATTCAGATGCGTAATCTCCGTTTCGACACGTCCATTGCCATTAAGGAAGATACTTTGTTCCTGATGCAGTATATATGTCGATCGAATGGAGTCACCCGGCAGACGACAATCCCCGTTTATAAGTATCGAAGGCGAATTGATTCCGCTATGGGCAAGGTTGAGAGGATCTTTGATCCGAAAATGGTGGATTCCTTTTATGCCCTTGTCAAGATGAAACATGAGGTGGAGGCGTTGTATCCCTATTTAAGTACCCCCTTCTTTCTTGCCGAGCAGGCGATTATAGGACGGCGCGATGCCATTTTGGATATGATGGACGCCAACAATGTTCACGATGATGCTTTGGAGAAAGATTTGTCTTCTATTCTGCACAAAGAGGTACTTTCTATGCCTATCTTCAAGGTCCGGCGAAAGATTAGAAAAGTCATGCGACGTTTAAAAGAGTCATAATAACTGAAAACCATGTATAACAATAGAATTGTTGTCTACACTTCTGGAACCTTTGACATGTTCCACTCCAATCACCTTAAGATGATTGAATACGCCCGCGGATTAGGAGATGCCCTCATTGTCGGTGTCAGCACCGACGAGCTAGTAGCGAGTTACAAGAATCCACCCATTATACCGTTCGAGGAGCGGATTGCAATTATCAAGGCGCTCAAGTATCCTGATATCGTGATACCTCAGAAGTCATTGGATCATACCGAGATTGTCAAGAAGCTTAATATCGATGTCTTTGTCGTTGGTGATGACTGGGTGGGGAAGTATGACTATTTGAAGGAAATGGGAGTTTCTGTTTTCTATTTTCCTCGTGGGGAAGGCGCTTCTACGACCGAGATTAAGAAGACGATTCTTGACCGGTATCATGTGACTATCCGCCAAATCGACCATCAACCTAATCCCGACGTCGTCAAATGAAAAATGCGATTGTAACTGGTGCGACCCGCGGAATTGGTCTTGCAACTGCAGAAATGTTATTGCAAGAAGGATATCATGTTACGGTGACCTATGCCTATGACGAGGACTCCGTACAACCTTGCCGGGAAAGGTTGGGAGCTATCAGCGATGCCTTTGAGATTCTTTGGGTTGATCAGACCAGCAAGAAGGAGATGCATGACTTCGCGATGAAGATGCGTGAAAAGGGTCACATCGACAGTATCGTCTGCAACGCAGGAATGACGTTGCGGAAAGGGCTTCAGGAAATCGATGAAGAAGGCTGGGAGCGAGTAATGCAGATGAATGTCAACAGCAATGTTTACTTGATTCGTGATCTCTTCGACTATATTCCTCACGGATCGCGAATCGTTTTTACGGGTTCCTTGATGGGCATTCTTCCGCATAGTGTATCCTTGTCTTATGGAGTGACTAAAGCGGCGGTTCTTGCCCTTGCGAAAAACCTGGTGAAGTTTTTCGAGGATACGGGAACAACGGTCAATGCTATCGCTCCCGGTTTCGTAGAAACGGAGTGGCAGAAGAACAAGCCGCAAGAAATCAGAAACAACATTTATAACAAGACCGCTATCAAACGTTTTGCCGATCCGAAGGAGATTGCGGATGCGGTGAAGTTTTGTATCAACAATGCCTTTGTCAATGGTAGTGTGATTGAAGTCAGCGGGGGGTATTGTTTCAAGTAAGATGGAGTGTTCGGATCACGTTACCTTTGAATTCCCGCAAGGGAATGACCTTTTGAAACGATTACAGGCTGTCGAATTTGAGATGGCTGTTGTAATCAAGGATATTTTCGAGAGGAATGGTATACGCTATGTCATTGAGTATGGATCATTGTTGGGCGCCGTACGTCACGGTGGATTCATCCCATGGGACGATGATTTTGACTATGTGGTTTTCGAAGATGATTATGAAAGAGCATCCGAGGCCTTAAGAAACGAATTGCCAGAGAAGTATATTCTCCACGATCGGTTGTCTGATCCGAATTACTTCTATTCCTTTTCCAAAGTTAGGCATTTGCATTCGGTCGCCGTGGAGGACGGTTTCACGGATAATTTGAAGTATCAAGGCATATCCATAGATTTGTTCAAAGGGAGAATTGAGAAGAATAACAAGTATGCTCGACGGCTGTTTTTGGCGCAGAGTCATACCCGTTCACATTGGAATAAGTTTAGGGAGCGTCAAACAGCACTCGAGTGTATGAAGTTCATTTCATATGCTACTCAGATATGCTTTTATTCTGCTCTTCACGCTCTCACTCCCAAGGTGGTTTATTTTCATAAGTCTCCGGAAACAGACCAGTACTTCATCCCATTGGATAAGTATCTTCCTACCTCGACAGTTGTCTTTAATGGAATCGAGTTTGCGGCACCGCATGATCCTGAATATGTGTTGACAGACAGATATGGAGACTGGAGGAAGATGCCCGAGAAGATAGCATTTCATCTTCAGCGTTTGGAAATAGAATCTGATTAATGATCAGGCTTTCCGTCATCATTCCGGTTTTTGGCGTTGAGAGATTCATCTCCCGGTGCCTGGATAGCGTTTTTTCCATTAACCTTCCGCAAGATGAGTACGAAGTTCTTTGCATTGATGACTGTTCCCAGGATTCTTCTGTTAAGATAATTGAACGGTATCAGAGTACTCACCCGAATTTGATGCTGTTACGTCATTCGGAAAACAAACGCCAAGGTGGAGCTCGCAATACCGGAATCAGGTTTGCTAAAGGCAAGTACATCATCTTTGTGGATGCTGATGATTGTATCCCCCCATATGATTTGGTAGGTTTGTTGGATTATATGGAAGATAACGGTATGGAGCTGGTTTTGGGTGCGGCAGATATCATCTCTGAAAATGGAGAAACAAAGCGATGGGGAAATGCTCCTCATGATGAGTCTCCTATCATGACAGGTCCCAGTCTGTTTACAGATGGGTATATCCATAAAATTGCTTATGGTGTAGTATGGCTTGGAGTCTATCTGAGCGAATTGGCCCGACGTACGAGGCCGTTTGTCGAGAACGTCCCATATGAAGATACCGATTGGACTCTTCAGTGTGCCTACTTTGCTCGACGGGTTCAATTTAAACCGGTTGTCCTTTACAATTACATTCAGAATCCTGTGAGTACGACCCGTCATCCATCGATGAATACCGTGATTAATCGAGTCAAACAAGGTCTTCGGATTTGGGCTTGGGGGCAGACGGTGACGGAGAATAGGGAGGCAGTCATTCTCGCAGTAAAGGATTATTGTGTCTATAATTTGCAAATCCTGCTTTCTCTCTGGAAATATCGGAATAATGAAAGGACGGAACTGTACGACTCTTTTTCTAGAGATGAGTGGGAAACCATGAAGACGTGGTTTGATTCTGAAAAGAGTTTATTGTCTTTGGGATTACATCATCCTGCTTTATCACGAATTACACTTAATTTGATTTCTCCATTCCTGCGAATGGGGAAACATTTCAAGTTTTTATTAAATTAACATAAGTTATGTCAACGGCAATTGAATTCAATCATGTTGGGAAACAATACAGATTGGGACTTGTCTCTACGAAGACCCTTTCACATGACCTAAATCGTTGGTGGCAAACCTCTATTCTTGGGAAGGAGGATCCTTATCTAAAAATAGGTGATATCAATGATCGATCTACAGCGGGAGGCAGCGAATATGTCTGGGCTTTAAAAGACATTGATTTTAGGGTGGAGCAAGGTGATGTGGTTGGTATTATCGGTAAGAATGGCGCCGGTAAAAGCACACTTTTAAAGCTCCTTTCAAAGGTCACTGGCCCGACTACTGGCACAATCCGTGCCCGTGGGCGTATTGGTTCCCTTTTAGAGGTTGGAACGGGGTTCCATCCCGAAATGACGGGACGGGAGAATATCTATATGAATGGAGCTATCTTGGGAATGTCAAAGCAGGAGATTGCAGCCAAGTTGGATGAAATCGTTGATTTCTCTGGATGCGAGCGTTATATAGACACTCCGGTAAAAAGATACTCCAGCGGTATGATGGTACGTTTGGGCTTTGCCGTTGCGGCACATCTTGATCCGGAGATTCTTGTAGTTGATGAGGTGCTTGCTGTCGGTGATGCGGAATTCCAGAAAAAGGCAATTGGGAAAATGCAGGATGTGAGCCGAGGACAGGGGAGGACAGTGTTGTTTGTTAGTCACAATATGGCAAGTATTCGTGCTCTTTGTAGAAGTGGTATTCTTTTGGAGAACGGAAGTGTGAAATATACTGGCGAGATTAATCATGTTGTTGGGGCGTATTTAAAGGATAATGATTATCATCCGAGCAGGATAATCGAACATGTTAAAATGTATAACAACGAGATATCGGTGAGTTCGATTCGCATTAATGGTAGTGAGGATAACAGTGTCATAATTGATTCGGATAATCATTCCATATGTATTGAGGTTATAGGAAGATCAAAATCGAATCAGGTGGTTGAACTAGAAGCGCAGTTATACGATGACGGGCATATTCTTCTTGGGTCATATTGCCCTTGCCACCAGTTTGGAAGGGCAACGAAGATTGATATTGGCGATTTTATACTTAAGGAGTCTTTTCAATTACCCAAGAACTTAACGAATGGTATTTTTTACTTAGACTTTCAGCTTAGCCATCCAAATATTGCATATCATCTTACTTTGAACCAGCCGATACGAGTGGTTTCGGAGGGAATCCGAAGTGCTTCTGGTAACCGTTTGAATTATAAAAAGGCGGGAATGTTAGTTTTTGAATAATTGATAGAGATGAAATCGCTCTCGGTAGTTCTCTTGTCATATGCTGTTAATGATATCATCTATAGGATGAACAGCGATGCTATTGATTCTTTATTTAAATCGGAGTCATGGGGGAATGAAGATTTAGAGATATTGCTCATAGAAAGTTGTAAAACAAGTAATTATTCTTATCGGGAGGGAGTCAGAGTTATTGTCCCTGACGAAGCCTTCAATTTCCATCGTTTTTTCAATATTGGATTGGATAACAGTAAAGGTGAATTTATCGCTTTCTGTAATAATGATGTATGGTTTGAAGAAGGTTGGTATAGTAGTATTCTGAAAGTGAAGGCAGAGCATCCACATTTCAAGTGTTTCTCTCCTTTGGATGACAAGTATCCAAATATGACAGCCGCCGCTCTCCCACGAGATAAGGCTTTCTATTGTGGATATGACTATGGAAAGTTTTTTGCGCCATGGTGTTTTGTTTGGGAAAGGAAAGTGTTCAAAACAATTGGAAGATTTGATGAGTCTTTTAGTTTTTATGCCGCAGATGCTGATGAAACTAACACGTTACGTTATTACGCAATTCCGAGTGTAGTAGTAACAGGGTCGGTAGTTCGGCATTTAAGTTCCCAGACGGTTTCTAAGGAAAGAGTGATTAATAATCATAAGATCACAGATTACGCGTCTTATCCCCTAACGGAAAACGAATTGAAACGAGGTTATCAATGGTTGTGGGATGATGATCGGTTTTACTTGGGTTACCAGCAGGAAAAGAGGAAATGGGGAAATATCCAAATGACCAAGAGGGTGCAGCACTTTTTAGAATTGTTTCCTTTTTTGAACATTCGTCCTATTACCAAGATTCTGTATAATAAAAAAGTAAACCACTTGCTTTGTAGATTGACGGGGATAAAAGAATAGTTAATATATGCTCATAGTTAATCTTACTGGACAGTTGGGTAATCAGATGTTCCAATATGCTTTGGGGCGACGATTAGAATTACTTGGCCATAATGTTTCCTATTACATAGGTTACTATAAGAATCACCCGAACCACGACTTTGCTCTTCCCCGCATTTTTGGATTACAGCTTCGATTAGCATCAGAAAAGCAAGTTTTAGCATTCCGTGAGGACTTGCACCGTCCTATCGATAGGTTTCGTCGCAAGTTGTTCGGCAGACACGAGCGTGTGTTTTCCGAGATAGGCTCGGGGTCTTTGGCTTATAAACCGGAGGTCTTTAATTTTACGCGTGGACTCATAGATGGTTATTGGCAATCTGAGAAGTACTTTGTTCCTATCTCTCCTACTATTTATAGGGACTTTTGCTTCCCAGAAGCATCTGAACGAAATAGAATGATCGCCCAGGAAATGTCTAAATCTACATCGGTGAGCATCCATGTCCGCAGAGGCGATTATTTGGGCGGTTTTCCAGTTATGGACGAGGCCTATTATGAACCTTCAATGTC